>Ga0224554_1000184_pt1 | contig 57127 bp, 46 predicted proteins | sample 714S22024metaG_FD_180666 | JGI IMG/M metagenome (GOLD analysis project Ga0224554, IMG submission 180666) | Peat soil microbial communities from Stordalen Mire, Sweden - 717 S2 20-24 | ecosystem: Environmental > Terrestrial > Soil > Wetlands > Peat | place: Sweden: Norrbotten County, Stordalen... | reverse complement strand
AGCTGAGCGCCATCACCCCCGAGGCCGTCCGCCGCTGGCACGCGAAGGTGTCGATCGACTCCAGCGCCATGAGCGCGGCAAAGTCCTACCGGCTACTGCGGGCGATCCTCGCGACCGCCGTGGCCGATGATCTCATCCAGGCCAATCCGTGCCGGGTGCGAGGCGCCGGGCTGGAGCATTCCGTCGAACGTCCGATCGTTGGTCCGGAGCTGGTTCTCGAATTGGCGGACACGATCACCGCGCGATGGCGCGCGATGGTCCTCCTCGCCGGCTTCGGCGGCCTGCGCCTCGGCGAGCTCCTCGCGCTTCGGCGCCGGCACGTCGACTTGACCGCCGGAACAGTCACCGTCGAGGAGCAGATGGTGACTCTAGACGGCGGGCGCCGTCTCCTGACCGAGCCCAAGACCGAGGCCGGCCGGCGACTAGTTGCTCTCCCCCAGCTCGTCCTCGACTCTCTCGCCGAGCACCTCGACGGCGTCGGTGAGGACCCGGACTCGCTCCTCTTCCCTGCCGAGGGTGGTGGCCTGCTCCCGACCACGACCTTCTACAAACACTGGCGTCGGGCTCGGCACCAGGTGGGACACGACGAATTGCACCTTCACGACCTTCGCCATGCGGCTGGCACCCTTGCCGCTTGGACTGGCGCCACCGAACGCGAGCTGATGGCCCGCCTAGGCCATGCCAACCCCGCCGCCAGTCGCCGCTACCAGCACGCCGCCAAAGACCGGGACCGGGCCATCGCCACCGGTCTCGACGTCATCCTCCAAGGCCTCCAGAAACGCGACGCGCGATAAACGCGCGATAATCGGACAGGGCAAAAATATAGGCCATTCCGGCACTCTGCCGAAATGGCCTTTGAACTGGACTTTTATCTGGTGTCGGAGGGGGGACTTGAACCCCCACGCCCTTGCGGGCACTAGCCCCTCAAGCTAGCGCGTCTGCCTATTCCGCCACTCCGACATGGACGCCTGGTCAGAACTCAACGAGCCCGCAGGCGCTTCGTACTGTACCCCAAACGCCCTCATCGGCAGCCAACCGAACTCGCCGACTGATCGTGCCGCTTCCTCCGTTTCTTGTCTAGCCGCTCGCGGACGCCATTTCTACAACCCAATCTTCGGCGTCCCACAGCGGGCCAGCAGGTCCGGGGCTCTCGCTCACATTCACGATGTCGGACCGCTGGACAAGGCTGACCGGCTGTTGGAACAACGGAAGCGTCGGAAGGTCTTGAGTCAAGACGTCGTCCAGCTTCGTAACAAGCAGGGCCCGCGCGTCGGTGTTGAGCTCACTCATGATCCGCTGGAAATAGGCAGCGACATCAGGATCATCGAGTCCCGTGACATCGCGGGTTACTGCTCCCAGTGAGGCCGCCCCCGGCTCGGTTCCTGCCGGCGTCGGCATGTTCCACAACCAGCTGCTGCTCGAACCGAAACTGTCGGAACGGAGATTCGGAGGGAACGAAGTCGATGTTGGGACTACTGGATCGGTGTAGATGATGGCGTTCCAGGTCGGGAACGCAGGCATGACGAAGGGAGCGAGCGCCAGCTGGTACCTCCCGCGAGGCAGCACAGTCTTCAGCAGACTATTCATCGACACGTTGCGCACGATCAGCCCGACACCACAGGAAGCCCACTCGGCTTGGAGCTGCCGTTCGAGCGCGTCAATGACGCTGTTACCCTGCGGACCGGTCATGTTCAGAATCAGCCGGCTACCGACCCCATAGGCGCGCAGGAAGCCGTGTTGGTCGGGTTCGTAACCGAGTGACTTGAACAACTTCCCTGCCTGGACAGGGTCGTATGCCGCTGTCGAGACGACCCCGGCGACTGATCCAGGCTGATCCTGCGCGGAGACGCGACTGTCCGCGCTATCGCTGACAGGGTCATAAAGCCCAATGGAATCCGCCACGAGCTGGTCTGGGTCCGTTACAAAGGTGAGCGCGGCGCGCATGGCCCTGTTGCCAACGACGGGGTCGTTCAGGTTGAAAGCAAGCTGCCAGAGCACCGGAGAAGGTGTGGTCGTCACCGTGAGTGCACTGTTCAGCGCTTGGTCGCGAGCGACCGTGTTGTCAACTTGGGAACTCGGCGTGACCTCGGCGATCGATACTTTTCCGCTGCTCAAGCCGGCCAGGGAGGCGCGGTCCGATCGCTCGACGCGAAACACGATTCTCTGCAAGTGAGCAGGAGGCCCCCAGTACCGGGTGTTGCGCGTGAGCACGAGGCGCTTGCCCTTCACCAGCGAGCTCACGACAAACGGCCCGCCAGAGATCAGGTTCGAAGCGTGGAACCCGGCAAACGCGGATGTCCATCCAGCACGTTCGCCAATGTGGGCGGGTATGAGATTCGCGAATAGGCCTTCCCAGTCCGAGTAGGGACTGCTGAACACAACTCTCACGTTCTTGCCGCCGTTAGTTCCCGTGATCGACTTGATGTCGCGGTAACCGGCGAGGAAACCGGGTGATGCCAAGGCCGGTGAGGCAAGGAGCTGCTGTTGCCAGTTGTACTCGAAGTCCGTCGCGGTGATCGGGTGGCCGTCCGACCAAGTCGCTTTCGGGTCAATGACGTAATTGACGGTCATAGGGGCTAGGCCGACCACTTCGGCACTGTCGACGAAGCCTGTCGTCTCCGCTTGGTACGAAGAGTCGATCACGAAGGCCTGTGGCCAGATCTGTTCCATCACCATCTGAGTCACGCGGTTCGCACCCGCCGGTGTCGAGGGGTTGAAGTTCGTTGGCAGGTACGGCACGGCCACAGTGACCGTCCCGCCGCTCGCGAACACGGAGGTCACCGACGGGGTCTTGCTAACCGAGACGGCAGTCGGAGGCGCCGTGCTGCTGCAGGCCGCAGCGATGACGGCGACGCCTCCGAGGAGGGCGAGTGCGGCTCTTCTCAGCTCCACCGAAGTGACAGGGCAACCGTGACGAACGCGAAGACAAGCACGAACACCACGGTTATCCGGTCAAGGTTGCGCTCGGCGACCGTCGAGCCGGCTGCCGCGGAACCGGTCGATGCACCGAACATGTCGGAGAGGCCACCGCCTCGTCCACTGTGAAGGAGCACAAGAACCACGAGCCCGAGCGCGACGAACAGATCGATCACGACGAGGATGTCGGTCAGCACTTCGGGGAACCTCCTCTCGGCCTTCTTGCCGGGCAGCAGGTTACCACCGCCCGGAACTCTCCCCCGTACGCCGGCCCTTTTTCGATAGCGGCACTGTCAGGGTGGAAGGGACTATTCAGGATCGTTTCAGTAGCCGGACCTTGCGATCGACACGAACTTGTCTGCGTCAAGACTCGCCCCCCCGACCAGCAGGCCGTCGACATCTGGGCAAGAAAGCAACTCGGCGGCATTGGCAGGCGTGACTGATCCTCCGTACTGGATCAACATGGAACGAGATACGTCGCCGCCGAGTAGTTCGAGCCCACGACGGATCGCCGCCGACATCGACTGCGCATCGTCCGAGCTCGCGGTAAGGCCCGTTCCGATCGCCCAGATCGGCTCGTAGGCTACGACGATGGACCCAAGGGCTTCAGCGTCGCGATCCTTGAGCGCGGCAACGAGCTGGCCGGACACCGTCGACTCGGCCATTCCGGCTTCGCGCTGATCGAGTGTCTCGCCCACGCACAGAATCGGGGTCATCGCATGCCTGAGCACCGCGTCCAGCTTGAGCCGGACGACCTCGTCGTTCTCTCCGAAAAGAGCACGGCGCTCGGAGTGCCCAACGATCACGTAGCGAACGTTGAGCTTCGACAGCATCTCAGCGCTCACCTCGCCCGTGTACGCCCCTGAGTCTTTGAAATGGCAGGTCTGGGCGCCTAACGCGATCGGAACGGAATCGGACTCAAGCGCGGTCTGCACGGACCGCAGGGAAGTGAACGACGGATGGAGCGAGATGTCGGTCCCGTCCGGGAGCGGAGCGGCTCGCAGGAGCGCGGCGAGCTTCTGTACCACCTGTATCGCCTCGTAATGGGTGTGGTTCATCTTCCAGTTGCCGCTGACCAGCAACCTGCGGCCACTGCCTTTTGCACTCATATCGTTGCGACCTCCGTCATTGGAGCTCCACCACTTGTCGGGGCCTCAGAGCGCCCCATCTTTGCGGGCATCGGATCAGGCATTCGGGGCCGAACGGAGCGCAGCAAGGCCTGGCAGGTCGCCGAACTCGAGCAACTCGAGCGTGGCGCCACCGCCGGTGGACACGTGGTCGATCTTGTCCTCAAGGCCCAACTGAGCGAGCGCGGCCGCGCTGTCGCCGCCGCCGACCACCGTGCTACCGGGGCATCGCGCCATGGCCTCTGCAATCGCCTTGGTTCCTTCGGCGAAACGATCGTCTTCGAACACACCCATCGGTCCATTCCACAAGACAGTGGCCGCAGAGGCGATGACCTCGCCGAACAGCTCGACCGTGGCCGGGCCAATGTCCACGCCGCGCCAGCCCTCGGGTATCTCCAAGCCGAAGGTCTCGATGTCGGGACCCGCAGTGTCGCGGACGCTTGTGGCCTCTTCGGAATCAGCTTCATGCTCGATGCTGAGCTTGCGACCAGGCGCTAGCCCCTTCGCGTCGACAGGCAACATCACGTTGCCCGTCGACTCGAGGAGCTCCTTGCAAGCCTCGACATGAGTCGGGTCCACGAGGGAGGCACCGACAGAGTGCCCGAGCGCCTGGAGGAACGTGAACGACATTCCCCCGCCGACGAGCACCTTGTCGGCGCGGGCTGCGAGGGCACGCAAAACGCCGATCTTGTCCTTCACCTTGGCGCCACCGATGATCACGACAAATGGCCTCGCCGGGTCGTCGAGCAAGCCCGTCAGTACTTCGACCTCACGAGCCAGCAAACGCCCGGCTGCCGAAGGCAGGTAATGCGGCGGGCCCACGATAGATGCATGGGCTCGATGCGAGGAGCCGAACGCGTCGTTGACATACGCGTCGTGGCCCTTGACGAGCTCGAGAACGAACGCCGGGTCGTTCGCCTCCTCGCCCGGCGAGAAGCGAAGATTGTCCAGCAGCTCGACGCCGCTGATCAGCTCAGCTAGTCGCGCCCGGACCGGTGCCATGTCGTACTTGGGATCAACCTTGCCCTTGGGCCGGCCGAGGTGGGAACAGGCGGTGATGCGAGCCCCGTGGTCGCGCAGCCAGAACAGGGTCGGCAGCGCGGCACGGATCCTGAAGTCGTCAGCGACTACACGGTTGCCCTCTGGTGTCTCGGTGAGCGGGACGTTGAGATCCAGGCGGACGAGAACGCTCTTGCCGTCCAGGTCGCCCAGATCCTCGAGAAGCGGCACGCTTCGGGTCACGACAAACCGTTCATGCTTGGCCGATCAGTTTGGCGACGTCGATAAGGCGGTTGGAGTAGCCCCACTCGTTGTCGTACCAGCCGAGCACCTTTGCGAGCGTGGTCGATTCGTCTATCGCAATCGCCATCGTGAGGGTTGAGTCGAAGGTGCACGAAGCGGCGGTTCCGACAATGTCGGTAGAGACGATCTCATCGGTGTTGTACACGAGGATCCCGCGAAGACGCTCGGTCTCCGAGGCGGCCCGGAAGGCTTCGTTTATCTCCTCGGCGCCAACCTTGGCACCCAGCACAACAGTCAGGTCGGTGATCGAACCGTCGACCACCGGGACCCGCAGGGCTTGACCATCGAGGCGACCCTTCATCGCCTCGACGACAAGGCTGGTCGCCCGCGCGGCGCCAGTGGTCGAGGGGATGATGTTCACAGCTGCGGCCCGCGCCCGGCGAAGGTTCGAGCGCCCGAGGTCGAGCAGCGACTGGTCATTGGTGTAGGCGTGCACGGTTGTCATGAGACCCTGGCGAAGACCGAAAGAGTCCTCGAGGACCTTGACCATCGGCACGAGACAGTTCGTCGTGCACGAAGCATTGGAAACGACAAAGTGCTTGGCCGCGTCGAAGGTGTCTTCATTGACTCCATAGACGAACGTCGCATCGACGTCCTTGCCCGGCGCCGAGATGATCACGCGCTTGGCACCGCCCTCGAGGTGGCCCGCCGCGCCCTCGCGGCTGGTGAATCGCCCCGTGGACTCGATCACGACGTCGACACCCGAGGCACCCCATGCAATCGCCTTCGGATCCCTCTCCTCGAAGACCGTTATCTCCTGGTCGCCGACCTTGAGGCCTTTGTCGGTTTGGGTGACCTCCACATCGAGGCGGCCGAAAGTGGAGTCGTAACGGAGAAGGTGCGCGTTGGTCTCAAGCGAGACAAGGTCGTTGATAGCGACGATCTCGACGCCAGAGGACCCCTCAGACTTTGTCTCGAGGGCGATGACGGATCTCAGGAGGTTCCTCCCGATCCGTCCGAAACCGTTGATGCCGATACGAACGCTCAAGACGATCACCTTTCTCGCAGCCGCTCTTTCGAAGCGGTTTCACGGCCTGTGGGGAGCTTTCGCGGCCTGTGGGAACAGGGACATTCTTCCGCACCCGACGAGGACACCGCAAAACGTCGCCCTAAACCAACATGGCGAGTTCAGCACCAAGCAACTCCGGATCATGCTCGCGGAACTCCGCGCCTGCCACGTCGGCCATGACGAGTGCAGTGTCATCGGGAAACTCACCAAGGGGCAGAGCGTCCCTGTCCGCCAGGACGACATCGACATCGACGCCGTGCGCGCTCATTGACTCGAGCAGCCGCGCGACGTCGAACCCGGCCGTCTCGGGTAGCTGCTCGCGCAGGTTCGCCACATAAACGCGTCGGGCTCGCGAGCAGCTGAGCGTCTCACGGATCCCCGGTACGACACAGGCAGCGAGCACGCTCGTGAACAGCGACCCTGGGCCGAGCACGACCTGGTCCGCCTCGGCAATCGCTTCGAGAACAGCCGGCGGTGCAATGGCGTCTGGCGGGTCGACCCATACCGTCGCAATTTCCTCGCCCCTGCTCACGCGGACCTGTCCGACGAGCTCTCCTGAAGCCGTCTGCGCTTTCAGCACGACTGGACCTTGGGTGGCCGGAAGCACTCGACCTACGGTCCCGAGAACTCGGGCGGCCTCCTCCACACCCGCGACGAAGTCGCCGGTCGTGAACGCGAGCGCGGCTATGAGCAGGTTGCCGAAGGCGTGACCGGCGAGCAGACCGGATGCGAAACGATGCTCCAGGGCGTCGCCGAGCGGAGAAGGCTCGGCCAGCAAGGCGCCGATACAGCGTCTGAGGTCGCCGGGAGCGGGTATGCCGAGCAGCTCACGGAGCCGACCGCTCGAGCCGCCGTCGTCGGCAACCGAAACCACGGCCGTCAGATCGCAGGCATACAGTCGTGCCGCCTTGAGTGTCTGGGCGAGCCCATGGCCACCGCCGATCGCAACAACTTTCGGGGCGCCGGTGGCCCGCTGGCTCAACGGTCGATGTCCCGGTGATGAACCACCGGCTCGTAGCCGCGCTTACGGATCCGCTCGGCGATCTCGTCGGCCAGCACGACCGAGCGATGACGACCGCCGGTGCAACCGATGGCTATTGACAGATACGACTTGCCCTCGCGGACGTACGCGGGCAGCAGGAGCTCGAACAGATCGTCCAGCCGGCTGAGCAGCTCGGTCGTCTCCTCGTTGTCCAGCACGTAGTCGCGTACTGCCGCGTCGAGCCCGCTCAGGGTGCGGAGACTGGGAACCCAGTGTGGATTGGGAAGGAATCGGCAGTCAAAAACCAGGTCGACGTCAAGGGGAATCCCGTGCTTGAAGCCGAACGAGACAACAGCGGTCTGCATGCCCGCCCTGCTGCCGACGCCGTCGACAACCTCGATCAGGCGGTCGCGCAGCTCGTGCACGTTCAAGTTCCCCGTTTCGACGATGACATCGGACTCCTCGTGCAAGGCGTCGAGCATCTCGCGTTCTTGCTGTATGGCTGCGAGCACGCTCGTGGCTTCTACAGGGTGCCGTCGGCGCGTGCCCTCGTACCTTCGCACGAGCTCTTCGTCCGGGGCGTCCAGGAATACCACGCGCACTCGCGCTCCGGTCGAGCGCAACCTGCGGATCTCCGGTGCGAGCTCCGCGATTCCCTCGTAGCCTCCCCGCCCCGATACGAGGCAGACCCTTTCGTACTCAGCACCGGCCTGGCTCGTGAGCTCGGCCACCTTGCCGATGAGCGCCGGGGGCAGGTTGTCGATGACGAACCAGCCACGGTCCTCGAACGTCGCCGCCGCAGTTGAGCGCCCGGCTCCGGACATGCCAACGAGGATCAGATACTCGGCCACCGGCTCTATCCTCCCATCTGTCCGGCACGGGGACGCTCAAAGCGGAGAAGCAGCAACCTCGGGATCGCGGACTCGAGCTGAAGGTCGATCGAGCCCTCCAGGAAGGCGAGCGGCGGTACGGGCTCCTCGAGGCGCGTGAGCACGCAGCCGAGCGCGGTGACGGGATTGATGTAGCGCGACAACGGGCGATGCGCGAACGGCAACCATATGCCCGGGTCGACCTCCTCCGAAACGGTCTCCTCGACCAGGTACGGACCGACGCGCCAGTAGTGCTCCCCCATGATCTGGTCGTCCACAAAACCGCTCCCGGTGCCCTGGAACATCGGGTGATTGACGAGCAGGACGAACCGGCCGCCGGGGGCGAGCACCCGGACCGCCTCGGCCAGCAGGGCGTCCGGGTCGAAAGAGTGCTCGATCACCAGGCAGCAGACGACCCCGTCGAACGAGCCGTCCCGGAACGGCAGACATTCGCCTACCCCCCGCACGTAGACGGGCCCGCCGGCCTGGTCAATCGCGCTCGCGAGCTGGGCGGCGGACGGCTCGAGCCCGACCACGATCTCGCGTTCGGGGCTCGCTCGCACAAGACGCCGAGCAAGGTGACCTTCACCGCTGCCCAGATCGAGCACGCGAAAGGCGCCCTCGAGGTGCGACTGCGCCAGTGGCAGGATCTGCAGCTCATATTCGAGGTCCGCGCCGTTCGTGAACGTCTCGCGCCACCACTTGGCATGCCGCTCCCAGGGACTCTCGGTCGCGTTCACTCGAATTTCGATCCTCGCCGCGCGTGCAGGTGCTCGTAGACGGCATGGCCAATGGCCTGCGGCAACCAGCTGAGCCCAAGGAGGTCGTCCAACGAGGCCGCCTGAACGGCTCTCACTCCGCCGAGCTCCGAAACGAGCCGGCGCCGCCGGGCCGGGCCGAGGCCCGCGATACCGTCGAGCGCGCCGCGGGTCATCCTTCGACCCCTTAGCTCGCGGTGGAAGCCGATCGCGAACCGGTGCGCTTCGTCCCTGGCCTGTTGCAGCAGGTAGATCGCCTCGCTGTCGCGAGGGATCTGAACCGGGGCCTGCCGGCCGGGTACGAAGACCTCCTCCAATTGCTTGGCGAGGGAAGCCACGGCGATCTCGTCTGTCAGGCCCAGCTCCTCGAGGACGCGCACGCCGACTCCGAGCTGACCCTTGCCACCGTCGAGCAACAACAACTGTGGCGGATAGGCAAAGCGAGGCCCGCGGCGCCGACGCCCGTCGCCAACAGCCTCATTGCCAGCAGCAACGCCATGATCATCAACAGCCGCGTCCCCTCCGGCACCGGCTTTGCCGTCACCGAGCCGTCTGAGACGCCTGGTGAGCACTTCGTACATGGCGCCGTAGTCGTCGTTTCCTTGGACGGCGGTCACCTTGAATCGCCGGTAGTCGCTCCTCTTCGGCAACCCGTCCTCGAGCACGACCATGGAGCCCACGTAGTCGGTGCCCTGCGTGTGGCTCATGTCGTAGCACTCGATGCGCAGCGGGGCTTGTTTGAGGTTGAGAGCCTGCTGCAATTCCTCGATCGCAGCCGCGCGGCTCGTGAGGTCGCTTGCGCGCCGCAACCTGTGACGCTTCAGCTGCTCCTCTGCATTCTGGCGAGCTGTTGCCAAAAGCTCGCGCTTGCGGCCCCTCATGGGAACCCTCACTGTGACTTTGCCGTTGCGGAGACCTGCGAGCCATGCCTCGTAAGTGGCCACGTCCTCTGGCAACTCGGGGACGAGCAGATCTCTGGGGATCCCTATAGGTGTCTCTGCGTAGTGCTGCTCGAGTACCCTCCCGATGAGCTGTGGCGTCGTGAGCGGCTCCACCTTCTCCACAATGAAGCCGTGCCTGCCGACAACCCGCCCGCGCCGAACATGGAAAACCTGCACCGCCGCGGCGAGCTCGTCCTCGGCAATAGCGAGCGCGTCCAGATCTTCGGGGGCATCGGTCACCATCTGTTGGCGCTCGACCGCGAGGCGCACAGTGGCCAAGCGGTCGCGCAGACGCGCCGCCCGCTCGAACTCGAGCTCGGCGGCCGCTCGGCGCATCTCGGCTTCGAGGCGGTCGACGACGGGCTTGGTGTCGCCATCCAGGAACTCCATCAGCTCGGTCACGAGTCCCGCGTACTCCTCGTCACCGATCGCGCCGACACAGGGGCCCGAACACCGCTCGATGTGATAGAGCAAGCAGGGCCGACCGAGGAGCTGATGGCGCCGGAGCTTGGCATCCGAGCAGGTCCGGATGGGGAACGACCGCAGCAGCAAGTCGAGGGTCTCCCGGATTGCGTACGCGTGCGCGTAGGGACCGAAATAACGCGTGTCCTTGCGCCTGGCACCTCGCATCACAGTGGCCTTGGGCCACTCGTCGCCGACGGTAACCGCAAGGTACGGGTAGCTCTTGTCGTCGACGAGGCGGATGTTGAAGCGCGGCCTGTGCGCCTTGATCAGGTTGTACTCGAGCATGATCGCCTCGACGTCGCTCGCGACGACGATCCACTCGACCGATGCGGCCCGTTCCACCATCTGAGCCGTGCGCGGGTGCAGGTGCACCGGGTCCTGGAAATAGCTCGACAAGCGGCTCCGAAGCGACATCGCCTTGCCCACATAGATGATCCGGCCGGCCTCGTCCCTGAACTGGTACGAGCCGGGGGCGTCCGGGACCGATGGCGGGCGTTCAAGCACTAGAGTGCAGGTTACGGCCGGCCTGGTATCCCGGCTGACATATTCGCTTCGTGACCGACACACCCGCGTTTGGGCGACCAGGCTGTCCACGCCGGCCGAACAACGAAGCGTGCCCATTAGGGGGTCACAGAAATGTTCCGCCTGCAGCCGCCGCTTCCTGACGACTTCACCACGGCAACCAGCGATGAACTAGTGACGCGCGTCACCACGGCCCGTTCGCGCCTCGGCAAACGGCTCGTCATCCTCGGGCACCACTACCAACGTGAGGAGGTCATCCAGTTCGCCGACAAGCGAGGCGATTCGCTTGGCCTGTCGCGCTTTGCTGCTGACCAGCACGATGCCGAGTTTGTCGTGTTCTGCGGGGTTCACTTCATGGCCGAGTCCGCCGACATACTCACCGGGCCGCGCCAGAAGGTGATCCTGCCCGATCTGAACGCCGGGTGCTCGATGGCGGACATGGCCAATCTTGACGACGTCGCGCAGATCTGGAACGAGCTCGGCGAGGTGACCGACCTCAAGGCGATCGTGCCCATCACCTATGTGAACTCAGCGGCGGTACTGAAGGCTTTCGTGGGTCGAAACTCCGGCGCAGTCTGCACATCTACGAACGCCCGTGCCGTGCTGACCTGGGCGCTCGACCGCGACGCTCATGGCCGAAAGGACGGTCCCGCCGGTGCGTCAGGACTCTGGGCAGAGTCTCGGGGAGCGCAGGACCGTTCGAACAAGGTGCTCTTCTTTCCCGACCAGCACCTGGGCCGAAATACCGGGTTCCAACTCGGCTACGGACCCTCCGACATGCAGGTCGTCGATCCGCGCCGGCGGCTCGGCGGTCTTGCCGATACCGATGTAAAGGAAGCCACCTTCCTTCTCTGGAAGGGTCACTGCTCGGTTCACCAGCGATTTCGCACCGAGCACGTCGAGGCCTTCCGCTCGAGGCATCCCGACGGCATCGTGATCGTCCACCCCGAGTGCTCGCACGAAGTCGTCGAGCTCGCCGACGAGGTGGGCTCAACCGATTACATAATCGGCGCGGTCTCACGAGCGCCTGCAGGCTCGACGATCGCGGTCGGCACGGAGATCCATCTCGTCGACCGGCTCGCCCGCGAGAACCCCGACCGGACGGTGCTCTCGCTCGACCCGCTCGTCTGCCCGTGCTCGACGATGTTCCGGATCGACCTTCCACACCTCGCGTGGGTGCTCGAAGGCCTCGTCGCCGGGGAAGTTCGCAACCGCATCACGGTGGACGAGAAAACTGCCGCGGATGCCCGGGTTGCCCTCGAAAGGATGCTCGCGATCGCCTGAGGTACTGCCTCGTAGGACTTATCCTGAGCCCATGACCGAAAACGGCTTGACGCAATCGGAGACCGCCGACATCCAGCACGCCATCACGGGCTTGCGTTCCTCTACCGCCCGGTTGTTCGAGACGCTCGAGGTCATCAGCGACTTGGACGTGACCCGGCCAAGCGAACTTCCCGACTGGACCGTAGGTCACGTGCTCACCCATCTCGCCCGCAACGCGGACTCCTTCTCCTGGATTCTTCGCTCAGCTAGCGAGGAAAAGATCGTGCCCCAGTATCCGGACGGTGCCGCCGGACGCAGCCGTGACATCGCCGAAGGCGCCCTGCGGCCGACTGAGGTGATCGTGGAAGACCTGCGCGACTCAGTGGCGCGCCTGGATGCGATATGGGACGAGCTGCCCGAGATGGTTTGGCCACGTCATGGCCTGCGAACCGACGGTTCCCCACTCCAGTGTCGGATGTTGCCCGTATCGAGATGGCGTGAGGTCGAAGTGCACCACGCCGACCTAGGTCTCGGGTACGGGGTCTCGGACTGGCCAGAGGACTATGTCAGCTTCGACCTGCCCCACGCGCTGGACCGGCTCCCCACGATGATCGAAGACGAGACGCAGAAGACTGCGCTCCTCGCTTGGGTCTTCGGTCGAGCGGGCCTGCCGTCACCGATCGCGCTCCGACCGTTCTGAAACCTGCCGAACAGCCCCGGTCCGCTCGGCGGTGTTACCGAGCCCGTCCGCGACCAAGGAACCGTCCCCGCCGGCGGCCGGCGCCACGATGGCCGGGATCGATATGGGCTGGGACTCGATCAGCTCCCGGTCCTCGGCGTCGTCGAGGCAGTCGGGACCCCTCGAGCTAGCGCGACCAAGTGGTCCCACTCCCGAGTGTTGCCGGCCATGGCCGGGGCGCGGGCCATGCGCTCATGACACAAGGCGAGCCGCCAGTCGGTCCAGTGGTTCTCCATTACGCGCTCCAACGCCCGCTCGGCACGCCTGAGCGCGAGCTCCCCGTAGCCGAGAAGGCTCGCCACGTCGGCGATCTGCCAGTCCCTGACGGCTAACCGCTCGTCTCCACCAATCGCGCCCCACAGCTAGCGCGACGCGAATGCCGCGTCAAGCATCTCGACGCCTTCGTCGCACGTGCGATCGGCCGGCTCGATCAGCTCCCAGGCCCGGTCGAAGGCTGCGACCGCTTCCACGCGACCGGCGGCTGGGTCGGCCTTGGAATCCTCGGAAATCTGTCCTACCGCGTGAGATTGGCATGCGCCGCTCAGATCTTGAGCAACGGGGCGAGAAACCTACCCGTATAGCTCTCGTCGGTCTTGGCCACTTTCTCGGGCGTGCCCTCTACGATCACCGAACCGCCGCCGTCACCACCCTCGGGGCCGAGGTCGATCACCCAGTCGGCGGACTTTACGACGTCGAGGTTGTGCTCGATCACGCACACGGTGTTGCCCTGGTCGACCAACCGCTGCAAGACGTCCAGCAGCTTGCGGACATCCTCGAAATGCAGTCCCGTGGTGGGCTCGTCGAGAACGTAGAGCGTATGCCCGGTCGACCGCTTCGCGAGCTCGGAAGCGAGCTTGACCCGCTGGGCCTCACCACCGGAGAGCGTTGGGGCCGGCTGACCGAGCCTGATATAGCCGAGGCCCACATCCACAAGGGTCCTCAGATGGCGCGAGATGACAGGTTGCGCCGCGAAGAGCTCGAGCGCCTCCTCGCAGGAGAGGTCCAGCACCTCCGCGATGTTCTTGCCACGCCAGGTGACTTCGAGCGTGTCGCGGTTGTACCGCGCCCCCTTGCAGACCTCGCACGGGACATAGACGTCTGGAAGAAAGTGCATCTCGATCTTCAAGGTCCCGTCACCGGCACACGCTTCGCATCGCCCGCCCGAGACGTTGAACGAGAAACGCCCCGGCTGGTAGCCCCTGAGACGCGACTCGGATGTCTGGCTGAACAGCTTACGGACATTGTCGAACATGCCCGTGTAGGTAGCCGGGTTCGAGCGCGGCGTGCGGCCGATCGGGGACTGGTCGATGTCGATCACTTTGTCGAGCGCCTCGGCGCCTTCGATGCTCCGGTGCCGGCCCGGGACCACGCGGGACTTGTAGATGCGCTGCATGAGGGCCCTGAGCAGGATGTCGTTGATCAGCGTGGACTTGCCCGAGCCTGACACGCCTGTCACCGACACAAAGCAGCCGAGCGGGATCTCCACGTCGATGTCCTTCAGGTTGTGCTCGCGGGCACCGCGCACAACCAGCCAGTCCCCCCGGGGCTCGCGTCGCATGGCCGGCACCGCGATCGAACGGCGGCCCGACAGGTACTGGCCGGTGATGGACGCCTGGCAATTCACGAGATCGGCGACCGAGCCGGCGCAGATCACCTCACCGCCGTGCTCGCCGGCTCCCGGTCCGATGTCGACGACGTAGTCGGCGATCCTGATCGTCTCCTCGTCGTGCTCGACGACCAGCACGGTGTTGCCGATATCCCGCAGACGCAGCAGGGTCTCAACAAGCTTTCGGTTGTCCCGCTGGTGGAGGCCAACAGAAGGCTCGTCGAGCACGTAGAGGACACCAACCAACCCGCTGCCGATCTGTGAAGCGAGCCGGATCCTCTGGGCCTCGCCGCCGGCCAGCGTCGCGGCCGAACGGTCGAGGCTCAGATAGTCGAGCCCGACGTCGACGAGGAACTGCAACCGCGCGCGGATCTCCTTCATGACCTGGGCCGCGATCATCTCTTCGCGCGAGCTCAGCTCGAGGCGTTCCAGCAGATCGTGAGCAGCCCGGATCGACAGTGACGACAGCTCTGCGATGCTCCTGCCGCCGACCTTGACCGCGAGCGACTCCGGGCGAAGCCTCGTCCCCTCGCAGTCCGGGCAAGCAACCTCTCGCATGTAGCCCTCGACCTGCTCGCGCACCCACTCGGAGTCGGCATCGCTGTGACGCCTCTGAAGCCACGGAACCACGCCTTCGAACTGTGTGTCGTAGCTGCGCAAGGTGCCATACCGGTTGCGGTATTGGACATGGACCCGCCGTGCGCCGGCACCGTAAAGCAGGATCTTGCGCTGAGGCTTGCTCAGCTTGGACCAGGGCTTGTCCATGCTGAAACCGGTCGACTCGGCAACGGCCTTGAGCACCCGCGAGAAGTACTCGGTTCTTGCGCCCGCCCAGGGCCCGATGGCCCCTTGCGAAAGGGAGAGATCAGGGTTCCCGACGACGAGATCAGGATCCACCTCGAAACGCGTGCCCAGCCCGTTGCACGACGGGCACGCCCCGAACGGGGAGTTGAACGAGAAACTCCTCGGCGCCAGTTCGTCCAGCGAGATCCCGCAATGGACACATGCCAGGTGCTGGGAAAAGGTGAGGACCTGATCGCCACCGTCCCCCGACTCTTGCTTTAGGACATCTGAGAGCCCGTCCCCGGCTGCGTCGGCAACCTTGGCAGCCGCAGTCTTCGCGGCCTGCTTTCCCTGTCGTCGAGGGGTCGGCACCTTGGGGCCAGGCATAAGCAGGATCTCGGCGATGCCCTCGCCGAGACGCAGTGCCGTCTCGATCGAGTCGGTCAGCCGGCGCTCTATGCCGTCGCGACGAACAAGGCGGTCGATGACCACCTCAATTGTGTGCTGCTCGTAACGGGCAAGCTCGAGTGAGGCCCGCTCGGAGAGCTCAATCAGCTCGCCGTCCACGCGCGCCCTCGCGAAGCCCTGCTTGACGAGGTCGTCGAGGAGGGCCGAGTACTCGCCTTTTCGACCGCGCACGACCGGGGCAAGAACCTGGAAACGGGTGCCGTCGGGCAGGTCGCTCAGGCGATCGACGATCTGTTGGGGACTCTGGCGGGTGACCAGGCGACCGCAGTTGGGGCAATGGGGCTGGCCAATGCGCGCGTAGAGAAGACGCAGGTAGTCATAGATCTCGGTGACGGTCCCGACCGTCGAACGGGGGTTGCGCGACGAAGACTTCTGGTCGATGGAGATCGCGGGCGACAGTCCCTCTATGAAGTCCACGTCCGGCTTGTCCATCTGCCCGAGGAACTGCCGGGCATAAGACGACAGCGACTCGACATATCGGCGCTGGCCCTCGGCGTAGATGGTGTCGAAGGCGAGGGACGACTTGCCCGAGCCCGACAGGCCGGTGAACACGATGAGGCGGTCGCGTGGAAGCTCTATCGAGATGTTCTTGAGATTGTGCTCGCGGGCCCCGCGAACAACCAGGGTACTTGGCACGGGCGCAGGTTACCCACTCACCCGGGCGCGCCGGACTGCGCCCGGCACTCCCGAACCGGACGATCGGGCGGGGCTTGCGGTGCTCACCCGACCTCCCTCAGCTCCCTGCGCAGTGACCGGATCTCGTCCCGCAACCTCGCCGCGTACTCAAAGCGAAGCTCCGCTGCCGCGGCTTGCATCTCCCGTTCAAGCGTCGCGATCAGCCTCCCGAGCTCGTCCACGGGAAGCTCGCCATTGCCAGAGCGCCCCTTCGTCGAAATGTCGAGCAGGTCGGCGGCACGCTCGACTGCTCGACGTCCCGCCCGCCGCGACCGGTCGGAGCCGGCGCGGCTGGGCAACGGGGCCCCGGCGCTAAAGCCGTCTCCGCCGGCGCCTGCCGCGCTGCGGAACTGTGCAACAAGGTCTGTCACGGCCTTGTGGATCGTCTGGGGGTCGATCCCGTGTTGCTTGTTGTACTCCTGCTGCACGATCCGGCGACGCTCGGTCTCGGCGATGGCACCTCGCATCGAGTCGGTGATCACATCCGCGTAGAGAACCACACGGCCCGAGACGTTCCGCGCGGCACGTCCCATCGTCTGGATCAGTGACGTCTTGGAACGGAGGAAGCCCTCTTTGTCGGCATCGAGGATCGCGACGAGCGCGACTTCGGGGAGATCGAGGCCCTCGCGGAGAAGGTTGATGCCGACAAGGACGTCGAACTCGCCGAGGCGCAGGTCGCGGACGATCTCGATCCGTTCGATCGTGTCGATGTTCGAGTGCAGGTAGCGGACCCTGAGGCCGGTCTCGAGGAGGTAATCGGCAAGGTCCTCGGCCATCTTCTTCGTGAGGGTCGTCACGAGAACCCGCTCACCCCGGCCGATCGTGGTGTTGATCTCCGCTATCAGATCGTCGATCTGGCCCTTGGTCGGCTTGATGACGACCTCGGGATCGATGAGGCCCGTCGGCCTCACGATCTGCTCGACCACCTGATTCGAGACCGAGATCTCGTACTCGGACGGGGTTGCTGAGAGAAAGATGCACTGGTTGACGCGCGCTTCGAGCTCCTCGAAGCGGAGCGGTCGGTTGTCCTTGGCCGACGGGAGGCGGAAACCGTGCTCGACCAGGACGTCCTTGCGCGAGCGGTCGCCGGCGAACTGCCCGTGGAGCTGAGGCACGGTCACATGGCTCTCGTCGATGACGAGGAGCCAGTCCTCGGGAAAGTAGTCGAGCAATGTGTACGGCGCCTCCCCGGGCCCACGACCGTCCAGGTGACGGCTGTAGTTCTCGACCCCGTTGCAACTGCCGAGCTCGGCGAGCATCTCGAGATCGTGCTCGGTCCGCATACGCAGCCTTTGGGCTTCGAGCAGCTTGCCCGCCTGCTCCAGCTCGGCCAAGCGCTCCCCGAGCTCGACTTCTATCGAGGCGATCGCGTTTCGCGTGCGCTCGTCGCCGGCGACATAGTGGGTAGCGGGGAAGATGAGCAGCTCTTCGAGATCGCCAAGCAACTCTCCGGTCATGACGTCGAAACGGCTCAGTCGCTCGACCTCATCGCCGAACAGCTCGATGCGCACGGCGTACTCCTCGTATGCCGGGTGCACTTCGATCGTGTCGCCCCGGACCCGGAACTTTCCCCTCACGAGGTTTGCGTCGTTGCGCTCGTAGTGCATCGCCACCAGGCGCGAGAGCATCGATCGCTGGTCGTGGGTCTCTCCCGGCGAGAGCACGAGGATCTGGTCCCGGTATTCGTCGGGTGACCCGAGCCCGTAGATGCACGACACCGACGCCACGACGATCACGTCCCTGCGAGTGAGCAGGCTGGCCGTCGTCGAGTGCCTCAACCGGTCGATCTCGTCGTTGATGGACGAGTCCTTCTCGATATAGGTGTCCGACGAGGGTAAGTAGGCCTCGGGCTGGTAGTAGTCGTAGTACGAGACGAAGTACTCGACCCGGTTGTCAGGAAAAAAGCCACGCAACTCACCCGCGAGCTGGGCCGCGAGCGACTTGTTGGGGGCCAGCACCAGCGTCGGCCGCTGCACCTTCTCGATAGTCCAGGCGATCGTCGCGCTCTTGCCGCTGCCGGTGATCCCGAGCAGCGTCTGGAAGCGGTCGCCCTGCTCTATGCCACGCGCCAGCGCTTCGATCGCCGCGGGCTGGTCGCCAGCCGGTTGGAAGTCAGAAACAACGCGGAAGGGAGGCACCTTGGCATGGTACCGAGAGGGTGCGCGCCAGCGAGCGGGGAAGCTCGGGCGGGCTCGGCCGAATCTTCAGCCGTCGCCGCCGATGTCTCTGTTTCCCAGGCTCCCAATCCAGTCCCACGCGTGTCCGGCCGTCTCCTCCAGCTCCTCCAGGGTGCCCGAGTTCAGGATCACGAAGTCCGCCCGAGCGAGCCTCTCGGTGCGGTTGGCTTGGCTGGCGATCCGCGCCTCGACATCTGAGCGATCCATTTTTCGCCCCTCGACTAGCCGATCCAGCACGAGGTCGAGCGGCGCGTCCACGACGATCACTCCTGCGAGACCGTAGCTGTCACCGGAGTCGCCCTCGACAAGCAGTGGGATGTCGAGCACGACAACCTGCGAGCTGGCTGACAACGACTCGAGCCGGCCGGCTATCTCCGCTCGGACCTCAGGGTGGACGATCGAGTTCAGCTCCGCGAGCGCGTCCGGGTCCTCGAAGACGATCGCGGCCAGGGCCGCCCGGTCAAGGCTGCCGTCTGGAGTGACGAGCGCGCCGCCGAAGCGCTCGACCACCTTCCGATAGGCGGGACGCCCTGGTTCGACCACTTCGCGAGCCACCTGGTCCGCGTCGATCAGCACCGCGCCGCGCTGGACCAGCAGCCCGGCAACGGTCGACTTGCCAGAACCGATCCCGCCCGTCAGACCGACGATGATCATGTCGTGACTGGAGCTCTAAACCAACGTTCGGCCGGCACTTCGAGTGCCTCGCCGGGCTGTGACATGGGCGCCTACACTAACCGGGCCGTGGCTCGAACGAGCAGGACCCGCCCACTCATTCAGCGGGCATTGGAAAACGCTCTCCTCGCCGCCTTCGCGTACATCCCTCTGCTGGCGACCAAGCCCGGGGTCCTCGCCGACGACACCAAGCAGTATCTGTATCTCGACCCGGGCCGGCTCCTCAGCTCGGCGATCTCGATGTGGGATCCGTCGGTGGCAGCCGGCACCGTGACCCACCAGAACATCGGGTACCTGTTCCCACAGGGCCCCTTCTACTGGGTGTTCGCTCAAATTGGCGTGCCGATGTGGGTGTCCCAACGGCTGTGGATGGGCAGCTTGCTGTTCGCTGCCGCGACAGGCGTCCGCTACCTTGCCAGGACCCTCGGTGTCGACGGGCCGGGCGCAGTTGTCGCGGGGCTCGCCTACGCGCTCAGTCCGTACTTCCTCCAGTACATCCAACAGACCTCCGCAATACTTCTTCCCTGGTCGGGTCTCGGCTGGCTCGTCGCGTTCGCGGTGCTTGCTGTGCGTCGCGGTGGGTGGCGCTATCCAGCCCTGTTCGCATTGGTGGTCGCCCTCGTCGGGGCTACGAACGCGACCTCGCTGATTTACGCGGGCATCGCCCCGGTGGCGTGGCTCTTCTACGCAGTCCTGGTGCTGCGCGAGGTTCCCGCACGACGCGCGTTCAGTGCCGGTATGAAAATGGGCGTCCTCTCGCTCGGGGTGTCTCTGTTCTGGATAGCCGGGCTCCGCGTCGAAAGCGCCTACGGCGTCAACATCCTCAAGTACACCGAGACCCTCCCGGCGATCGCGGGGACCTCGCTCGCGTCCGAGGTCGTGCGCGGCCTCGGGTACTGGTACTTCTACGGAAGCGATCGGATCGGGCCCTGGAAGCAGGCGGCCGTCAGGCTCGAGGAGAGCGCATGGCTGCTCTCGACGAGCTTCGCGGTGCCGGTCCTCGGGGCCCTCGGCGCAGTTGTTTCGCGTTGGCGAGTGAGGGCGTTCTTCGTCCTGTTGATCCTCCTAGGTGTGGTGCTCGCCGTCGGCATGCACCCTTACCCGGACCCGTCGGTTGTCGGCCGGATGCTGAAGGCCTTCATGTCCGGCTCGTCTGTGGGACTCGCGCTGCGCTCGAGCGATCGCGCGACGCCGCTTGTACTACTCGGCTTCGCGGTGCTGCTGGGCGCCGGCGCGACGGCGCTTTGGGCCCGGTTCCCCCGCATCGGGCTCGGCACCGCCTGTGCGTTGGCTGCGGTGGTCGTGGCCAACAGCGCCCCGTTCCTCGAAGGAGGTGCCGTCGCGCAGAACTTCGAACGCCCCGAGAACGTGCCCTCTTACTACGCAAAGGCCGCCAACTATCTCGATGGGAAGGGCGACTCCACGCGAGTGCTCATCGAACCGGGGCAGAACTTCGCCGCCTATGACTGGGGGACTCTCTTCGACACGATCTGGCCCGGGATCATGACCAGGCCAGAGATTCTCCGTGAGCAGACGATCCAAGGTTCGTACGCGACCACAGATCTCCTCCAAGCCTTCGACCTCACACTCCAGCAGGGCACCTACGAGCCCTCGACCCTTGCGCCGATCGCGCGCCTTTTCAGCGCCGGCGACGTCGTCTTGCAGTCGAACCTCGCCTACTGGCGCTACAACACGCCAAGACCGCAGGAGACCTGGGCGCTGTTCAATCCCGCGCCGGTGGGCATTGGCAAGCCGGTGAGCTTCGGGAAGGCAGTGGCGAACATCGCACCGGCCCACTACGGCCTGCTCGACGAGGAGGCGCTCGCGCTGTCCCCGAACGCCCCGTGGCCACCGCCGGTCGCCGTGTTCCCGGTCTCGGACCCGCGTCCCATCTACCGGGCCGAGCCCGCGATCGCCCCCCTTGTGATCGACGGCAGCGGCGCCGGAGTCGTCGCCGCGGCAGCGGCGGGACTACTCGAGGACAACCCGACGATCTTCTACGCCGCAAGCCTCGACGGCGACAAGAAGCTCCTGGGCGAAGTCGTGACACCCGCGGCACAACTGGTCCTGACCGACTCCAACCGCAAGGTTCTCGAGCGCTGGTCGAGCGTGAGCGACAACATCGGCGAGACGCTTCCGGCCCTCAGCGAGCCGTCCAGGCCGGATCCGACGTCGGTCGCCCTGCCGATCTTCGCTCATGTTCGTCCCTCGAGCCAGAGCGTCGCTAGCTACCAGGGTGCCCGTTACGTCACGGCCTCGGCTTACGGCAACCCGGTCAGCCTCACCTCAGAGGACCGGGCGTCTCAGGCCTTCGACGGGAACACCGAGACGGCCTGGAGTGTGGCGGCGTTCTCCAACGCCGCGGGCAACTGGCTACAGGTGCGCCTCGATCATCCGGTGACGACGGATCATCTCAACCTGGTACAAGTACTCGGCTCGACTGTGAACCGCCGGATCACAGGTGTGACCATCAGCTTCGACGGCGGGCACGCCGTCCAGGCAGCGCTGACCGCGGCGTCCCGGCGCACAGGCGGCCAGACGATACGGTTCGAAGAGCGCAGCTTCACGACGCTGCGGATCACGATCGACGCCACGACGTGGTCGGGGCGTGAGTCGATGCAAGGCGCCTCCGGGGTCGGCTTCTCCGAGGTCCGCATACCCGGCGTGAGCATCTCTGAGACGATAGAGATGCCTTCGGACCTCCTGAGAGCGCTGGGGAGCTCCTCGCTCGCGCACCGCCTCACATTGGTGATGACCCGTGACCGTGTCTCGCCGAACCCGCCCCGCTCCGATCCCGAGCTAGCGCTACGACGGGAGTTCTGGCTGCCGACGTCGCGCTCGTTCTCCCTCGGCGGGACCGCACGCATCTCGGCGTTGATCCCCGACAACTTGATCGACTCGATCCTCGGCGGACCGAACGTCTTCGGCGGTGCCGTGATCGGCTCCAACGAGCGGTTGCCCGGAGATCTCAACGCCCGCGCGCTGTTCGCCTTCGATGGCGATCCGAGAACGTTCTGGAGCCCGGGTTTCGACGGGCCGGCCCAGATCGGTGCCTGGATCCAGGCTTCGCTCACTCACAGCGTCTCGGTCGACCACCTGGATCTGAAGGTCATCGCGGACCGACGGCACTCGGTTCCGACCGCGATCAGGATCACCACCAACACCGGTGATGACGAGCTCGTGGCCCTGCCGGCGATCCGCGACCAAAAGGCGGCCGACGCGGTGGTGAGCGTGCCTGTCGGCTTCCCGAGGATCTCCGGTACCACGTTCAGGTTCACGATCGAGGCCGTTCGCCAGGTGAAGACCATCAACTGGTACACGAAGGCGCCGATCGTCCTGCCGGTCGGGATCGCCGAGATAGGTCTCCCCGGCGTCCGGTTCGTGCCCGAGCCGGTCAGCGCGGAGCTCCCATCGGTGTGCACTCCCAAGCTGCTGCGCATCGACGGCCGACCGGTTTGGCTCAGGGTCTCCGGGACGGTCGGTGCCGCCGAGAAACTACAGGGCCTCACCGTGTCAGGGTGCGGGCCGGACGCAAAGGGCATGGTCCTCGGGCCCGGCAACCACACGCTCGACGCCGCCTGGGGAAAGACAACCGGCTGGGACCTGGACCGGCTCGTGCTCGACTCGGCTCCAGGAGGGGTGGCTCTCCCCTCGCTGGGCGACGGCAGTGCTCAGCCGGCTCCGGGGACTATCGCCTCCCCCGCGATGCCGCCCACTCCGGCGCCGAGGGTCCGCGTCGTCGCTTCGACGGCGACCTCGGCGAGACTCGAGGTCCAAGGTGCCACGCAGCCGTTCTGGCTCGTCCTCGGCGAGAGCCTGAATGCAGGCTGGAGGGCCACCGGGCCCGACGGGCGTTCACTCGGGCCTCCGAGGCTGATCGACGGGTACGCGAACGGCTGGTACGTGACCCGGCAGCGGAGCGGCACATTCGTCGTGACGCTCGAGTTCGCGCCCCAGAGGACAGTCACGCCTGCGATCCTGGCTTCGGGAGCGGCGCTCGCAATATGCCTTGTTCTCGGCCTGGTTCCGCTCGGGGCCATGAAGCGCCGACTGCGCCGTCGGCGGTCTGAATCGGCCGAGAGGCGGATCGCGCGGCCGGACGGCAGCACAGTCACCGCGGACCTCCGGCGCTCCGCGCATTCACACAAACGCGACTCACCGGTATCGGTCGTCGACAAGTCGCCTGTCTTCGGATCGCCGTTGTTGACCGGAGGAAACCCGCCCGGGTTGCTCACCTGCATCCTCGTCGCGCTTGGGTGGGGCGCTGTCGCAATGGTCGTCCTGCCGCCGCAGTGGGCGCCCTCGATCGCGTCCACAGCCGGCTTTGTCACCTTCGCTTGTCTCAGGTGGTCCTGCGCACGCTCGGTTCTCAGTCTTTCGGTCATCGGATGCCTCGGCGCCGCAGGCGCGGTCACGGTCTTCGATCAGGTTCGCCATCACTACCCGGCCGGGAGCGCTTGGCCGCACAACTTCGAGACTGCAGGCGTGCTCGCATCAATCGCAGTGGTAGCCCTTGCGACCGACGTAGTCGTGGGACTAGTCCGGGGACGCCGACGGCCTGACAAAGGAACGAGCCTTGGCCGGAGCTCATCTGGGAGCGACTGATCAGAGGGACCCTGAGCCATGAGGCGTGACTCGCCGGACGACCGGTCCGTGGTGTTGTGGGCGGCGGAATGCGCCGAGCATGTGATCGGCCATTTCGAACAGATCCGCCCGACCGACGACAGACCCCGGAGGGCTATTGAGGCCGCCCGTGCCTGGGTTCGTGGCGAGCTCGAGGCAGGCCAGGCCCGCGAGGCGGCTTTTGCCGCGCATAGCGCCGCACGTGACTGTGAGCACGATGCGGCCCGTGCTGCAGCACGCGCGGCCGGTCACGCTGCCGCGTCCACTCACGTCGCTGACCACGCCGGTCGGGCTGCCGCTTACGCCGTCGCCGCCGCCACCCACGCAGCGGACCCAACATCCGCCGCTGCTGCGGCGACAGCCGAACGCGACTGGCAGGATCGACAGCTTCCCGCGAGCCTTCGGGCAGTAGTGCTCCCAGGCCGAGGTCCCGACTGATGGATAAGGAACTCTCATGGGGACTGGCTGGCCTCGACGGGAGCGCCTCAATTGCCAAACGGCGATGACCGGGCAACAAGACCCGCGCGCCTTCTCCGCGCGTCGGCCACAAGGGCGGCCATGGTCCCCTGCGCCGTCGCCTCCCAGGTGAGCGCCGCGACACGCGACGCGGCCGCGCGACCCAGTCGCCGACGTAGCAACGGATCGCCGAGCAACGTCTCGAGCTGGTGTTCGAGCTCATCGTCACGATCGGCCAACATCCCAGTGACCCCGTGGTCGATCACGTCGATGTGACCGGGGATTCTCGTTGCTATCGCCGGCGTCCCGCATGCCGCCGCCTCACTCACGGTCATGCCCCAGCCCTCTCGAACCGAGGTCGACGCGACCACCCATGCCCGTCGGTACAAGGCAACGAGCTCGTCCGGGCTCACCCGGCCAGGGAGCAACACGTAGCCCTCCGCGCCGTTCTCCCGTAACAGTGCCTGGAGGCTCGACCGCTCCATACCCTCACCGACGATGACCGCCTCGAGATCGGGGACTTTGTCGTGCACTCGCGCGAGGACCCGGATCAGCCTCGGGAAGTTCTTCACCGGCACGAGGCGTCCGATCGCGACCACGAGAGGCCGGTCCGAGCGCTGGCCGCCCGGCGAGTAGCACGGGCTTATCCCCGGGGGCACGACGCTGACACGGTCCGCCCGCACGCCGGGCAGCGCCACGATCTCGCGGCGGGACGATTCGGAAAGGGTCACTATCTGTGATCCGCGGTAGAACGGGGGGGCGAGGCGTGACTCGAGCAGGCTGCCCGCCTTGGCGAGCGGTGACGGCAGCACCATCGACCACATCTCGGCGTGCACGTGGTGCAGAAACACCACTCGCGCTAGGCGCGACCAGAGCGGACTGAGCCACGGCATCCCGTTCCAGATCTCGACCAACCCGTCAAGTGGTCCCAGACGACTCGCCGCGAGGTCCATCGGGCCTCTCACGAACACGGCGTAACGACCCGAACGGCGGACGACACGGTAGCCGCCGCGTTCGACCAAGACTGCCCGACCCGCGACCGAAGAGGTCCTCACCACGACGTCGATGCCCGCCGCGGCCCACCGGGTGGCAACCTCGTGCGCGTGCAACTCAGACCCGCCCGCCTCTGGGTCCTCGATGTCGCGCCATGCGAGCAGTCCAACGCGTCGCAGTCCGGCTTCACGAGCCAGCTCGGCGAGCTCGGCGCTACCGGCCGCGGAAAGCTCGTCCGGTACGCCATCAGAGATCGACTCGCTGTCCGGTTCGCCTCTTCCGGCACGCCCAAATGGCGAATCACCGATGCGACCCCTCATCGGCTTCGACTCATGACCCGACCGGCGTGGGCACGGCTCGACCGGTGCCCCCCGATGGTGAGGCGCTGGACCGCCGTCCGACCTGTTCCTCGTGGTAGTCCGAATCCACGTTCACAGCCCAAGTGTCGAATGGCTCCCCGTACAAGCTCGCTACCGTCAGCATCGCGGTCAGCATCGAGTGGTCCTGATTGTTGTAGCGATGCATTCCGTTACGCCCGATGGGATGGACGTTGGGCGTCTCGGCCTCCAGCCACGCCCGGATCGCCTGCACCCTCAGGTGGTAGCCCGCGTCATAGACCGGGTAGGCCTTGGGCATCCTGACCACGAAGCCCTTCTCGACGTCTTCGCGCTGCACCAGGCCGAGCGTCGCCAGCTCCTCGGTTGCTAGAGCCACGAGGTCGTCGTCGGCCATCGACCACAGGACGTCGCCCTCAAAGACGAAGTACTCGAGCCCGAGACACGTTCGGCCTTGCTTGACGAGATCGGGTGACCAGGAGCCGAAATTCTGGACGCGTCCCACTCGCACCTTGTCCGAATGCACATAGATCCAGTTGTCAGGGAACCCCCGCTCTGCAGGTATCACGAGCGCAACGGTGAGGAAGTCCCGGTAACGAAGTGCGCGGGCCGCTTGGCGAACCTCTTCCGGTGCCGGCGGATCCATCGCCTCGACTAGCTCAGACAGCGCCATGGAGGAGATCAGATGGTCAAATGGCCAGCTCGTGGTCGGCTCGGTGACCCGGGCGGCCACCGCCTTGCTAGCCGTCTCCGCCGCGACCGGTTGCGTCACCGCTGCCATTGCCCGACCCCCAAAGCGGCGGATCGACACGAGCCGGGTGGCCAGCACCACCTTGGAGCCCTCGGCCTCCACGAGCTCTCGGGTGCGCTCCCACATCATGCCCGGGCCAAGGCGCGGGTAGTGGAATTCCTCTATGAGCGAAGTGATGCGCGTCCTTCGGCGGCCCTGGGACAAGGCGTTCTTGACAACATTCCCGAGCGTCAGGCTCTTGATCCTCTGCGCAGCCCAATCAGCCTTTATCTCTCCAGCCGGTATCCCCCACACCTTCTCGGTGTAGGCCTTGAAGAACTTGCGGTACAAACGCCACCCGAAGGCCCTAGCAGTCCAGCCTTCGAACGTGTCGAGATCCTTCGGAGGTCGCACCCTCACCCACAAGAACGAAAGGCCGCACCTTATTGACTCGAGCGCTCCGAGGCCACTTAGAGCGTTCCCGATCCGGATCGGGTAGTTGTAGTACGTCCCCTCGTAGTAGATCCTGCTCAACCTGCGTCTCAACAAGAAGTCGTCCGGTCCGAGGATCTCTCGCCACAGGTTGTCTACCTCTGGCACCTTTGTGAAGAAACGGTGCCCACCCACGTCGAATCTCCAACCCTCGCATTCCACGGTGCGGGAGATCCCACCGACCACGGTGTCCATCTCGAGGACGGTGCAGGTGGCTCCGCGTTTAGCCAGCGCGTACGCGGCGGTCAAGCCTGCAGGTCCGGCACCTACCACGACGACCTGACCGGGCCCACCGGTCTCTTGCGAACGGGCGCCGGCGGCGCTCTGATCGTCCGCCCGGTTCATGGTCACGCCATCATCGCACGGGCCACCGCTGACCGGCTCTTGCCTCGTCGCGTGCCGGCTGGCCTCAGGGCACATACTTGCCGAGAAAGGCCATCACCGCGTAGACGAGGAGCAGCGAGGCCGAGAGCGCGATCACCACTCGGAAGCTCCTAGGGCTCTTGGTGAGCATCGATGCAGCGATGACGAAGGGAAAGCAGCCCAGCCCGTATCGCTCGAGCGACTCGAAGTTGGAGGCCGTCAACACCACAACGAGCAGGGCGGCGGTGTACCAGCCGTACGCGCCTGGGAGCCTCCTTGCGATGTACGCGGCGAGCAGCAGCAGCAGCACAGCCCAAAGAGCGTGCTCCGCGGTTCCGAAATGGTTGCGGTCCACAAGGTCACGCGCGTCGTGCGCGAAGGTCACGAACGGATCGGCGACCGTGCCCCGGCGTGAAGGCGAGAGCTGCTCACGCAGCGGCAGCAGGAAGCTCCCCACAACCTCCTGGGCCCAGACGAGGTAGGTGGCCGCGCCGAGCGGAGCCGCGAGCACAGCACAGGCGCCGACGATGCGCTCACGAATCTCCAGCAAACGCCAGTTCTCGAAGACTTCGATCGCTGCCGGGATCACAAGGAGCATCCCGACCGGCCGGCAGAGTCCGGCCGCGAACCCGGCACAGACCGCGAGGGCGTAGCGGTGTTGTCGCAGGCCCAAGAAGGCCACCATCGAGGTCAGTAGGAACAACGACTCCGCGTAGCCCATCGCGAGGACGAAGGCCGGCGGCGCCAGAGCAAGAAGCCACACCGCTCGGCGGGCGCACGCCTCGTCGCCGAGCTCGAACATGACGAGTCGGTGGAGCACGACCAAGGCCACGAGGCACGCGACGTTCGCGACGACGATCACCGACAGCCCCGAGGACATGCCCGGCACCGCACGGAACGACCTCGCCAGCACCGGCAGCAATGGGAAAAAGCGCAGAGCTCCGTTTCCGAGGCCCACGTAGCCGTGGGCGGCGATCCTCTCGTACCAATGTGCATCCCAGGAGAGCAGGCCGGAACGACTCGGGCCGCGCGCCGCGGCACCCAACTTGAAGCTGCTCACGCACAGCCGGGCGGTGAAGAGAGCGACGAGTACGACCACCCTCGAGACGATGAAGGGGACGACGGACGCTCGCAGTCCCGGCAACGCGACCTCCCACTGCGCCTTCGCAGTGCGCCTGGGGATCGTTCCGTCGCTCACGACGGCGCGTAACGATAGAGGCTCTCGCCCTCGAATATCTCGAACGGGGTGTCGGAGGCCCTTTCGCCCACGACCTCGTGCTGGGGCCGCGTCGCGGCGAGGTCGTTGGCGATGACCTGACAGTCGTCCCCGAAGTTGAGGTAGCCCGGTGCCGAGACGTACCAGATGACCTTGCCCCGTCCCGCCCGGGAAAGGAGGAGCTGCACGAATCTGCTCGTGCGCGCGTGCTTGACGGTCGCGGCATAGTCGACCCAGTCGACGATCTCAGGTGCGCTGGCGCGCGGGAACGCCACTTCGTCGAAACGACCGCCCAGCTCACGGCTCACCGCTGGGCCGAGCTGATCGGGGCAGTAGGCCACGACGTCTCCGCGATGAGCGCTCGCCAGCACTGCGGAGGCAACCTGTGAGGCCTGCGTCCTTGAGAGGAAGGCGTTCGGGATCGATGCCGCGAGCCCGAGCGCGACAGCAACGGCGACGACGCCCTGGCGCACTCGGCGATCGGCCAGTGTGGTGACGCCGTAGGCGACCACCAACAAGCACGGCATCAATATCACCGCGGAATAGCGATCTGCGAAGGTGCTCCCGCTGAGCTTGCCCGCGATCACCGCTATCAGGAGTGTCCCACCGGACAACAACCCAAGCCCGCGAACGCCCGGTCGCGTCCGCAGGTCGAGCACGACCCGCCGCTTGTCCAAGCCGGCGCCGAAAATCGCGAGCAACGCCAAGAACCCGAACAGCAGAGCTAGCGCCCGGCCCGCGTCCGAGTCCCCACCGGCGAACTGAGTAAAGGTGTAGACGAGCGCCGTGAAGTCCGCCGGGGTGGCCCAAGGCGTGCCGGTGTGGTGCAACTGGAAGATGAAGGTCGGCACCCAAGGCCCGAAACCGCACGTCCCGGCAGCCAAGCCGACCAGCGCCATGCGGCAGGCGCGCGCGTGAGGGCCCGATCGTGCGAACCAAGCGATCCCGATGGCGGTGCTGGCCACAAAGAACAGGGCCCAGTAGTGGCTGTACTCCAAGCCGCAGGTCACAATGGCGAGCGCCAGCACGTTCCAGATCGTGGGCCTGCGGAGGACAGCGACGAATGCCAGCACGCCCAGCGCCGACAACAGGATCACCAGCGAGTACATGCGGGCTTCGGTGTCGTAGTAGACGGCGAACGGCGAGGTGGCGACCAACAGCATCGTCGTCCAGGCAACGAGCCGACCGGCCCGTTCCCGCGCCACACGCTCGGATGCCTCGCCATCGGTGGCGGCCTTGTCGAGACCCGCACCGGTGGCGCCGGCCGCCCGCCACGACTGGGAACCGACCCCGTAACCCGCTGCCCACGCAACCGGGAGCGTGAGAATCCCGATGACCCCCGAGAGTGAGCGCGCTCCGAGGTCGCTCGTGCCGAACACCTTCATCCAAAAGTGGAGGAGCACGTAGTACAAAGGCGGCGCGCCATCGTCCCGGAGAAGGTGCGGAATCAGGTGCAAAGGTGACTTGGCGATGTTGACGGTGAGCGCCTCGTCTAGCCACATCGACGAGGGAGTCCAGAATCGCAACACCACCGCCGCGGCCAACACGGCGGCGCTCGCTGTCGCGACAAGGTTCCGTTCGAAGCCTCTAACCGTAGTTGTGTCGCCCGTGCCGGTTCTGTCTGAAAGCGGCGTCGGCACCTCGGGTGACCGCACCGGCGGGATCACCGGGTGCATTGACCGCATGGTAGCCGCGGCCCTCCGAAGAGCGCCGTAGAAGTGAGCCGCCCGCCTGGACGAGCGGTGAAGGCCGCGCTAATCCGTAGGAGGCTCGTCAGCCGGGGGCGCCGCGGCCTCAGCTTCGAGGCTCGTCTCAGCTTCGACGGTCTCGCCTGATGCGACGGTCTCGACTGATGCGACGGTCTCGCCTGATGCGACGGTCTCGACTGTCGGCGATTCGTCCGCATCTTCCGGCGAGTCCCCGCCCGTGAGCAACGCTTCACCAGCAGCGCCGGCCTGTTCGGCCTCCAAGCCGTGGTCGGCGTTGTCCGAGTCGGTGGGTGGTTCCCCGGCAACCGGTGCGCCGCCGCCTTGCGCGGAGGCCGTCGCGATTGCGGCTTCGTTGGCCGCGAGGAGGTCTGCCCAAGCGGCCTGGCTCTCGGTCTCCGGCGTGAAGTCGGTTGCCGAGTAGTCGTAGCCGATGTAGTTGCCTTCCGCGTCGTAGGCGTGCTCGCCGAAAGCCTCACGGTACTCCTCGGCGACTTCCCCGCCTTCAGCAGCCTGCTTGATGGAAAGGCTTATCCTGCGGCGTTGGAGATCGATGTCGATGATCTTCACCCAGAGCTCCTCACCGGGTGTGACGACCTGCTCGGGCAGATCGACGTGGTGCGCCGCCATCTCCGAAATGTGCACAAGACCCTCGATACCATCGCCCACCTGGACGAAAGCGCCAAAGGGCACGAGCTTGGTGATCCTGCCGTAGACGAGCTCGCCGATCCGGTGGTTCGTGGCGAACTCCTGCCACGGATCGACCTGGGTCGCCTTCAGTGACAGGCTGATCCGTTCCTTGTCGAGGTCGACGTCGAGCACCTGGACGTTCACCTCGTCACCCACCGCGACGACCGAGGAAGGATGGTCCACATGCTTCCAGGACAGCTCCGAGACGTGCACGAGACCGTCCATCCCGCCGAGGTCCACGAATGCGCCGAAGTTCACGACCGATGACACGACGCCCTTGCGAACCTCACCCGGCTTCAGGTTCACCAGGAATTCGCCGCGCTGCTCGCGCTGGGTCTCCTCGAGCCAAGCGCGCCTTGAAAGCACGACGTTGTTGCGGTTCTTGTCGAGCTCGATGATCTTGGCCTCGAGTGACTTGCCGATGTAAGGCTGGAGATCGCGCACCCGCCGGAGCTCCACCAAAGACGCCGGGAGGAACCCACGCAGACCGATGTCGACAATGAGCCCGCCCTTCACAACTTCGATGACGAGGCCCTTGACGACGCCGCCGGACTCCTTGACCCTCTCGATGGTGCCCCAGGCACGCTCGTACTGGGCACGCTTCTTCGAGAGGATAAGGCGCCCCTCCTTGTCCTCCTTCTGGAGCACGAGGGCTTCGATCTCATCGCCGACCGAGACGACGTCGTGAGGATCGAGGTCATGGCGGATGGAGAGCTCACGTGCGGGAATCACGCCCTCGGACTTGAAGCCGATGTCCAGGAGAACCTCGTCCTTGTCGACCTTGACCACTTTGCCCGTAACGACGTCTCCGTCCTCGAAGGCAACGATGGTCTGGTCGATCGCGTCCTCGAACGACAATTCGCCGAGGTCGTCCTCGACGATCTTGCGGGGAACGTAGACCCCATCCGCGTCGAAGGTCCCATGACGCTCTTGGTCTGCGGAGAAGTCGGCTTCAGTGGTGCTCGTAGTGTCGGACATTGGAAGTAGGTCGCTCTCTTTTCGGACAGGTCGTTACGGGCGGCGGGCCGCGCCCGACCACCGCTGACGATTGGAATTGGACACAGAACTCTGCGTTCTTTGATGCGCTGCTTACCCGAACTTGGTTGCCGCCGTAATGGTCGCGCAACAATGGTACCCGTCAGCTCGGCCGGGCTCACAATGTCACATCGCCGGATCGCCTTGTTCGGGCGAATCGCCCGCGTCGAACTCGGCGCCCGGGTCCACGGTGGGCTCCTTTCCAGCGGCCCAGCTGTCTCCGATCGAGACGTGCACCGCCATGGGAACGCGTAGTTCGAAGGCGTGCTCCATGGTCTCGACGGTGAGTGCGAGGACCTCGTCACGTTCGCCCGCGACCGCCTCGACGAGGATCTCGTCATGGACCTGGAGCACAATCCGACTGGAGAGGCGGCGCTCATCGAATGCCTCGTCGAGGCGCACCAGTGCGACCTTGAAGATGTCGGCCGCCAGACCCTGGATTCCTGCGTTCATCGCCTGGCGCTCGGCGGCCTGGCGGACACGGAAGTTGCCCGAGTCGAGCTCGGGCAGGTAGCGACGCCGACCGAGCAGCGTCTCGGTGTAGCCGCGCCCGCGGGCTTCGGCTACCGAGCGCTCCATATAGCGCTTCACGTTCGGGAACGCCGCAAAATACTGCGCGAGGATCGCGGCCGCCTCCTCGACCCCGACGCCGAGGCGCTGCGAGAGGCCGTAGGCCTCCATCCCGTACGCGAGGCCGTAGGAGATCATCTTCGCCTTCGAGCGCATCGCCAGGGTCACCTCCCCCGGTTCAACGCCGTAGACCCTCGCCGCCGTCGTGTTGTGAATGTCGAGCCCGGAGCGAAACGCTTCGACAAGGCCGGGATCGTCGGCGAGGTGGGCAATGACACGCAACTCGATCTGGTCGTAGTCCGCGACCAACAGCTCACCGCCCCTGCTTGGCACGAAGGCTTCGCGGAAACGACGCCCGATCAGGCTGCGCACCGGGATGTTGTGCAGGTTCGGTTGGTCGGACGAAAGCCGTCCAGTGCGGGCGACGGTCTGGTTGAACGAGGCGTGAATGCGGCCGTCGGGGGCCACCTCGGCCAACAGGCCCTCACCGTAGGTGGAGCGCAGCTTCTCGACCTCCCGGTACCTGAGTAGGGTGTCCACGAGCGGGTGGGCGTCGCGGAGACGCAGCAGGCTCTGTGCGTCGGTGGAGTACCCGGTCTTTGTGCGCTTTTGCGGAACGAGCGCGAGCTTCTCGAACAGGATGCGCCGCAGCTGCGGAGTCGAGTTGACGTTGAACTCCTCGCCGGCCAACTGCTGGACCTCTGCCTCCAGCCTTCGTGCCTCGGAGGTCAGCTCGTCGCCGATGGCGCGCAACTTGTCGATGTCGACCGCGATACCGGCAAGCTCCATCTTCGCGAGCACGCGGACCAGCGGGCGCTCGACATCCTCGTAAAGCCGAGTCGCTCCGGTTTCCTCCAGGGCGCGGCGGATCCCTGGAGCGAGCCGTGCAAGCATCGCCACCTGAGCTGCCGCGTTTGTCGCGCCCGGCGGTGAGGCGTCGGCCTTGCCCATCGGGTCGTGAACCGTGCCCTCATCGCCGAGGTCGAACCCGAGCTGCTCGGAGACCTGTGCGGCTTGATCGCGGCCAGCACCCGAACCGAGCGTGGGCACGAGGCCGGCCAACCCCGAAAGCGAGGCCTGGCCCTCACGTGCGTCGAGGAGGTACGCAGCGACGGCGGTATCGAGATCGAGGCCGGTGAAACGAATTCCCAGCGGTTCGAGCGCGCGCATGAGCTCCTTCGCGCGATGAGCGACGATGCGCGAATTGCCGCTCTGGCTCGCGGCGAGAACAACCTTCAGGGCCTCGACGATGCCCGGCTCGGCGACGAGGCGCCCGTCCAGCCAGCCCACGACAAGCGGCCGGTCGTCAATCACAGGTCGATCCTCGGTCCCGCCCGCGTCGCCGCCGGACGCGCCCAGGTCCTCGAGCGCCGCGAAGGCGATACCCTCGATGCCAGACCGGCCTGCAGTTCCCAGCCACACCGCCTCGACGGCAATCGAGCCACGCGACTCGGCGAGCGACATGAGCCAGGCCCGGGCGACCTCGAGGTCATCGAGCGGCACGACCCCAACCGGTCGAAAAGCCGTCTCCGCAGCGGGTGCGGCAGCAGCTGAAACCCCGGAGACGTCCTCGCCGGCACCTGATAACCCCCCGGCCACCGGCTCCAGGCGATCGAGTTGCTTGAAGATCCGGTCGCGCGGTCCACGGATCTCAAGGAGATCGAGCAGGCTGCGCATCTCCTCGCGATTGGACCGGCCGAGGAGCAGATCGTCGACGACGCAGGTGAGCGGCACGTCACGAACCAGAGGTGTCATCTGCAAGTTGAGCCGTACCTGGGTCTCGTGTTCGGAGAGGGAAGCCCTGAGTTTCGGCGTTTGCTCTTCTAGGTGTGCGTAGAGCGTGTCCACGTCGCCGTAGGCATTGACGAGCCTGGCCGCGGTCTTCTCCCCCACGCCCGGGACACCGGGAAGGTTGTCGGAGGGATCGCCGCGCAAAGAAGCCAGGAACGGGTACAGTCCCGGCCGCACGCCGGTCCTCTCCTCGATACCGGCCTCGTCGTAGAGCACGTAGTCGGTCACACCGCGACGGTTGTACAGAACCTTCACGAAGGGATCGCACACGAGCTGGTAGGCGTCTCTATCACCGGTCACGATCACGACCTCGTGGCCCTCGCCTGCCAGCGTCGTCGCAAGGGTCGCGATCACGTCGTCGGCCTCGTACCCCTCTGCATCGACGGCGGGAACCCCAAGGGTCTCGACCAGCTTGCGTATGAGCTCGATCTGCTCGAGCAGGGGCTCTGGCGTGACCGGGCGACCTGCCTTGTAGGTCGCCGAAAGGGCGTCGCGAAACGTCGGGCCCTTCCGGTCGAACGCGACCGCCATCCCAGTGGGTGACTGGTCCTCAAGCAGCTTCGCCAACATCGAGACGAAGCCGTACACGGCCTGGGTCTCCTGGCCGGACGCAGTAGACAACTGCGCCTCCTGCAGTGCGAACCACGCCCGGTACGCGAGTGAGTGGCCGTCGAGAAGCAGGTCGCGCGCCACTGGTTGCATGCTAAGCGGGCCGTCGCCGGCTGTGACTGGTCAGGGGACGATCTCGCCCGCGACGATCTTCTCCGATATCTCCCGCATTGTCGTCCGTTGGTTCATGGCCGTCTGCTGGACAAAGGTGAAGGCTTGCGCCTCGCGCATCGCGTGGTCATCCATGAGCTTGCCCTTGGCCCGGTCGACCCAACGACGCGTCGCCAGCTGCTCCTCGAGATTGCGCTTGTCGTCGGCCAGCGCGGCGTTCTCCGCCTCGAGCGCCTGCATCTCATTGAACCGGGCGAGGGCGACCTCGATCGCCGGTAGCAACTCGTCCTGCTGGAATGGCTTGACGAGATAGGCAAGAGCTCCGGCATCACGCGCCTGCTCGATCAGGTTGCGCTGGCTGAAGGCGGTGAGGATGAGCACCGCAGAGGTGCGCTCGACATTGATCTCGCTGGCCGCCGACAACCCGTCGAGCCCAGGCATCTTTATGTCGAGGATCACGAGATCGGGACGATGCTGTTTCGCGAGCTCGACGGCCTCGTCGCCGCGTCCAGTCTCGCCGACAACATCGAAGCCCTGCTCTTCGAGTATTTCGCGCAGATCGAGACGAACGATCGCCTCGTCCTCAGCGATCACGACGGTTCTGGCCAATGGGTCTACTCCTTTATTGACTCACGCCTCTTGCTCGGGTCCGACTGCCCTTCACACTACGAGCTTGGCAAGCAGGTCGTCCTGGGCACGCTCCAGCTCGGCGACTCGGGCACTGGCGGTGTCGCGGGCGCGGACCATCGCCCCGGCGTGCCGTTGGGCATCCTGCCAGTCGCGGTCGGCCAATGGTGTCTCGGAAACGAGCGCCCGAATACGCGCCTCATCCGCGGTTTCGAGGAAGACGTCGAGCTGCTCTTCGACGACCGCCAGCTCTTGTCGGGCGCGAACCAAGCGGGCATGAACCTCTAAGAGGCGGCTTTCCACCTCCTCGCGCTTCACATGTCAAGTCTACGACCTGGCCCTCGACGCGTTCGCCATTCGATCCCGGCGAAAGATCCAGGGGCCGCCAGGAAGATGAGGCGCCACCAGTGTGCTCAACGCAGGACAGCCATGGCGAGGACCGCCATTGCACTCACGACGAGGGCGACCGCGTCGATCCGCCCGAACCGGTGAGTCTCAAGAGCGACGGTCGGCACGCCACCTCTTGCCTCGATCGCCTCGGCGATCTCACGCGCGCGTCTGATCGCGTTAGCGAGGGCGCCGAAAACGACTTCGACGGCCTCGTCGCCCATCTCCCTGAACGACCGGGGACCGGCCGGCCGGCGGGCCCTGCGAGCCGCCCGCAGAACCCGCGCCTCCTCGAGGAGCAACGGCAGGCACCTGATCGAGAGGGCGATCGCTCCGACGAGCTCGTCGACGGGCACACGGACATGACGCAGCGGGCCGAGCAGCCTCCCCAGAGCCGGTGACAGGTCGGCCAAGGGCGTCGTCCAACCGAGCAGGGCGGCAATAGCGAGCACGTCCACACCCAGCATTGAAAAACGAGCGAAGTTGTCGAGGCCTCCGAGGCCCAACCTGAGCGAACCTAGGTGACCAACCGGCTGGCCACCTGAGACGAGGGCGAGGAGTGCCCCGGCCGCCACGACGCCGCCCAGCCACCATGGGAGCCTCGGGCTGATGCCTTTCGGCAGGCGCGCCGCCAAGAACGCGATGAGCACGAGCGCGCCGACGATGCCGATCGACCTCCAAGACGGCCAGAGAAGCAGACCCATCGAAAGCAATCCGAGCGCAACGAGCTTGGTCCCCGCCCACATGCGGTGGAGCGGGCTCGTGCCTGGCACGAACCGAACAACGTGGATCTCGTTCAGCTGCAACTTGCGAGCGCGCCCGTGCGAGTCGGCCGGAGAAGGGTCGAGAATCCCTCCTGGTCGCCGCGGCCCGGTCGTCGTCATGAACCGCTCAAAGGGTTCCGCTCGCCCACCACTTGCCCAGCCTCGAGTGTGATCAACCGATCACCGAGCATGTCCGCGTTGTCGAGGTCGTGCGAGACGACCACAGTGGCCATCTCCCGCTCGTCGCGCAACCTGGCGAGAACCGCCGCGAGCCCGGCCCGCGCTTCGTCGTCGAGTCCCGCATAAGGCTCGTCCAACACGAGGAGCAAGGGGTCGCGCACGAGCAGCCCGGCGAGAGCGACGCGCCTCTGCTCGCCGCCGGAAAGCTCATCGACCCGCCTCGGACCCATCGTCACCGGATCCAGACCGACTGACCGCAGGGCTGCAGTTGCCCGGTCCTTGTCGGCACCATAAGAGACGTCCGCCAATACGGTCGGGCGGATCAGCTGGAGGCGTGCGTGCTGAAAGGAGATGCCGACCGCACCAGTCCCGGCGACGACGGGCCGGCCTTCGATCAGCACCTCGCCCTCGGTGGGCACGAGGAGACCGGCGAGGATCCAGGCAAGCGTCGACTTGCCGGACCCGTTGTCGCCTGTGACCACGATGCCCTCTCCGCGGCGGAGGTCCAGATCGACGCCCTCAAGGGCGCGACGGGCCCACGGAGTTCGGTTCGCATACACGTAGCCCAGTTCACGCACGCGGAGAAACGATCGCCGGGGCTGACGCGACCATTCGGGCTCGTCCGGTCTCATGAGGGAGGCAGAAGGTTGCTCGCGTGCTGGTCGCGGGTCGACTGCGCCAGACTCACCCTGGCTCCCGGCAGCCGACGGAGGAACGACCCGCCCCGCGAGCATCAGAATCGTCGAGTCGGCTTTGGCGGCCTCGGTTTCGCGGTGGGTGACGTGAATGACGGTGATGCCCGCGGCGGCCAGTGACTCGAGCAGGGCAACCACCTCGACGCGACCCGGCCCATCGATCATCGCCGTCGCCTCGTCGGAGATGAGCAGTCGCGGCTGGCGGGCGAGACAGGCAGCAATGGCGAGCCGCTGCAGCTCCCCGCCCGAGAGCCCGGATGTCTCGCGCTCCTCGAAGCCGGCGAGCCCAACCCGGGAAAGCAACGCGCCCACATCTGGCCGTGGTGACGCCGGCAGGCCCCAGACCACGTCATCGCGCGCACGAACGCCAAGCACCTGGCTCTCCGGCCGCTGAAAGACCATTGATGTGCCCCCGGGTACACCGAGCCCGGGATCGCCCGACCGGCGCACCGTGCCCAACGTCGGCGAGAGGCGCCCCGCCACGAGGCGCACGAGGGTGGACTTGCCCGAGCCATTCGGGCCGACCACAGCAAGGAACGACCTGGGCTGGACGCTCAGCGAAACCTGCGCGATCGCCCACGCATTACTGCCCGGGTACTGATATGAGACCTGGTCCAGCTCGACGGGCACCGGCGCCAGCTCCATGCCAGCAGGTCCCGGCGCTCCAGAACGGTTGACCGCCGGCAAGCTGGGCCAAGGTGAGGCTTCCGCAGGCGCTGGCGAGTCGTGCTCGAGGCGCGCCAGAAGCGGCCACAGGTAGCGCGCACAGATCGCCGCCGCCAGCATGATGGCGAGCAGTTCGAACATGGGCACCGTGAACCACCAGTGATTGATGGCCCATTGAAGCGTCGTGTCGCCGGAGGACGCTAGCGAGCCGGCACCACCGAACTTCAGCCCTGCTCGGGCGTCCCGCCACAAGATCTCCACCTGTGAGAAGGCCAGGCGCCGAAGCCCCGGCGACAGCGCCTCCACCACCAGGGAGATCAGCGCGACCGGAATCCCGGTCGAGACGGTGGCGATGAGCACAGCTGAGGCAGGATTCCAGCGGCGCCTGTATGCGGTGCCGACGGCGAGCCCCAACGAACCCGCGATCACTGTCTGGACAACAATGCCGACTCCCCCGACGAGAAACGAGACCGAGCTGGCCGCGAGCATCGCGACCAATGCTGTCCGTGCTCGCTGTCGGGCCGCGAGCGCCGCGAAGGGAATGATTGCCAAGCCCTGAAAGGCCGCTCCGACAAGGGGAACGAACCACCCGAGCACCTCCAGTACGAGCGCCAGGTCACCAAGAACGGCGGCCTCAGCGAGCTCGGAGGGGCTCAGGGCGCCTCGCAACTCGTGCCGAGCAACGGGGGCAGCTCGTTTGCCACCTGGATCGGTGCTCCCAGCGGGCTGCAAAGTTGACCCGGCGCTCACCGCGGCCTCGAACGATGCCGGTCCAGAGTACCGGGGCGCGTCGTCGGCCGTGGCATCTCCCATCACCTTCAGGTTTGCAGGTCCAAGGGGTGACCGGTGTGCACCGGGCCAGCTACGCTCGCCAATACAGGCCCGGATGGCGGAATGGCAGACGCGGCGGCCTCAAAAGCCGTTGTCCGAGAGGGCGTGCGGGTTCGAGTCCCGCTCCGGGCACCCCGTTCCCGACACAAAATCGCAGCTCACGGGCTTACGAACAACGTTGCGAGGGGTCAAATACGGCCCGTTGATCACAGTTTGATCACAACGCCTCGTCGACCATTGCGGCGACCGCGGCGGCCGCCTCCGAGTCGGCATCCTCGAAGAGGTGGCCGTAACGGTCCTGCGTGAAGGCTGCCGAAGCGTGACCGAGCCGCTTCGCTATCTTCAGCGGTTGCTGCTTGGCCGCGATCAGGTGAGCGACGTGCGTGTGGCGGAGGTCATGGAACCTGAGCCGCTTGAGCCCGAGCCGGGCGACCCGGCGGTCGAACACCTTGGCGACGGACTCTGGATCGAGCGGGTGACCGGCGGGGTCCGTGAACACCAGGTCGTGATCGTTCGACCAGCCCGCGCCGACGAGTAAACGTTGCTCCGCTTGGCGCTTCCGTTGGGTCCGCAAGACGGCGACCGTCGCCCGATCGATGTCGACCGATCGTCGCCCGTGGTCGGTCTTGGTCCGCGCAGAAAAGACGAGACCGCCGTCAGGTGCACCGGGTGAGCGGACCACGTTCAGCTGTTGACGGACTTCGATACGCGCGACATCAAGGTCGACGTCGGACCAGCGCAGCCCACAAACTTCGCCCCTCCGCATGCCTGTCATCGCTGCCACACGAAACAGCGGGCCGAGCGGCTCGTCCGCTGTGGCGGAGAGGAACGTGCGGAGTTCGGCCGGGGTCCACCAGGAAGCCTCCGGCGGACGCGTGGACTTCGCGGACGGGGCCGAGGCGTTATCTGCCACGTTCCGGGAGAGGATGCCCTTCTTGACTGCGTCCGAAAGAGCCCGGTGCAGAACGGAATGGATGTAGAACACGGTCCGTTTCGAGAGCGGTCCGGGCTTCTGCCGGCGTCCCGAGACGAGCAGTTGGGAATAGAGCCGGTCCAGGTCGAGCGAGGTGATCTTTTCGAGACGGAGGCCGCCCAAGACAGGGATCACGTAGTCCATGTTCCGCCTGTAACCGTCGATCGTTGACGGGCGCAGTCCCGTCACGGGTAGGCCGGCTACCCACTGCTCGAGGTACTCCCTGACAGTCAGTCTCGCTGGAGCGACGTAACTGTTCGTGCGGCCCTGGCCCCGCACGATATCGAGTTCCTCCTGTGCCTTCTTCTTGGTGGCAAACCCGCGGCGCAGCACCTGGCGACGATTGCCGTCGGAGTCTGCACCGACATCGACGACGAAGAACCATGTCCCGGTCTTCGGGTCCTTCCGAGGCGCTGCAGTTGAGTTGCGGCTCATGGACCTCCGTCCTTGTTCGGCGGCTGCTTCTGATGCCTCTCGAACTCGCCCACGCTCTCCTGGGCGAACTGTTCCTGAGCTTTCGCGAGCCGTTTGCCCTTGGCGATGTCGGCTCGCATGGCTTCGATCCGGGCGATGTATTCCTCCTCGTCGAGGAGGGCGAGGGCCTCGTGTTGTTGGATCTCGAGGACCAGGTCGCCAAGAGACCGCAGCGTCTCTCGCAGGGTCATGAGGTCGCCTTTGAAGTGCCGCCGGATGAGGTGCTGGGCGCGGATGAGGGCCACTTCTCCCGCTACGGCACGGATCTCCTCCCGCCTTTGCCGGGAGAGGGGGAACGGAAGCTCCTCGTTGCTCGCGAAGTTCCACTCGTCGAGGAGGACTTCCCACTCCGACAGGTTGTCGAGGCGGCCAAGGACGGCTTCGAGCATGGTGAGCGTGTTGATCTGAGAGCCCGGGACCTGCACGAAGATGCCGGTCGGCGGCGGGGTGAGGAAGTAGAGCACCGGGACGTCGAAGGCTCGGGCCAAGGTGACGAGGTCATCGGCGGTGAACTCACGGACCCGGTTGCCGGTGACGGAGCGCTCGGCGTGGGCGACCATGGCTTCACTCCACTCCTTCCCGGCAACGCCCGACAGGAGCCGGGCGACCTCACCCTGGGTGAGCCCGCGGCGCTGGCGTAGCCGGCCGAGGTTGCCGGCGACGACCTGGTTGGGCGTCCAGGTGGGCGCCGGGCTTCCTCGGCTGACTCGAAGCGCCGGAGTGCTTCTTTGGTGATGCTGATGGGGCGTCTGGGGCTGAGGCGTATGACGGCCGGGGCGATGCCGTTGGCGGTTGGCGCGGATGGTCGTTGGGATGGCGCGACAGGTGGGGTGCTGGTCGTGATGGTGGCGGGTGGGTGCTGCGCCGACCGGGTGGCCGTGCTCGCCGACGACCCCCCGACCACTTGGTCCAACGGATCGGGGCGGCACCGGACACACCCGCGGGCAAGGCCGTATGGTGCCACCACGCCCTCGACATAGAGGCCACTATCGACCGAAGCGGCGGCCGCATACCGGCCTGGATCGGGTGGAGCCCACAAAACGACTGGGTCCGACGCCAGATCGCAGTCGCCGACCGCCTGCTCGAATCGAGCAACGATCTGGCCGGGCCGGCCCAATGGGCCGAGCTTGCCCTACAAGCCGGAGCGGTGCTCAACGAGGTGCGTCGAGTCGAGCGGAACCGTGCAGCGAGACAGAAGACGACAGGCCGGCAAGGACCGCAACGGACCCCGGGGAACGGCCCAGCAGCAGAAGGACCCCGGCGAGGCATAAGCCTGTAGCGGACAAATAGCGCAGGAAGGACATCCCTGCCGAATCTGCATTTGTCAAGAAGAGCCCTTGCCCGGCGAGAAAAGTGCGCATAAGAACCAATCGGGCGCTGCTCCCTGCCGCGTCCGAGGCTCCTGAGGAGCACGGTGAGTAACCGCTCCGGACGTTTTCGCCCTCCTCCTAAAGGCCGAGCCCCAGAGGCTCTTCACCTACGGGCGGGGGCCCAAAGCCGGTGTTCTCGACTTGACGTCGCCTCGCGAAAGCTGCTTCTAGCCCTGAGGCGTTGCCGACGCTGATCGTGGATGGAACGTATCGGCCCCGAGGCCTCGTCGGACGCGCAGGCCCGACAGGTAGTGGACCGGGCTGTCCGCTACTCCGAGGTCACGGGTTGGCCGCGCTGGTCTGAAGCTCTCCGTTTTGAGTGATGGTCACCCGCCTGTGCCCGATGACTTCACCACTGCCCGGCGTGCGGACGGGGAGCGACGAAAACGCTTCCTCCAACGTTGCGCCGGCCGGGATGTAAAGCGTGGCGCACGCCCCGATGGCAATCGGTCCCTCGCCAGGCCGGATGAGATTGTTGAGCGTGACCGGGCTGTCCGGGTTCACGACGTGCTCGCCCTGCTCGCCGTCGAAATGCACGAACGTGAAGTTCGGCATCAGTTGACCAGCGGTGTAGACGTGTAGATATCTCCTATCGGCGCCATGGACGTGGCCCGTGTCGACATCGACGGTGAGGCAGGGGATCATAGATGACCCGATCGGCACGTAGGTCGAGATCTGGTCTCCCGCGGGTACGCGCACGAGGCCGTTCGCGGTGTACCAGAGGCCGTGCGAGGAGATGGCGACGTAAGGCGGCCAGGCGTCAAGCTTGACGCCACATTCACCTTCGGCGGAAATTTCCTCCCGGGCGCCGCCCCAGGAGTGCGGGAGAGGCGGCAGATGCACCATTGTCGCCAACGTGGCGGCCTCCCCGGGGACTAGATACCCCTCGAAAAGGTCCGGCGGGTCTTTGGTCCCGGTGGGGACCCAGCCCGTACTCTTGAGGACCAGCCCCTTACTGCCGGTCGTACCCTTAAGGACCAGGCCTCTGCTCCCGGGCCAGTCCGACGGGTCGACCGCATCGACCGAGACCGGGTCGACCTCGAACGTCGGTGAGCTCTCGACGGCGGCGAGGACTTTGGCCGCCACATCCGCGGCGTCGGTGTCCCAATCGCCGACCGTGACAGCGCACACGCCGTCGTCGGCATTGACGAGCGCGTCGACGTCGGGGACATCGTCTTCGGGCTGCGAACAGCTGTCGATGACCACGTCGAACTTCCCATCGACCGTCCTGCCGAACTGGTCGACCGACACCGAGGTCACTTCTCCCAGCCGGTCGGTCGCCTTGAGAGCGATGTGGTAGATGCCCGTCCCAGGTTCGTCGAACGTCAGTTCGTAGTTGCAGGGGCTTACTTCCTTCGCCGAGGCAAGGTCGGGATCGCTGAAGTGGTAGGACGCGCTCGGGTCACAGCCCGACTTGTCCGTCCAGGGGTCCTGAAGCGTGACATGAACGTCGGCGGACAGCTCGCTCGTGCCGGGCGTCACGGAGGTCAGCTTCAGCACCACCGTCTCGAAATCGACATCCGATGTGTCTGACTTGAGGTCGACTGACCGCGACCGAGGCGTGAAGGTGAGATCGTCCATCGTCGGCGTAATGGTCCAAGTCCCCGCATTGAGGGTCATCGAGTAGTCGCCCTGGCTGTCAGTTGTCGCCGAGGCGTGGTAAGCCCCGGTGGCGGTTATTGTCACACCGGACACCGGAGTCGGCGGGACAGAGCACTCCGTCTCGTGAGCTCCGCACGGGTCCGCCTCCACCTTTCCCGTCAGCACGAATCCTTTCCATTCGCCGTAGTCCGTGCCGATTTCGCCGATCGAATTGCTCCAGGTACCTCTCCAGATCGCGGTGGTTCGATCAGCGTTGAACGTAATGGTCCCTTTGCCATTCATCACCTCACCGGGGTCAACGATCGTGTACGTCACCGCGCCGTCGGGGTAGAGCGTCCCGGTTATCTTCTCCAGCCCTATGCCCCAGGCGTTGTCGATGCCTGAGAAAGCGCCTGTCGTCGGGTCGTACGAGGTAATTGTTGTCGGGTTGGGGAAAGGCCCTCCCGGAGGCTTGTGGGCCGGGAACGTCGGGCCCCAGTCAGTGATGTACGCGTAACTGTTCCAGAACCCGAGTGGCGCGTTCGAAGGTGGCCTCGCAGCACCAGCGAGCATCACCGGGGCAATCGAGAGAGCAACCGTCGAGACAACACAAACGAGGCACAGCCACAGACGACCTGCTCCAACCTTGCGTACCTGCCAAGTACGAATCAACTCACGCCTCCTGGGATGATGCCGATGACGGTCGTGGTGTCATGAGGGCCTAAAGCACTGGCATCCGTGTCACAAATGGGGGACGGCGCGGCCACCAACAGCGCCACGACAGAGGGACGGCGACGAGCTGGCAGTTCCGGCCACGGCCCGTCACAGGGACGACCGTTGGGTAACACATCGGCTACCTCCAGCTAGGCCTTAGGCCCACCGCGCAAGCATGCGCCGCCAGCACCTTGACGCGCAAGACGGGGGCACCGCACGTGCATGCCGTAGGATGGCGAGCGACACAGCGCCGGTCACCGGCGTCGGAAGTGGACGCCGCTTGTCTCGACGTGGACATGTCTCGCGGAACTCATTGGTGTGGCTAGTTGTGACGATCCGACTCGCAGTTACCTAGAGCAGAGCGCATGCTCCGACTTAAGCCGAGTACGTGATCAATCCTTGGTGCACCATCGGCGATCATCGTCCCTTTGTCCTCGAGGATGACCGCCCATTCACCAAGGCCTTCAACGCGACGCTTCCAGAAGGCGACCCTCATCAGATCATCCTCGATCTGCCTCCGTCACCCATCGACGGTTCTCGCAGCTCGACGCCAGCTCGACGACGAAAATCCTCAAGTCCCGGAAGCGGTGCGTCCCATTTCGCCGTCCGGTGACCAGTAGGCGGTGGTCTCCGGAGCGTCCGAAGCGATCATCTCTGGGTGCCTCTGCATCTGAAGTCTCGAAAGATTTCCGAGCGGTCCTTGAATCGCAAGCACGCCATCGTAGAGTTGGCGAGCCACGCGCCCCGCTCGACTCGATGCAAGGAGGGCGGGGTTGGTCGATCGGATTTCGTCGCCGGAGCCCTTCTTGACGAACCGGCTGGCACGCCCGGTTTCATCACCCACTTCCACAAATTTTCCTGGATTATAGAAGAGAGGAGCAAGCTTCTCTTTCGAGCCATCGACACGCCAGGCGTAGACGAACCATCCGCTAGGAGCTCGCCGACCATACATCTCCTTGTGTCGCGCTCATCGTCCCTAAGCCCTCAAGGCGCCAAAGATTGATGGCCCGATGTCCTCGTAGTTGGCCTCCCGGTGATCGAATGTTCTGGCGTCAGTCGATCGTGCCCGCGGGTACTACCCATTGGCTGGGTTGGCCGGTGACTTCGGAGATGAGGTTGAAGTCGGCGTCGTAGTGGAGAACAGAGATGGACAGTTCCTCGGCCGCGGCCGCGACGAGCAGGTCTGGGATCTTGCGGCCTCGTTGGCTGCGCTCGGCCAAGAGTCGCTGGACCTGGAGCGCCCGGCCGACATGAGCTGCCGTGGTTGGAACCGGAGCGAAGGCGTCCAGCGCCAGTTGCAGTTCGTCCCACTCCACGGCGTTGCGAGCGGAGTAGCCGACTTCAAGGTCGCAGATGGTCGCCCTTGCAAGCTCTCCTCGATCTGCAAGCGCCTCGACCACCCGTCGGACCTCGTGGCGGCCGAGGCGTTTCAGGACGCTGGTATCGACCAAGAAGCTCAGCGCCACGCTTCGGCTCGGTCCTCGAGGTCAGCCTCGGCCAGGATGTCAAGGGCTGAGGCCACTCGGCGATGCCGACTAGAGGTAGCTCGCTCGAGAGCCTTGTTGACGGTGTCTTTGATCGTCGTCGTCCCCAGTTCCGCCTGTGCTGCGCTGAGTGCCTCTTCATCCAGGTCGACTAGGTGCTTTGCCACCCTTTCAGTATATACGATGTAGGCGTCGTATATACGAGATCGTGGCTCGGCGTTCTGGTCCTCCAGGATCGCCAGAGCGGGCCTCCGTGATCACAAGATGATCACAAACGCGCCGGGATCGACCGGGACGGACCCTCCCAAAGCGGTATGGCAGCTGTCGGAAACAACCACTGAGCAGCCACAACGTCATTCGGCGGGATGTGCCAGGATGGGCTCGGTCGGAGTTCAAGTCCCGCTCCGGGCACCGAGGGTCACAGTCTGGACTGGCCCATCGAAGGCAAACACTCACCTGGGCTCGTGGTGCGCCCCCACGGAAGTCGCAATGCGAGTGCGGCAACTATCGGGTCTCGACGCCTCCCAGGTCATGGGCCGACCCAAGGTCCACGGGCACCAGCTCACCGCGGGTGCTTATGTAGCAGTCATGCTCGAGCGATGGACCCGCGCGGTTATCCGCTGGCGCACTTTGGTCATAGCTGTCTGGGTCGCGGTGGTCATCGTGGGCGTGGTTGCAGCCGGCCGCTTGCCGAGACTCCTCTCAACCTCTATCGCCGTGCCCGACACCAGCTCCCAACAAGCCGACGCGATCTTGACTCAGCACTTCGGCGAGAACATCGAAGGCACGTTCACAGTGGTGTTCAGAGTGGCGAAGGTGTCTGGCTCGACACTTCGCACCATGGACGGGCAATTCGCCGCGGCTGCCCGCTCGGTGCCTACAGCCCGCACCATGGCACTGAGGCCAGTGGAGGGGATCCTCTACGCAAACGTGGGCACATCGCTCGACCTGCAACAGGCTGCGTCGCACACCGGCGCTCTGCGCCACGCCTTGAAGGAGTCGGGCCTCCCCACCGCCTACGTAACCGGAGCGCCGGCGCTCCAGTACGACATCCAGCCGATCCTCGAATCCGACCTGCACCGAGGTGAGGCCATCGCCGTCTTGGCGGCCCTGGTGCTGCTCACAATCGTCCTCGGCCCTTCGGTGGCCCTACTGGTACCGCTTGCCGTTGCCGCCAGCACCACTACCGCCGCGCTCGCGATCATCTTCGCCCTCGCGCACGAGTTCCTGATGGTGCTCTACGTCCCGAACCTCGCCCAGCTCATCGGACTCGGGCTCGCGGTCGACTACTCGCTCCTGATCGTGCACAGGTTCAGACAGGAGCTGGTGGACGAGCAACGGTCCGTGGACGACGCGATCGTGAGCACGATGGCGAGCGCAGGTCGCACAGTGCTCTTCTCGGGTGTCGCGGTTGGCCTCGGCCTCTCGGTCGTCCTCATCGTTCCTGTGCCTTTCGTCCGCTCGCTCGGCTTCGCAGGCCTTGTTGTCCCGCTCGTCTCGGTCGTCGCGGCGCTTACGCTGCAGCCGTCGCTGCTGTCTCTGCTCGGGCGCCGCGGCATACGCAGCATTCGCCCCCGCCGTCCCAGTTCGAGGCGCGAGAGCAAGGGCGCTCTCTGGTCGCGCCTTGCGCGCCTGGTCATGCGCCGCCCGCTCGCGGTCCTGGCCGGCTCGATGGCCGTTCTCGTCGCCGCGGCCGTGCCGGCCCTCTGGCTGCAACTCACGCCGGGCTCTGTCGTGGCCATCCCGCAGAACATCCAGTCCGCGCGGGCGCTAGCTCTCCTGCGCAATCGGATCGGCCCGGGAGTGATCACGCCGATCGAAGTCGTCCTCGATGCCGGCGCACCGGGCAGGGCGCGTGCCCCGGCGGTCTCGGCCGCGACGTTAAGGCTCGCTCACGAGCTCCTCAATGACCCCGAGGTCTTCGTGGTTGCCATCGGTTCGCGGGCTCCCTACCTCGACCCCTCCGGCCGGTACCGGCGCATGATCGTCATCGGGCGGCACGACTTCGGTCAGGAGGCGACCCAGCAGCTAGTGCACCAGATCCGTTCTAGGTTCCTTCCGGCCGCCGGCTTTCCTCCTGGGATGGGTGTCTACATCGGCGGTGCGCCGGCCCAGGGGGCCGACTTCCTCACGCGCGTCTACGGCACCTTCCCATGGATCGTTCTTCTAGTTCTGGCGCTTGCCTACCTCGTGTTGCTACGCGCCTTTCGTTCGCTCCTGCTGCCGCTCATGGCTGTCGCTCTCGACGCGGTTTCCGTCGCCGCGGCCTACGGGCTGCTCGTCGTGATCTTCCGCTTCGGCGTCGGCGCCGACGTGCTCGGTCTCTACCGCGTCTCTCAGATCGAGGGCTGGGTCCCGATCTTCCTCTTCGCGATGCTCTTCGGCCTCTCGATGGACTACGAGGTGTTCTTCGTCACACGCATGCGGGAATCATGGGACAGTTGGGCTGACAACACACGCGCCCTGAGCGATGGCCTCACACACACAGGCCGGGTGGTCAGCGCCGCGGCCTTGATCATGGTGGCGGCGCTTTCCGGGCTGGTGGGCGGGCACGTGGCCGGCTTGCAGGAGCTCGGCGTCGGGCTCGCGCTTGGAGTCCTGCTCGACGCGACGATCGTGCGTGGGCTGCTCATGCCGAGCCTGATGGCGCTGCTGGGGCGTTGGAACTGGTGGCTTCCGGCGCCAGTCGCCCGGCTTGCCGGCGTCGAGGTCTCGCCTCTCGCTGTTCGCGAGGGGCGAGACCTGCCGACGAGCGTGTAGCCGGCGGCTACTTCACAACGGTGATCGCGAACCTGAATGCCGGCAGGTGGTAACCGAGCGCGAGCGCGGGCTCGTCCTGGGCATAGGTGAGAACAGGCACCATGCCGTACGGAGTCGACGCGAATGACGGCGACAACGTGTACAGCATCGGGTAGAGGTCGACGAGGTGCGTCCCCGGCCCGCCGGTGGCGTTCAGGTGTAACAGGACGTCACCATTCGAGTTGAAGCCGCACCCGTATCCGATGTAGCTGTTGTCGTAATCAACGGTGACGGTGTTGTCGAGTTGCGTCCAGCCGACACCCTCCAGGTGAATGGTGAAGGGCTGGCCTTCCTTCACGACGACCGAGGACACGCCCCGACCGACGACGCTCTCCATCACGTAAAAGGGCACTTCGGCGAGAATCTTGCCCTTCTGCACAAGCTGTACGACATGCCAGCCTCCGAGGCCGTCCGGAACCGTGATCTTCGAATGGAGCGATCCCTCAGAAGGAGTCGCTGATCTCAACGGCTGCGACACGAAGGCCCAGCACGTGCTCGCGCAGTTGACTCGATTGCCGACGACCGTGGACCAGACCAGTTGCACCGTTGATGCCGACGACAGCCCAGTCGCCGTGAGCTCAACCTTGGTATTCACCCGGCCGCTCGTGGTTGCGAGAGCGGCCTGCACCCCGCTGCCGGCCGAAAGTCCGCTCATCTGCAGTGTGGTCCGGGCGCTCAGCGTCGGTGCGACCGCGACCGGCCAGTCAATGGACGAAGGAGGCGGGCCGTCGTCCTTGGTCACCGTGAAGGTGGCCGTGGCTCCGTTGGTGTACGGAATCGGCGATTGCGGCACGTTCAGGTACAGGTAGCTGATGGCGTTCCCGACCTGGATCGTGTGCTGGCCCACCGGCCCGGCGGCGCGAATGGTCGCTCGTGCCACACCACGGGTCCAGTTGGCCATCATCTCGCCCACGTAGTGGTTGTCCCAGAGCAGGGACGCCCCGCCCGTGTACAAACTCGCACCGAGTCCGCTGTAGGTGATCGTGACCGGCGTCCCAATCGGACCGCTCGTCGGCGTGACGGTGACGGTTCGCAGTGTTACGAACCCGCCGTGAGCGACCTGTACGGCGTTCACGACTGCGTAGATGTCGTGCAGGCCGCCCCAGTCCTGCGGCACCGTGAGTGCCACGCGGAACGAGCCCTTGGCATTGGTGGTCGTCTTGTCGAGCACTACGGCGAAATCGGTGTTGGAACGGCCCAGGTAGTTCACCGTGTCCGGCTTGGCTTGCACGAGCCATGTGGCATCGGCTGTCGACCACGTCAGCTCCACGTTCGCGTTCGCAGCCAGGTGCGAGCCCGAGATCGTAAGCGGGGTCCCGGTGACACCCTCATCTGGGTTCACCTGGAGGATCCCCATGGTCGAGCTCGGCCTCGAGGGGCTGGCGACTGGACCGGGAAGCTGGCTGACGCCAGGGATCACGGGCGAACGGAGCGTTGTGAAGCTCACGCCCGCCGGGGCCGCGTGAGCAGACGAAGGATGACCAGAGCCCTTTCCCGCGGTTGCGGCGCTGGCAGTCGCAACGCAAGAGAACATGACCAGAGCCCCTACCAACACCCCGATCAACACGTTTCGAGGGTGCCATTCTCTCAGGTGCGTCATTATCGGTTTTCCTCTCACCTCGTAGGGTCTGTCGACCGCGATTGGGAACCGGCCGCATCAGCTATGGGTCTTGGTGATGACGACAACGGTGAATGTCACATGAGAGAGAGGAACAAGAACCCGAGAGGTCGCCTGCCGACGACTGACCGTACGGCAGGCGACCTCTCGGGCAATGGCCCTGTCCCGTGTCCCGCTCTGCTAGCTGCTGGGCTCGATCGTGAGCATCGACGCCACCTGAGGCGAGTCCTGCTGCATGAAAACGCCCTTCTCAGAGGGAACCGCTGCGGTCAGCCCTGCTGGTACGGGGTTCGTGATGACCGTGACGCTGTAGTTCACGACCCCGATCGGATAGCCCTTGGCCACCGGCCAGGCGGCCGTCCAGTACGACACCGCCGGCTTGGTCGGGTGCGTGCTGTAAGCCATCGGGATCGCTGGCAGACCCGGGACGTCCACGTAGGCCTTCTTGACTGACACATTGGTGAGGTCGTTGCCCCCTGTTGCGACGTGGACGCCCCACATGCGGAACACGACGACGTCGCCCCGTTGGAACAGGTTCGTCATCGAGCAAGCAGCATCGGCCGCAAGCTTCACGGACCCGCCCGCACCTTGGACCGTGTCCACGGAGAAGAACACCGCATGTGGTCCATTGCCTTGGACCGGCGGGGCCAGGGTCGTAGTTGTCGTTGTCGTGGCTGCTCGCGCGTGACCAGTGGCGGCTCCTGCGCCTGCGCCCATGACCGCGATGGCGACGACACCTCCGATCGCGACCATCCCGGCGGCAACCGTCACTATGAGCTTCTTCATGCCATCCTCCCTCTTGTCACGTCTAGGTTCTGGGTCAGGCCTTCACGGTCAGGGTTCCGCTGAGAGCGACCGTGAACGAGCCATCTTGGGATCCGCTCGTCCCACCGAGCTTGAGGGTGCCCTTGAACTTGAGGCTGCCGGACGCGCCACTGGCCGCGCCGACGCCCCCGGTCGCCACGGCGACACCGCGGAAGGTGACCGTCACGGGACCGCTTTCACTGTTGGCGCACCCCTGTTGTGAACTGGACCGGGTGACGGTGAACATGATCTTGCTTGCGCCACCCGCAATGCTGCCCTTCCCACCGAACGGGTCACATTGCTGGGAAGCCTCGGCGGAGCCACTGCCGTTCACCTTGCTGGCACCGAAGAGCGAATTCTTGCCCAAACCGGTCACCGAGGAGATCGTGGCCTGGCCGTTGTTGATGAGAAGTGAGGCCTTGCCTGTGTACTTGCTGGAAAATGTGATCTTCTTCGTCGTCGGTGCAGCTGAGAACGCGGGTCCCGCGGACAGCCCGACGCACAACAGCGCAACGAGCACGACGCTTGGTATGTGCTTGTTCATCCTCTTCCTGCCAGTCGGTGAGTCATCTATACTTACCGAACGGATAGTAAGGTGATTCTGACCGACCGTCAAGTAAAGGCGAGGGAGACCAGGAAGGTGCCCGACAAAGGGAGTGGCTCAGACCCAGAGTCCCCGGCTGAGGCCGGGCAAGCCAACACGCGCCAGCGGATCCTCGACATAGCGCTGGAGCTGTTCATAGACCAGGGCTACGACGCGACGTCGATCCGCCAGATCGCCGACAGGCTTGGCTTCTCGAAGGCATCGATCTACTACCACTTCGCCTCCAAGCAGGACATCTTGATGGCGCTCCACTTCAAGCTGCACGAGATCGGGCGTGAGGCCATGGGCACTGTCAAGCTGCCCGCGACCTCACCGGAAGCTTGGATGGAGCTCTTGGACCAGCTCATCGACGAGATTCTCGAATACCACGACCTCTTCGTCCTCCAGGAGCGGAACCGGGCCGCGATTGCGCACCTGCACCAGGAACGCCACGTGTCCGAACATGACCTTTTGGAGGAGTGGTTCCACGCGGCTCTCTCCGATCGACAGATCGCGCTACGCGACCGCGTGCGCATGGCGTGCGGGTTCAAGGCCGTCATGGGTTTGCTGGATCTCGTGGGCGACGTGTTCGCCGAGGTTCCCTCGGACGTGATGGCAGATCTGCTGCGTGAGGCGGCTAGAGACCTAATGGCCCCCAAGCTCGCCCCGGCTTAGGACGTCCACCGGGTCGGGCCTTCGAGGCAGGCCCGGTGGCTCCGGTGCTGGCAGCTGGCCCCTGCAAGCTTGTCCCGGTGATGATCCCGGCCAATACATTCAAGATCAAACGGGAGGGTACGTCCGATGCGACGCAAAGTATTCGATGTCCTGGTCAGTGCCGGGGGCCTGCTCGTCGTAGCAGTGCTGGTGGTGGCGGGGGCGCTGTTGATGTGGGCACAGAGCTTCACGAATTCGAGTGTGCACAACCAGCTCGCTCATCAGGACATTTTCTTCCCGGCCAAGGCCGGCATAACCCCCGCACAGAGGCCTTACCTACTCCAGTACGCCGGCCAGCAGGTGCTGACCGGTGCGCAGGCCAATGCATACGCCGAAAAGATCGCCTCAGACGTGTCCGGGATGCCCTACGGCGGCGTCTACGCCAAGGTCAGCGCGGCCGCCCTGGCCAACCCGAACAACGCCGCGCTCAAAGCAGAGGCCACAACGGCATTCGAGGGCACGACCCTGCGGGGTCTCCTGCTCGAGGCTTATGCGTTCGGCACCTTCGGGATCATCGCGCTCTGGGCCGGGATCGCCGCATTCATCCTTGCGGGCCTGATGCTCATCCTCGTCGCGTTCGGCTTCTGGCACTCGAGACGAGTCCCCGATCACGTCGAGATCCTGGCCCCCGCAACCAAGTAGGGAGCTTCCGGGAGGATCAGCCCTTTCCGACCGCCGACTTCGCCCGCGCCATCACCTTGGCGATGGCCGAGGCCTCCGAGGCAGAGCTGAGAGCTGAGCCGAGGTTGATGAAGGTCAATGACACCTCGGCCGGACCCTGCACGTAGTCGTAGACGTCGTCGTAGATCTTGAGAGGAGCCGGAAGGTTCCCGCCGGACTCCAGGAAGCGGATATGAACACCTCCGCTTCCCTGGCCGAAGTGCGGGGCAGACATGTAGGTCGCGCTGGCCTTGACGCCCTTCCCGGCTCCTTGGAGCGAGCTGTCGGCGGCCAGTTGGGTCGCGAGACAGGCGAGCGACGCCTTGCGGCCTACGGCGCCAAGGTCGGCGAGGGCCCCGGCGCCGGTCTTGAGGACGACGACTTCCGAGCTGGCACTCGGCAGGTGGGTGAGAGTCGCGCTCTTCTCGAAATAGGTCGGCGAGGAGTTGTCAACGAGGACGACGCCTCCGGTCACTCCACTCGTGCCGAACGGATCAGGGCTCACAGGACCACCCTTGGCGATGCAGGCGACCGCGGTCTTGCCGAGCGGAGCTTCGCCCTTCGGTGTCGCAGAAGGCTGTTCGGTTGCCCACTTGATAGTTGTCGTCAGGTCCGTCACCTTCATGTTGATCGCCTTCGCCTGGGCCAAGGCAGTGGACGATCCACCTGAAACCTGGCGGAGGTGGGTTGTCGAGGGCAACGCAGAAACCGAGCCCACGACAAGAGCTCCGGCGAATCCGCCGGCGACGACGCGATACCAAAGTCGGATCATGGTTTCAATATAGGCCCTGGTTCGCAGATGCCATGGGGAGGGACTCCCAGAGTGACATCGATCTTGACTCGACTGGTAGACAAGTTCACGTGAATCCTGTGCTTCGTCCCTACCGGCCGGGCGACCGCGAGGCGCTCATGTCCCTCTGGTCGGTCTGCGAGCTGACGCGACCGTGGAACAACCCGAGCCGGGACATCGAGCGCAAGTTGGCCAGAGACGCCGAGAACCTTCTCGTACTCGAACAGCAAGGCCGGTTGATCGGGTCCGTCATGGTTGGCTACGAAGGCCACCGGGGCTGGATCAATTACCTTGCGGTGCACCCTGATCATCGGCGACAAGGACTCGGGCGCTTACTCATGGACGAGGCCGAGAGACGACTCCATGACCTCGGCTGCCCGAAAGTCAACCTCCAAGTCCGTAACTCGAATGGGGCCGCAAGAGAGTTCTACCGACAGATCGGCTACGCCGTCGACGAGGCGGTGAGCTTCGGCAAGCGCCTCGAGCACGACGCTCCCCCTCCAAGCTGAATCGCCCAGAGGTCTAGCGCTACGCCGCCAGGCTCGAGCGGATCGTTCGAGCGGCTGGCGGGCGGATGTGGGCGGCTCGCGCCCGACGGTAATGGAGACCGGCACGCCGACGATCACGAGCAGGGGATCTAGCGGCGGTCCGTGGCCGAGCTCGCCACGATGCCATCAGAGCCGTCCCGTGGCTCGACACTCGGCGGACAGCGACCCCGCGTCGCTCCGACAAGCCGAGGCACTCTTCTCAGAGTTCTCGATTTCTGTTACTCTATTCATAGTATCCGAAATGGAGGAAGAGTGTCGCCGCGCAATCGAAGCAACCCTCTCGCCCTCGCGGTGCTCATCTGCCTCCACGAGCGACCGATGCACCCCTATGAGGTCGCGACTACTCTTCGCCAGCGGCAGATGCACGAGAGCGTTCGGCTCAATTACGGGTCGCTTTACGCGGTGGTCGAGTCCCTGGAACGTCGCAGCCTGATCATCGCCGAGAGAACCGAGCGGTCGGGCCGGCTCCCCGAGCGCACCATCTACGCCATCACCGATGCCGGGCGAATCGAGATGCACGACTGGTTGACCGGCCTCGTCTCGACACCGGTGAACGACTATCCCGAGTTCGGAGCCGCGCTCTGCTTCCTTCCCGCACTTGCTCCCGTCGATGTCGTGGATCTCTTGAAGGAACGTGGTCAGCGCCTCGAATTCCAGCTCGCCACGATGGCCTCGGCACGCGATCTCTGCGAGAAACAGGGCATCCCTCGACTGTTCTTGATCGAGGTGGAATTTCACCGTGAGCTACTCGAGGTCGAACTCGGCTACGTGCAAAGACTCATTCGAGAGGTCGAAGCCGGGACGATCGAGGGTTACGACTGGTGGCGAGAAACTCACGATCACGCCGGCGAACAAGTCGTGACACTGCCATTTGTGCAGTGACGCGACGCACCGATCCGCAGCATCGACTCACGACGGGAAGGACAAGGAATTTGGAAGCGATCATCTCGACAACCGACTTGCGCAAGCAGTTCCACTCCAGGCGCGGAGCTGTCGAGGCGGTGCGGGGAGTCAGCATCGAGGTTGGACGAGGAGAGATATTCGGCTTTCTCGGCCCGAACGGAGCGGGTAAGACGACGACTCTGCGGATGCTGACCACCTTGCTCCCGATCGACAGCGGGCGTGCGACCGTGGCCGGAATCGACGTCGCACGCAGACCCAAGCAGGTCCGGTCGCTCATCGGCTACGTGAGCCAGCTGGGCGGTGCCGACGAGCTCGCTACCGGTCGCGAGAATCTCGTCCTTCAAGGGCGCCTGTACGGGGGTGACCTGGCCTCTGTGAGTTCACGCGCACAAATGCTGATGGAGATCCTCGACCTCAACGAGTTCGCGGACCGACGTGTGAAGACCTATTCGGGTGGGCAACGTCGACGACTTGATGTCGCACTGGGGATCGTGCACGAGCCCGAAGTGCTGTTCCTCGACGAACCGAGCACGGGACTCGATCCGCAGAATCGGGCCCATCTCTGGGATCACGTCCGCGCGCTGCGGTCACGCGGCACAACCATCTTCCTCACCACGCACTATCTGGAGGAAGCCGACGTCCTCTGTGACCGCCTGATGATCATGGACCATGGCCAGATCGTGGCCGAGGGGACGCCGCGCGACCTGAAACGACAGGTTTCAGGCGATTCGGTCTTGCTAAGCCTGCACGACGAGGACGGTGCGCTGGCCCGGGCACGACTGCTCATAGCCGCCGAGCCCTACGTTCGCGAACTGACCACCGACGGTGATCAGATCCGCCTCTACGTCGAAGATGGCAGCGCCGCGCTGCCCGGGTTGCTGCGACTCCTCGATCGTGAGCGAATCGCGCTGAAGTCCGTCAGCCTCTCGGAGCCGACCCTCGACGACGTCTTCTTGCACCAAACAGGTCGCTCACTACGTGACGCCGGCTCGGACACCGCTGTGAGCCCAGCATGAAGACCTTCCGAGACACAGGCCTCCTCTTCCATCGCTACACCTTGCAGATGCTGCGCAATCCCATCTGGCTGTTCGTGGGCTTCTCGACGCCGATCCTCTATCTCGCGCTCTTCACACCGATGCTCAAGCACGTCGCGCCGACTCTCGGTGTGCGAAGCGGCGGCGTGCTCGAGATCTTCCTGCCCGGGATCCTGGCCCTGCTGGCGTTCGCGAGCGGGAGCAGCATGGGGTTCGGCACGATCTTCGAGCTTCAAGCCGGAGTCATCGAACGCTTCCGGGTCACTCCCGCGAGCCGCTTCGCCATCCTCATAGGCCCGATCCTTTCGGGGCTAATGATGATGGTCGTATTCGACGCGGTCGTCGTCGCGATCGCGGTCGCCCTCGGGTTTCAGATTCACTGGCTCGGCTTGGCGGCCCTCGCTGTCCTGCTCGGACTGCTCGCCTCGCTGATGGCGGCGTTCTCGACGGCGACGGCCCTTGTGACCAAAGAGATCAACAGCTTCGCGGCCATCATCAACGGCATAAATCTGCCGATTCTTCTCTTGGCGGGGGTATTGCTTCCGATCTCGTTCGGACCGGTGTGGATGCGCGTCATCGCGCACTTCAATCCCCTCTACTACGCGGTACAGGCCTCACGCTCGCTCGCTACGGGGAGCTTCGGCGCGACGGCTGTCTGGCAAGGCTTTGCTGTCCTCGCGCCTTTGTGCGCACTCGTGGTCCTCTGGGCGACGCGGGTGTTCAGAAAAGCGGTTGCTTGAGTCTCGCACCCTGAATCGAAGCACGCCTGCGTTGGCCCCTTCGGGCCAATCGAGGCGTGCCGGCGAACAGGGGTCGTGAGCTGTTCCCGAATTTCTGAGTCATAATGAGCGAACACCTATTCGATAAAGTGTTCTCTGTGAACCTGACCGAGTGGGCACGTCGTCAGGGCATCCACCCCCAGACCGCCTATCGC
>Ga0224554_1000180_pt1 | contig 58057 bp, 34 predicted proteins | sample 714S22024metaG_FD_180666 | JGI IMG/M metagenome (GOLD analysis project Ga0224554, IMG submission 180666) | Peat soil microbial communities from Stordalen Mire, Sweden - 717 S2 20-24 | ecosystem: Environmental > Terrestrial > Soil > Wetlands > Peat | place: Sweden: Norrbotten County, Stordalen... | reverse complement strand
AACCGCAAGGACTTTATGAAGAATTGCGTTGCCGCCGTTTGTGCAACGGGGATGTGCAGTCACGCAAAGATGTCTGCAGCGCAGGTTGCAGAGGACGCGTCTCATTCCTGCGATCCGAAAGAGTTTACGAGCGTTCGAGACAAAGCAGATGCAGCACGCCTTCGTTTCTCAAAGCTGATTGAGATTCTCGAAACGAGGCTGCCGGAAGATGAGCGCAAACAGACTTTGCATGCGCTCGGCGGTAAGTGCGCAGACACGTATAAGGCCGCCTTGATTGACCGCTACAAAGGAAACATCCATGGATTTCTTGAAGAAGGCCGCCGGAATTGGATGGCGGAAGCGGTCTACGACGAAGCGAAGGGCACAATCCGTATCGTTGACAAGGGTCCTGGGTGCAGTTGTCCGATGGTGAAAGAGGGAGTCACTCCTCCAAGTTTTTGCGATTGCACATTGGGATGGCAGGTTGAGGCTTACTCCACAATCCTCGGACGGCCAGTTACCGCGGAGTTAGAGGAGTCGGTTCTTCGCGGCGGCAAGAAATGCATCTACCGGATTAAGGTGGTCTAGGTGCCTGTGGGAAGTTCTTGCCAGACGGTCCTGAGCTGATCCTATTTCGAATCCGTATCGCCCTCAACCAGCTTGTAACGGTACTGCTCGCGCTCTTCGTTTGTTGCTTGCTGACGGAGTGTCGCAAGTCGCTTCAAAAGCTCCGGTATCTCTTTTTGATTGTCGGTTCGACGGAGCGCCTGAATCAGGTGGTAAATGGCTGTCTGATCCTTGGGATCGATCTCGATTGCTTTTCTGCACTGTTCGGCAGCTTCAGCATACTGTCGGTTCTCGAGATATAGTTTTGCCAGGACCCCGCGCGCCGGGCCCAATGTCGGGCGCAGTGCAACTGCCTGCGTCGCTGAACGCAAGGCCTTCTGGAACTCGGGACTGCCGGGCTCGGGGGCTTGTTGTGCAAGAATGTCAGCTCGCATATAAAGCAAGATAGGATCGTCTGGTCTTCTTGCCAATTTGTCTTCCACTCCTGCCAGCGCGTGCGCGAGATCATTCTGTTGAGCTGAGGCGAGGCCCTGAGCAGCGATGCTCAAGGATTGGTTGGGGTCAAGCTCATAAGCCTTGTCGAAGTCAGCCTGAGCCTTGTCGTAGTCGGCAATCTGCACATAAAGGACGCCACGGGCAAAATAGAGTGGCGCTGCCTTGGGTTGCAGGTTGATTCCCTCATTCACAACGTTGATCCCAACCTGAAACGATTGATGCGTGGCTGAGAGTGCGGCAAAATTCACATAAAGGCTCACGTCTTCTGGCGCCAGCAGTATTGCCTGGCGCAGTGCATCCACTGCTTTCTCAGTTTCGTGGCCGTCTTCGTATGCCGCAGAAGCAAGTTCGAGGGTTGAAGCATCTGGAGTGGCGTCCAACACCGGATTCAGCGTTGCAATCGCCTTCTCCGGTTGATGAGACATCAACTGAACCGATGCCAAAACCTGACGTTCCCGCACATCATCCGGATGGAGCGCCAGACATTTCTCAAACACTCCTGCGGCTTTATCAAGCTGCCGGAGTTTTACCAGGCAAGTTCCATAGGCATGTAGAGCCGGGACTCGTGATTCGAATAGTGAAGCGGCTTTTTCAAAATGAGTCACCGCCGCACTGCAGTTCCCCAGTTGAAAATCAAGTACGGCGAGCATGCCGTGGCTGGTCTGATCGTCCGGGCGGAGGCGGAGAAGATGTTCGAGGATAGGAATTCCTGCTGCATCGCCCTGGTCATATTCGATTTGCGCGGCCCCTTGCAGGGCCGGAATGTTTTCTGGATCTAATTTGAGAGCCGATCGGAATGAGCTAAGGGCTTCCTTTTTCTTACCCTCGCCGTTATATGCTACACCCTGCATCGTCCAAAGCTGTGCATTGGCGGGCGACTCTTGAAGAACGATGTGAAGCATTGCCAGTGCTGTATCGTACTGCTGCTCCCGGAGCGCCGTGACAATCTGAGCGATTCGATTCTCGCGCGGCTGCGCCATCGCGTTTGAAAGCAGTAAGAACGCGACTGTAGTACAAGCCAATATGCTCAAACGGAACATTCGAACTGAGGTCATTTCGGATTGGTAAAGAGTGGCGAAAGATCTAGACCGGCAGTACACGGCAAGTTGGGAGTCAGGAGAATTGTAAACCCACCTCTCATGGACAACTACGCAAATGTAGCAGAAACTACGAGCCGGCACGCTCGTGGAGCGTGCCGGCCCGTCAGTTACAGGTCATAGGTTGGTGTTGACGTTAAAACGATATCTTCCCCGCCAATTGGAAGAACCTGGGCTCGTGCGAACCGTTCGCCGAACCGAAGTTCCCATCGGGAATGTTGGTATCGACGTTTGCATAGTTTGCCCGGTTGAAGACGTTGAAGAGTTCGAACCGGAACTGGAAGCCAATGCGTTCAGTGATCGGAGTATCTTTGAAGAAATTCGCGTTCGTTTCAAAGAAGTTCGGCCCACGGAATTGCATCGGATTCTCGTTGCCTTCCTGCCCAAAAGTTGGGGCTGCGAAATCCGCTTTCGGGATTGCCCCGGAAAGCCATGCCTTGTTGTCTGTCGACTGCTGATAGCTGGTGGCATTGGGATAGTCGAGGTTATTGCCGTCAGCGTTATAATCGCCGCTCCCGGGAGCATACCCTACCGCCGGATTCGCGGCGGAAGGACAGGCAGGTGCATTGGGTGCGGTGTTTTGGCACACCGGCGAGTAGGCGTTGGAGTTTGCCGCCGTCAAGGGATAGCCAGACTGGAAGATGCTGGTGCCGCTAATACCCCAGCCTCCGGTTACGGCGCCGATAGCTCCCTTCCCATCGTTCAACCCTTTCAAAGAATAGTTGAAGCTGAGCGAGAAGCGATTCGGCGCGTCAAAGATCGACGGCGCATAGTATTGCGAGGAGTTGTCGGGCGAGGGATACGCCAATCCGTCATCCTTCGAACTCGAACGGGTGTACGAGGCATCGACAAAGCCGCGCGACACTCTGCCCTTCACGTCAAAGTACACACCGTTGTAGTTTCCATAACGGTTATTCTCTGCATAAAGGATCGATCCGAAGCTCGAATTGAGGCCGGTTGGCGCGAGGCTCTCATGTGTAATGAGGTCGCCTGGCAACACGTTAATATCCACACCGTAGGAGACACCACCGATGGAGTTTCCGTTGCCGACAATGTCGTAGGAGTGGGACCCGTTATATCCAATGGTCGCAGCGAAGATTCTGGTGATTCTTCTCTCCACGCTGATCGACCAGACATCGGCCTTTGGCGACTTCACAAGCGGATCGATTCCTCCGATCGAGAAGTTTGCCCCGACTACACCGCCCTGCGAGTTCAGCCCCCCCTGGAATGTTGGGAATGTAAACCCAAACGGAGGCGTATTTGTGGTGCCCAGCGCGAAGATGGGAGGAGTCGACGTTCCCGCATAGAAGTTCGGCTCCACTAATCCCGGAGGGCTCCCGCGGAATTCTTCCTGTATATTCGCAGAGGTCAGCCAGTTTTGGTAGATGCCTACGCCGCCGCGAACGGCCCAAACTCCATTGCCGGTCGGATCCCAGGCTACACCCACTCGCGGACTCCACAGATTATCCACGGCGTGAAGAAGCGCATTTGGAGTTGCTTTGGCATAACCGTTGGCAATCTGCTGCGCCCTTGTTTGCCCTGTGCCGAGATAGAAGTTGCCGAATACCGTTGAGGCGCTCTTCGACCACGGATTTCCACTATCGTCATAACGCAGGCCTAGAGTCAGTGTCAGCCTCTTGTTTGCCTGCCAGGTGTCCTCCGCGAACGCCCCAAAGGTTCTGGACGCCGCATCCCAACTCCATAGAGCCTGTTTTCCTGTGGTGGGATCGTACATAATCCCGCCTTCACTCGCAGGCGCATCCTGGGCGAGCTTCAACAGGTCGCCAAAGGAGAATTTGGGCTGCGACCACGGTCCCTGGAACGGCTCGACGTCATCTCCGTACCAACCCTCGTAGCCGAATCTCAGCGTATGGGTGCCGCGTACATGCGTGAGTACGTCGCGCCAGTGATAGTTGTGCTGGATGAAGTCCCCTTGAGCGAAGCCAACGCCGTATGCCTGACCGGAATCCGCGTTGATTCCATTCACCGAGATGGAGGGCACGGTGTAATCCTTCGCGCCGCTGCCCAACACGCCCTCAACTCTGCTCTGTCCAGCCGTCACCTCATTCAGCGTGTTGGCTGAGAAGGTATGTGTCCAGCCAACCTGACCCGCAATTTGCCATGTGTTGTTTAACGCCGAGAACTGGGGCATGGGCGATGCCGCGCCGGTCTGCAGAAGGGTGCGGAACAGGCTGATGTACAGGCGTTCCTTCCCGAAGCCCTGATCGATACGGGCGAAATACTGCGTGCCGTTTCTGATTTGCGTGGCGCCGAACGAGCCTTGGTCAATCACAGGCAATGCGCACGGAACGCCGTTCTGTCCTGTGGTCGTGCCGCAACCGCCCGCGCCGGTACCAAACACAGCGGCAGCCGTTTGCTGCACACTCGACGACCCGATTCCGGACGGCAGATAAGTTGAGAGGACATGTGTTCCGACCGTACTCGGGTAGTTGGTTTTTGCAAAGGCGATGAACTGCGGATCAGCAAATGTGACCGAACCGCCGGCACTCGCCGAGGAACGCAGCGGTTCCACTGCAAAATAGAAAAAGCTGTTGCGGTGGGGAAAGATCGGGCCACCGATAGCATAGTCCATGTTATTCGAGTGGAATGGCTGGTAATGACTGGTCGAGCTGCTCACAAAATGCTGGTTGGCAAACATCCCCTGGTAGTTGAACCAGTCCGATGCCGACCCGTGAAACGAGTCAGAGCCCGACTTGGTTGTGAAAACTGTCTGCAGGCCGGCCGCACGGCTATGCTCAACCGAAAACGTGTTTACCTGGATGCTGGTCTCTTGAATGGAATCGGGCTGTGGCGTCAGGTTCAATACGCCTTGCCTGATTCCACTGGTGACATCCAAACCGTCAATTATGTACTGATTGTTGTTTTGGCCCTGGCCGTTTGCGCTTGCGTCAACCTGCTCTTCCGTGGAGTAGTTGTCGACGCCGGAGGCTGGGCTGCCGGAGGTGCTGGTACCAAGTCCCGAAGCTCCTGGAGCCATGGTGACCAGGGTTACGAGGTTGCGGCCAACAATTGGCAATTGCGCAACGCTCTTACTCTCCAGGGTCATCTCGAGCCGGCTATCCGCAGTGTCTACGATTGGTGCTTCCGTGCTGACAATTACAGTCTCCCTGGCGGAGCCAACTGTCAGCGAGATTGGGAGATTGACGTTCTGTTCGGTGAGGAGGGTCACATCCGCCTCGGCGTTGGAAAACCCGTTGGCTGTGACGGAGACCTTGTAGCTCCCCGGGGCAAGACTTACGAAGCGGTATTCTCCGGCGGAATCAGAAGTCGTGGTCTTGATGACTCCTGTTGCGCTGTTGGTGAGATTGACTTGTGCTTTCGGGACGCTGGCCCCTGATGCATCGTGCACCACCCCCTGAATGCTGGCCGTAAATTGTGCAAAGCCGGGAACAGCCCAGAGTGCTAACAACGAGCACACAAGGGTTGCGACAAGAGATACCTTGCGTTTCACCATTGATTCCTCCTCTATTCAGTTGTTCAGAAGTTGGTTCTTCGCATTATGTTTTGGTGGTTGAGGGAAAACGTTTCCTCAGATCAGTTATGCTTTTACTTACCCCGCTGATGGAGTGTCAATGGGTTCTTTGTCCTATTCTCGTAAATTACTGAAAAGTAAGATAAGCTAACGCTTCCAACCCCTGTTTGGCACCAACCCCGCACCTTCTCTGATGGTTACCAGTTGATTCGCGGAGATTTCCTGGTATCGCTCATGGAGACCGTTTGGCCAGTAAATGTCTAATGTGGCTTCTGTCGAAGCTCCGAGGCCAAAATGGAGTCGGGGATCGTTGCAGGAGTAATAGCTGGACTGACTTACAAGTGCCTGCGCCTGAACCTTGTTGCCGTAGTGAGCCAGGACGCGGGCACCGATTGCACTTCGATTCGACTTCACGCCCTCCAGCTTTATCTTCAGCCAGTTCTGGCTGACTTTCAGATCGTTTCGCAGCAGAGAAGGTGGTTCATTCATATTGACAATCAGCACATCCATGTCGCCGTCGTTGTCGAAGTCGCCAAAGGCACAACCCCGGCTGCTATGAGCAGCCGTGATTCCATCGCCCCCTTGCGATTCCAACTCCTCAAATGTGCCGTTTCCCAGGTTGCGAAACAAAACCCGTGGAGTCCTATAGGGATACTGAGGCAACTTCTTCTCGACTTCTGGATACACGCTGCCCGTGACGAAAAGCACGTCCGGATAGCCATCGTTATCCAGGTCGAAAATCCCTGCACCCCAGCTTGTAAAGCGAGTCTCCACGCCGATTTTTGCCGCGCGACTCACCTCATCGAAATTCCCTTTCCCGTCATTCCTATAAAAACCCGCCGTATCGCTGACAAAATGCGTTTTGAACAGGTCCAGGTGTCCGTCGAGGTGATAGTCTCCGATCCCGACGCCCATTCCCGCTTGCTCCATTCCATCTTCACTTAATGCAACACCTCGAGTGACCCCTTCTTCACGAAAGGTTCCGTCATGATTGTTCATAAACAACAGGCTGGGAGTCGAATCACACGCTACAAAAATATCGGGCCAGCCATCCTCGTCAAAGTCGGCTGCAACCACGGTCATTCCATAGCTCTCAGTGGCAAGATCGATGCCGGCCTGCTTCGTCACGTCTGTGAAGGTACCGTCGCCGTTGTTGCGGTAGAGAGAATGTCGTCCGGTCGGCAGCCCGCGCGGCCCGCAATTGACAGGGACTCCCTTGAAATTGCAGGTTGATTTCTCACCGGGGACCGGAGCATGCTCGAATGAAAAGCGAATATAGTTCGAGACGAAGAGATCGAGGTGACCATCGCGGTTGTAATCCACAAAGGCACATCCCGCTCCCCATCGTACGGGACCAGACTCCCACAGCCCTGCCTCCCTTGTCACATCGGTAAACGTACCATTGCCATTGTTCCTGTAAAGGCGATTCTGGCCAAAATATGTGCAGAAGATATCGTCGAAACCGTCATTGTTGTAGTCGCCGACGCATACACCATTTGCCCATCCGACAGCTTTTAATCCCGCCTTCTCCGTCACATCGGTGAATGTGCCGTCACGGTTGTTTTTATAGAGACGATTTGTCGCCTCCGGTGGATCCCCTTCCAGTCGCGTACCCGAAAGCAGGAAAATATCCATCCAGCCATCGTTGTCGTAGTCGATAAATGCACAGCCGCAACCATTGGCTTCCATAATGTATTTCTTCGATTCAATGCCGCCATAGATGATTGGCGCGTGCAAGCCCGCTTCTTTCGCGACATCGGTGAAGTGCGCATAGAAAGGACGACCGGAAGGCGCCGGCTTTGGTTGCGCTGCGATGTCGCGTGTTGCAATTCCCTGTTCCTGCCCCAGAAGCCGCTGGGCAGAAGCGCAGAGAGACAAAAGAACAAATGAACGCCGGTCCATGGTCATTCGATATCCTGGCTGGAACTTCTCCATTATGGGGATTTCAAGAACCCGAGTAAAGGTTTACCGCTCCCGTCAACTTTCCTGCAATTATTCGGACGAGCCTGCCGGTGCAACGATCAGCTTATATCTATTCCGCTCGCCTTCCACTTTGGCCGCGTCCTGACGCGCCTTAGCAAGCCTCTTCAGCAAATCAGGGATCTCGGCCGTGGTGCCCATTTTACGGAGCGCGATGACAAGATGGTACAAGGCGCCCTGGTCCGATGGATCCTGCTGGAGAACCAACCGGCACTCTTTTGCTGCGGATGCGTTCTGGCCGGAGTCGAGATAGTACTTGGCCAACACGTTATGAGCGACTGTGAGTGAAGGCTGCAGAGTCACAGCTCGCTTTGCGGAATCGAGACCCTGCGCAAACTCGGGCGAGCCAGGTTCAGGGGACTTCTGCGAGATGATCGCCGCCTGCAGATACCAAAGGAACGCATCTTCAGATTGCTTTGCAAGCTTAGCTCGCACGGTTGCGAGTGCACGTTCGGGATTGTTCTGATTCTGCTCCTCTGCGAGCATACCCTGGGCCGCCGCACTCATTCCTTGCTTCGGATCGAGTTGCTCCGCCTTGTCAAAATCGGCCTGGGCCTTTTCATAATCCGCAAGTTGAACATAAAGCACACCTCGTGCCAGGTAGAGTTGAGCCTCCGCAGGTTGAAGCTCAAGCCCGGAATTGATCATCTCAACGCCGGTCTGAAACGACTGGTGATCCATTGCTATTTCGGCGAAATCCACGTACAAGGCGGTTTGACGCGGGTCTTTTACAATCGCATCTCGCAGTATCTTGACCGCATTTGGCGTGTCTTTATTCGCCTCGTAAATTGCTGCTGCCAACCGCATCGTGCTCACGTTCGGCGACGAATCCAAAAGTGGCTGAAGAGTCGTGAGTGCGTCCTGAGGTTTTCCCGCAGCCAGCTGAACCGCCGCCAGACCCTGTCTGAACCTGGGTTCGTTTGGCTGCATCGTCATAAGCCGCCCAAAGACCTGAATGGCTTCTTCAGTCTGCTCAAGTTTCAGCAGGCAGATGCCGTAACCCTGCAGCGCGTCCGGTTGTGAATCGAGCATTGACCCTATCACGGAGAAATGCTGTACCGCCATGGCACAATCGCCCTTCTTCGCTGCCAGTACGGCCAGCATTGCATGGGACGTGGTTTCATCAGGACGTAGCTTCAGAACGTGCTCGAGCAGGGGAATCGCGTCTGCGCTTCCAGCTTCATATTGCAATTGGGCCGCGCCTTCCAAAGCAGGCAGATAGTCCGGCGAAATCCTCAATGCATGTTTGTATGAGGCTAGCGCGGATTTCGAGTCACCCGTCCCCGAATATGCCAAGCCCTGCAGCATCCAAAGCTGGGGATTGTTGGGCGACTCCTGGAGGGCACTCTGCAGCGACTGCAATGCCTGTTGGAAATCCCTGCCGCGAAGAGCCGCGGTAATCGACTGCAGGCGCTCATTCGAAGTCTGCCCGAACATCCTCCCCTGCAGGGAAAGAACAAGGATGACCAAGCAAATTCTGCCCAAAAATGAATTGCCCTTCATGGAGTCTCGCACCTTATTTCGTTTTTCCTTCAAATACAGGCCTGCCCGGTCACTGGTGTCAATGGAATTGTAAGTGTAGCGCGGAGGAAAGGGGACACAGTCTTTGGGTGCTAACCCGAATGCTGGTCTTTGACGGATTCAGGTGACAACCAACCTCCTCGTCGCGCTCTCGTTTATGGTTGGACACGTGGCTGTTTGGACGCACACTCTTTCATCGCCCTGTCAACTTCACTGTCCGTACTCGTTGCGAGAAGCTTTTGCCCGTAATCCAAGGCCGCGTTGCAGTCGGAACCTGCAATCGCGCTGTTGAATTGCTCTCGATAATACGACTGCAACTGGAAAGTGATCTCAAGATCCGCAGGGTCGGGGGTAAGAGGGTCGATCTCGTGCGCCTCCCGCAGATGCTTCATTCCCTCGGAGGTCTTTCCTTGCATCGTAAGGGCGGCCCCGAGATTGTTGTGTGCTGAGGCATTTCGCGGGTCCATTTCAAGAACCCTTCTCCATTCAGCGATTGCTTCGTCGATCTTTCCCTGAGCAGCGAGGTCAGAAGCGACATCCAGGAGTCGGTAGGCCTCCGCTGCCGGCACATCGATTTTGATCAACCCGTTTGAAGGTATGTTCACAAATTCCGGAATGTTGACCGCCCGATTCGCCGCGGTTGCATTGTCAATCAAGATAGCGGGGCTGGAGTTGCCGTCTTTATCCAAGTGCGTCAGATACATCTGCGTGTAGGGCGAACGGCTCTTGGACGAGAAAACCATCCAACGGCCATTGGGCGAGAAACTGTGCCAGGAATTCATCAGGGTCGTATTGCAACGCAGACGGCGGGCCACTCCGCCCTCAAAGGGGACGATAAACAGTTGGCTGTCAGGGCGCATCAACTCCGCATTCCGGCTTTGCACGAAGACGATCCAGCGGCCATCTGGAGAAACCTTTGGAAAGCTGTTGCTCATACCGTTGTTGGAGGCGCCTTCAATTGGAACCGGGACACCACCGTTGCCCCCGTTAAAGGGGATTCGATACAGGTCGTACTTGATCTGAGTTTCTTCAGGATCGTTGGCATGCCTCGGTAACGTCTGTCCCGGCAACTCGGGGGGGCGAGCCTCAGCTCGCGCAAAAACTACAAACTTGCCATCGGGACTCCATACGGCGTTGGTTTGCACGAAGCGCTCATCGTCGGCTCCGGGTAATGGCTGCTTTTTCCCAGTGACTCGGTCGTACCAGGCCAAAATCCCGCGTGTTGGATAAAAGACCTGGAGGAAACGGTAGTCCTGGAAGTTGACGAGGAAGTAGCTCTTGCCAAGTTGCGCTCTCAGATCCCGTAACATGGTCACGATGTACCTTCCATCAGGTGACACCTGGGACATGAAGCCGATTCTCGAAGGCGAAGCCGTGTTGTCCTTTATGGAACTCCAGGAGATGACGTCCTGATTTCGCAGGGCCATCTGCGGTTTGATGGAAGCGAGCGCATAGAGACCCTTGTCGTTTGCGGGGCCGTCGATATCCATTCCAAATGTCTTTCCGTCAAGCGAGAACGAATGGCAATTGGCGCAAGTGTGCATGCCGGTAAGCAGCAGCCGACTTTCAGGTTGGCCGATATCGCGCAAGCGCCAGGCGAGCAGAGGCAAATCCCGTTTAGCCAGGGGCTGGATCACTCCCTTTTCCCCCTTGGACGGAATCAAAGGCACGTCGCGATAGAAGATCGGCGCCTTCACAGGATCCCGGGAGGTCTCCATGATCACCGCGCCGCGAGAAACGGCTGCACCCTCGCCTCCAGCCGGAACTCCCGCAATCGTGATAGTGGCCTTATGTCCGCTTGAGCGCAGCTTGATCGTTTGCCAAGCCTCCGCCGTAGGAGTCCAGGTATGCGCCGTAGCTTGCCGGGGCCTGAGCGCGGGCAGCTCATTGCTTGCGGACACGCAGCGCGGATCGATCTCACCGATGCGAAGGTGAGGTCCTGGGGATTGGAAGTGCATTACCGGCGATCCGTCGCCGAATGAAAAATCAATCGTCCACGACGAAGCGGCGTTCGATTCGTCATGCCAAATGAAAGTTGGCGGGGTGATCTCGGGCGGAAAGATCGACCCATCCTCCGGATAGTCCACCGTAATCGCGGCGAGATCGAAGCGAGTTTGGGCCAAGACGAAGCCTCTGTTGAGCAAGCAGCATTGAACTACGCTCCACGCAAAAAACGCGGCCGCGCCAATTGCCAGGAAAGCTCTCGCATGACGCATCGCCGCTGCGCCTTTAGCGAGACCCGATCCCTGCTTCATACCATAACGCTCGGATTTCATCTGCACCTGTTCTCCAGGTCGACCATGATCCTGGCTGGCGTGATCATCTATGCAACCGGCTTTGTTTTGGATGAATCGGACGCGCCTCCTCGAAGCCGATACGCGCAGTATAATTGCCCGACAGTCAGCTTCGTGAGCCGGAATCATACGAGCGCCTCTCGAACCTCATCCATATAGGACAGATGACCCATACCTACCGGAGACGATAACCCCCAATCAGCTTATGTAGCATAGCCGAGCGATGTACGAGCGAACGAAGAGGAAGGCACGTGAAGATGAGGCGAAGGAATTCTCGGAAGATTCGTCGCATTCTGCTTTGCCAACTTTCAATCGTCTTCGTGTCGTTCTTCCTGCTGGCTGCGCTCTCCAGTGTCGGATGCAAGCGGACGTCTTCGACCGTGGCTGTCATTCCACGTACTTGCGGTACTGCGCTTTGGGAGCCGGAACATGCAGGTGCAGCCGCGGAAGCACGCGCTGTAGGGCTGAATCTCTACTGGAATGCACCTATGCGAGATGATGATATGCAGACGCAGATTTCTCTGGTCGAGAAATCCGTCGATCGAGGAATGGCTGGAATCATAGTCTCGCCAATCCAAACGCTCCCCATGCGAACTCCCATCCGCAGAGTTCTCACGCGAGGAGTTCCGGTCGTCGTCATCGACACGGAACTTGGCATTCCATCCGGGCCCAAACTCAGTTATGTGTTGAACGATGAACAAGTCGGAGGACAGATTGCCGCACGCAGAATTGGTTTGATCCTTCAGGGAAGGGGCAAAATCGCTATTGTAGGAATCGGGCCTGAACTCAAGGGCAACATTGTGCGAGAGCGGAGCTTTGAGACTACGCTAAGCCATGAATTCCCGGAAATTCACGTTGTCGCCCGCAGGCTTGGCCTCGAGAGCGTCCCCCAGGAACAGCACAGTGCCGAAGAGCTTCTTGCCGGCAGCGAGCCACTGGACGCCATTGTGGCACTTTCCCTTGCCTCGACTCGGGGAACTTACTACGCCCTCGCCGAGTCTGCGAAGGTTGGCTTGATCAAGCTTGTGGGATTTGACCAGGACCTTCTTCCCCCCATCCGCGACGGAGGCATTGACTCTGTCGTTGTGCAGAACACCTTCGAAATGGGCAGAATTGCAATGGAACTCATGAATCGTGAGATCCATGGCGCAGCCGGATCCTCGGAAGTCAAGGTCGAGCCTGTCCTTATGACGCGCGAAAACGTGGATTCCGCCGAGATTCGCCGGATCCTGAACCTGTCGTGGTGGTCGCCTCAATGAGCCCTCTAATCGCGAGACGGAGTATCACCGTCGCTCTTTCGGCAGCGCTGGTGATCTCCCTGCTCGCGATCAGCGGAATCACATATCAATTGATCACACGCCGTGGGCCGACGCAGCACCAGATGATCTCGCTCGAGAAACAGGAGGATTGGCAAGCATTTGGCGGCACATGGCAGTACGCCGACGGCGTGATGAGCAACATTTCCGATGAGCGCGGAGCCAAGCTGATGACCGGCCGCGAATACTGGGCCAACTACTCTGTTGAAGCCGATGTTCTCTTGCTCGGGCAGTACGGTGATGCAGGGTTGATTATCCGCGCCAGCGACGAAGAAAAGGGAGTAGATGCCTACCACGGCTACATGGCCGGACTGCGCGACCTCGATAACACGCTGATGATGGGGCGGGCAGATTACGGGTGGAGAGAATATGCTGCCAAGTCGGTGTCCCCCCGTGTGTCTGCGCAGCAGTGGTATCACCTCAAGTTTCTCGCCTTTGACTGTGATTTCGCCGTTAGTGCAACCGCTCAAAACGGTCAAACAACAACGATCGCAATCCGTGATCCTGGCTGCATCAAGTCCGGACGTTTCGGCCTCAAGTCGTATAACACCGGCGCTCAGTGGAGGAATGTCGAGATTGCGCCGGCGACACAACGCGACCTGACTTCGATGATCGGGGAGATACAACCACAACTGGCCGTGCCTAATGAGCTTCCCACCGGCTCGGAGCCTGCTCCGCACGACCGATACCTTGAGCCCATTGAGCGCGACATTCAGGCCCACAGTTCTGGGGTGAATGCAAAGTCAATCGGTAGCCTGCGGCTCTTATCCCCGGATGTGCCGAGTTCCGCTACCGTCCAGGGCGTCGTTACGCTCACCTCTCCGATGCTCTACATACAGGACTCGACTGGAGGACTTGCCGTTTCGAGCAGTCATCCCCATGTGCCATTGCAGATAGGGGATGAGGCTGAGGTCAGGGGTGACGTATATTTGCATGATTTCAGCTCCGAAATTCGCAATGCGGACATCCACCTTCTCTGGTCCCATACACCGGTCTCTCCCGTTGCAGTTACGGCGTCGCAAGCCGCAACCGGAGCTTTTGATGGTCAGTATGTTGAAGTACAGGGGAGGCTGGCAGAGAAAAATGAGGATGGCAATGGGACGGGGATGCTGACCCTGGAAGATGAGAGCCAGTCGTTTCTTGCCGTGGTGAACGGGCTTGGGCGCTCGCCCAATCTCAACTCACTCAAAGTGAAAAGCAAGTTGCGATTGCGAGGAATCTGCGTAACCGATTCCAGGTACACACATGACCTGACCGCATTTGCACTACTTCTGCCATCCTCCGGTGATATTGAAGTTTTGGAGGGCCCGCCATGGTGGAGTCCGGATCACATTATTGAACTCGTGATCTGCATATTTCTTCTGCCCTTTGCCGGTATGACGGGGTTCTTCTTTGTCGAGCGCTGGCGCATGCAGGCTGTACTTGACGAGCGGCAACGTCTGGCACATGAGATGCACGACACACTTGCCCAGAGCTTCGCTGGTCTCGGCTTTCAGCTCCAGGCAGTACGCGATGACTTGACTGACGGAATCGATATCATGCCACAACTCGAACAGGCACAGGACATGGTCCGCAATAGCCACGAGGAGGCGCGGCGCAGTATTTCGGCGTTGCGCCCTGAACATCTGGAGTCCGTTGGATTGTTGTCCGCACTAGAAGAATGTGCCCGCCGCATGGTTTCCACAAACTCTTCCGTCAAAATTAAGACGGCAAGTTCGGGAAACTTACAGAACATTCCTTTGCGTGTCTCTGACACCCTACTCCGAATCGGCCAAGAGGCGATTGCGAATGCGATCCGCCACGCCCATTGCTCGCAGCTGACCATTGCACTCGATTATGAAAAATCCGCAGTGGAGATGATTGTTGAAGATGACGGTGTGGGGTTTGCCGTTTCAAGCGATTCGGCCGGGTTTGGCATTCGAGGAATGCATAAGCGCGCGGAAAATATAACCGCCCAGTTCAGGATCGACAGCGCACCCGGACAAGGAACCGCGGTTCGAGTTCTGGCTCCATTACCACCCTCTTTCCTTCGAACCCAATCGCACCGATGGTTGACTCGGCTTCAATTGAGGAAAATACATGGCAAACGCAACAGAGTCTAAGACAACTGTTCGGGTTCTCATTGTTGATGACCACCCCGTTGTTCGCGCCGGTTTGGCTTCCTTGCTCAGGAGGCAAGTCGGATTGAAACTTACTGGGGCGGCCCATTCCGGGGAAGAGGCTTTGGAAATACTCAAGCGCTCTCCTGTCGACGTGATGCTCCTGGACTTGCGCATGCCGACTATCAATGGCATTGACTTGTTGCACATGCTAAAGGCAACTGACTATAAGTCCAAGGTAATCATCCTATCAAGTTACGAATACGAGGAAGAGATCTATCAGGCAATCAAAGCTGGAGCGCGAGGTTATCTTTCAAAGAATGCGCCGCGTGAAGAGATAGTTGCCGCAATCGAAACGGTGGTTGACGGGGGAACTTTCTTCCCCGAACGCATCGGCAAGTGGATCGAGGAGCGGGAAGCTCGATCGAGCCTGAGTGCGCGAGAAATTGAAATTCTGGAAATGGTAGCAAAAGGACTAACAAACAAGGAGATCGCCGGGGCTCTTCAAATCAGTTTTTACACTGTTCGGAATCATGTAAATCACATCACCGCCAAGCTTCAAGTGGCAGACCGGACGGAAGCTGCGACTGCCGCGATGCGTCAGGGCATCATCAGCGGCGGGTAAGTGATTCTAACCTCGCACAGACGCCAAGATACCGCCCGGTCATGACTGAAGACGGCTCGATCAACTCTCGTTGCTTCTGAAAGCAAAGGTATAGCAAAGGCTGACACACAGGTCGCTCGCGGGCATCAGTTCCAGATAGGTTTTGATTAATTTGGCCTGCCGGGTGACCGAGCATCATCGACCAGTGCGGATTCGGTGTCAGTATTCCATCCATTCACTTCAAGCCGCACGTGGCCCACGGTCGCCGCAGGAATGTAACGAGCGACCACAACTCGCGACTCCCCTGGTAAAAGCGAGAAATAGTTGTCCTCCCAAAGAACAGGAAGGATCTCCTCTCCGCTCTTGTCGTCGACGATTGAAAGGCGGACCTGAAACGCCAGGCCCACCGATGGGTTCCGCACTTGAACGCGCACCTCTTTGCCATCGGTCAGGCTGCGCGCGGAAGCTGACGCATCAAGATGTACCTTTGTCAGTTGATTCAACATTGAGAGGTCTGAATAGCTCGTCACGTCGTTATAGTAAGGATGCGATTGTTCGTGTTCGACCGACCAGTCCATTTCAGATAACTTCTTCGGCAACCAGTAGAAGTTCGTACTGATGACATTGCGAGTTTTATCCAACAGCCTTAACTGGACGAAATAGACTTGGGTGTCAACGTTTTCACTGGGGAGCTTAAAGAGCCTCTGCACGCTATCCGAAGAAGACGCGAGAGGAACCGTTCGAGAGAATAGTTTTTTCAAATTGAAGTCGTACATCGCCGCTTCTGCGGTCAAGTCTATGAAGTCACGATTCACGCTGTTGACAACCACGACGCTGCGGTCGTCGTAGGAATACTGGATATGCAACGGCTCGCAGGCTTTTTTGGTTCCAAAGTATCCGCCCGCAGGCTGAAGGTAATCGTCGTACAGGTGCCAGATCGAGGCAGGCCACGCATTATTGAGCATCCATTGAATGACTCCCGTGGCTGAATATTTGTTACGGCCAAAGGCCTCGAACATCGCTCTTTCGCCGTCGTAGTCCATGGCCTGCGATTTTAAAAGATATTCATTCAAACCCTTGGGCGGTCCATAAACCACATTCATCGCATGGTTGAAGCGATCGAGGTTGCCGTTCAGATCTCCGGCCCCGGTATGGAACAGCCAGATATCGTCGATGGGCCAAAGGTGGTTTTCAGGCAAGAACTTCTTGAGGCTGCTCAACTCCGGAATAGCGGCGCCGGGACTGGTCTCGGTATTGAAACCGAAGGCTCCGCCAAAATGGTCATCATCGAGGAGCCAGTATTCGGGAGGAACGTAGTCATACGGTCCTGTCATCTTCAATCCGGAGGGACCGCTTACAACGGTTGGCTTGGAACTGGACGACGAGACAATCGGGTTGGGCCACCCTGAGTCAGCCTCGATCTTTAGATAAGCTTTCTCGACCGACGGCGGCGGTACGTTGTCGCTTCCATTCATCCACAAGGCCAGGCTCGCATGGTGGCGCAGGCGGAGCATCTGGCTGCGCAGAGACTCGGTGGCGATGGTGAGGTCGCCTGCGTCCCAGGTTCTCCATTGCTCCCAGTTGTCACAGCAGCACCATCCGGCAAGCACCAGGATTCCCATCTGGTCGGCTAAATCGAAAAATTGCTCCCCTTCCAGCTTGCCCTCAAGCCGAATGGCGTTCAGATGCATGTCGCGGATGTAAGTCATCTCCGCGCGGAGCCTGTCCTCTGAAGAGCGCAAGAGCATTTCCGGAGCCCAGCCGCCTCCGCGGATCAATATCGGCTGGTGATTGACGCGAATCAGCAGCGGCCGCTTGTCGGTCTTGATCCTTCCCAGTCCGTTGTTGTCGAATAACTCGCCAATCCTGGGCGCAGCCCCATATAACTCACGCGTAACTTCGCGGATGCCGAAGTTGGCCGACTGCGTATCAGAGACTGCGCCGGATGTAATGAAGCTCACCGTGATCCGATGCAGTTTCTGCTCGCCCAGTCCGGCAGGCCACCACAGCTCCGGGTGATCGATCTTCAGCTGGGGGAATTCGCTGGGAGTCAGGATGACTGGCAGAGTCTCTCGAGGAGAAAGGGTCACCTTCTTCTCGCAGATAACCGCGTCGAACTCCGCGCGGACCACTCCAACGACGGGAGCATCCGTATCGTTGCGCAGTTCGGCGCGCACAGTCAAATCAGCGCGTTCCAGTGACTTCTCAGGGAAGTGTGTGGCCACAGCCGGATAGCGCACCCTCACCGGCCCGCTGGCCGTGAGATAGACTTCGCGCCAAAGGCCCATGTCCTTATCCGGCGGCGTCGGATTCCAGTCGACGAAAGTGATTCCGAAATCTTTGTCTGTGGGGGCAAACACTTCCACCGCCAGAACGTTGGTTCGGTCCTGATCAATGAAGGCGGTCGCATCCAGCTCGAAGAGCCTGTAGGCCCCTGCCATCTGCTTCGCGTCCGCGAGTTTCTTCCCATTCAGCCAGACATTGGCCCTGGTATTGATGCCGTCAAAATGCAGCCAGACTTGCCGACTCTTGAGATTTTGCGGCAACTGGAATTCGGTTCGATACCACCACGAGCAGGCGTACGGATTACTGCCTGGCGCCTGCAGCTTACGCAGGTTGTCAGAGTAGAAGATGTCGTCGAATTCCCCATTCGCAACCTGGGCGGCCAATACGGTGGAAGGTACGGTGGCCTTGTACCACTGGACGGGCATGAACTGCGAAGTCGACAGAATCTCGCCGGGCTGGCTGACCTTGCACGAACTCTGCACGAGCCAGTTCTCTTTCAGATCCGCTCGATTGGTTGTCTCTGCTCGCCCGGCGGCTGAGCAAGCCAGCAACAACAGAGCAGCAATTACTGGCCACCGATTCACGCTGCATGAACTTACGATCCTGGCCTCCATCTTCTTTTCGTTCCCTTCAAAAACTGTTGACCGAGGTCCCTTTTCAGGCCAGTGCGGAATTTGCGATTAGAGAATCGCCTGGATCCTGACAAGAATCTCGTTGTCAATCCAGCTCTCCGATTCACCGGCCTCGATGTCCTTGAACAGCCACCAGCGCTCGATGTGTTCCGCGGTCTCTCCCGGCTCCAGATTCCGAAGCGGCCCCAGAGTTTCGAGCTCGAGCGAGTGCTCGTCCGTAAAGACCTCGAAATTGCATCCGGAATCAGGATATTTTGCGCCAACTTCAACGTCGGCCCTCTTCACGAATAGATGTCCGCTCCGGAAGTAAGCGCCCCATCCTGAGGGGTTGAAGATGCCCCCCATCTGTTCCTTGAATCTGCTCGCGGAATTCTTCGCCTGGCGGAGTTGGAGGTACCTGGTTCCAATTCTCCATCGAGGATCTGCCAGGTCCGTATAACTCCACAGGGTGAAGACTCCTTCGGGCACCAACCTGCTGGGCGAGAACGGCGCCTTCGGGGGGAATGGGAGGATGGCCTTCCCGCCACCAGCCATTACAGAGAGCGCCCATGGAGCCATCTCGGTGGGTACCTGTCCAAGATTGCGTATGCGATGCGTGACAGTAACCTCAGTTCCCTTTTCCGCCAGCTCGATCTCAAGCTCTTTCTGCAGATTCGTTCCGGGAGGTGCGGATTCGGGAGGCGCGGTAAAAACAAAAGCACTGCCCTGCTTCCGCACTGAAACGGGGAAGTTATCGGGATAATACGTCCGTGCAACTTCGGGAGATACCCACAGCCGGTGTCCACCATAGACTTTGAATTCCCGATCGACGCGATCACCAGGTGCCGTGGAAGAATCGTGGAACTCGTTTTCATCTCCCCGAAAGCCAAAGAAGAGAATCCGGGGCCCCACTTCGGTCAAGACGATCAGTTGCACCGTGTCATTGCTAATCAGGAAGGCCTTCTTCCACGATTGGTATTCAACTTCTTCGCCAGTCACGGTGCTCATACTGTCCACTTTCTGCATGTGTTCAACCCTCCCGGAATGAGGCGGCATGGACTCTCGATTTGGTTTCTGTCCAATAGCTTCGCCTGCTCCTGTTCAATCGCGTCGATAACGTTCTGGCCTTATGGTTGCGACGCACCCGATTCATTGGCCGCGGTGAAACGGCCTTGGTTATTCGCCCTCCGGGTTTTCGAAGTCCAACAGGTCCCGCCTGAATCCCCGGGTGTTATAGGCTCCGTACGCCAATCCAACGATCGTCCACCCAATGCCTAGCAGCTTAGCCCGCCAACTCAAGCTCATCCACAGCAGCAAGCAAATCAAGAACCCCAGTGAAGGGGACACGAAGTTTAACCAACGCTTGTGCGGGTCGCGAAAGTAGAACCGCACCAACGCGGATAAATTGACACCCATGAAGGCAAGCAGCGCGCCAAAATTGAGCAATTCCACGCCACGTTCAAAACTCAAGGCCAATGCGCCGATGAGCGCCACCGCGCCAATGAGCAAGACATTGTTTCGCGGAATTCTTCTCTTCGGCTCGATGGCCCCGAAGAAGCCGATGGGCAGCGCACCGCTTCGGCCCATGCCGTAGAGCAGGCGCGCCGCACCCAACTGCGCACCCAGCGCGGAACCAAACGTTGCCACCAACAGCGTCACGTTGATGACCGCAAAGAGCCATGGCCCGCCGGCGCGACCAGCGACATAAACAAACGCGGTGTCCACATCGGGAAAGTTCTGAGCGCCGGGCCAGACGAGCTGTGCAGCATAGACCTCGACCGAGGCCAGCAGCCCAGTGAGCAGGCAAACCAGCACGGTGGCAAGCATGATATTGCGGCGCGGATTCTTTGCTTCTTCAGAGAGGGTCGAGATACCGTCGAACCCGATATAGGTGAGCACCGCCAGCGATGTCCCCCCCAGCACCGATCGGAGAGAAAAAGTTTTTGGGTCAAAGAAGGGGCGGGTGAAGTACGTGATTCCGGCGTGAGGCGTGGCGTATACGTAGTGAGCCGCCGCGGCCAGAAACAGAAGAATGACCACGGCCATGACCGCAACAAGACTCGTGTTGATATGCGCCGAAGTCTCGATGCCCTGCAGGTTCAAGAGCGTGAACGCCACGGCGAAGGCCACCACCCACACCACGTACGGAATCCCCGGGAAGAAATTCATCGCGAATTTTCCGCAGAGAATTGTGCAGATGAGGGGGTTGAGCATATAGTCCATCGCCATGCTCCACCCGGTTACATAACCCAGAGCAGGATGGATTTCGCGGCCCACATAGGTGAACGCCGAGCCGGCGCTGGGATAGGCGGAAGCCATTTTCCCGTAACTAAAGGCGGTAAACATCATGGCGACCATTGCGAGCAACACGGTGAGCAATGCGTATCCGTGAGAACGCACGCTCATGACTCCATACACGGGCATCGGCGCGGTCGGCTGAATCACAATGAGCCCATAAAGAACCAGGTCCCATAAACCCAACGCACGCCGGAGCCTTGGCGTGCCGGTGGTTTCAGATGGAGATGTGGGCATGATCTGGTATACACCTTTCTCAATTGCGGTCACTTGGTTCTTCGCTGCTTTTGGGGCGAGGTGTCTTTAGCTTTTGAAATATCGCAGTACTGGATGCTCCAAACTCAAATCCCCGGTTCCTTCCGCCGTTTTGCTTCGCGGTCTATTTGATAACGTGTTCTTGCCCCACACTCCCTAGTTTAGTCAGCGGCTTGCTCGATTCAGGTACCATCCGAATTGAGCCAGCGTCTGACGATGTCTATTCACTCTCGTAGCATGCCGACCGAATCGATTCCGAGATGGACGCACCCTGTTGTTCAGCGAATGAAAGCAGATTCTTCATTTCCGTGTCGGGATGAATCGAATGGACTGAAGTAACAGTGAAACTGGAAATCAGGACGCCGAAATCCAGCCCCGTCCGCAGCACTCTGCCTTCGAACGTTTTGCCCGCATCGCCCGGCATGATGAATGGAATGCCGGCGGCCAATGCGCACACAACACCGGCAAGAAGAGCATCTCCGGCGCCGGCCGTGGACCTGGATTGAAGCACTGGCGCCGGGGAATACTGCATTCGGCCGCCTTCAAAACCGTATGCTCCTTTTGACCCGAAGCTGACAACCAGGCGCAAGGCCGGGTGGGTGGCCGTGTATGTGGCCGCATATTCCGTCAGCAGCTCTTCATTGAGAAGATGACCCGAGCCACTGCCAAGCAGCGCTGAGGCCTCTTCCTGATTCAATGCAAGCAGATCGGTGAGAGCAATCAGCCCCATGTTCCGCGCTTCTTCAATGTCGCCGAGCGCGAAGGAACACGCCCTGTAATTGCCACAGTGGGTTGCAAGTTCGAGAAACTCCCGCCTGAGCTCCAATGGGACCTCGGGGACGCAGATTGCCACGGCGCGCGACCCTGCGGCTGCCATGCAGCGTGATGCCGACCGAAGATCATCGGCGTTCAACGAGCCTGCTGCCGAGTTACTGCTGGTGAAGTTTCCTCCCGAGCCATCCGGGTAAATGAAACACACACTGAAGAGTGTCTTGAACGATGGGTCGCTCCGCATGAACTGCATATCGAGTCCAGCAGCGCTCATTTCGCCCATGATTCGCTTTCCAGTCTCATCGTTGCCCACAACTCCGATTGGGAATACGCGAAAGCCGCCCGGGGCTTTTCCAGAGCCCATAATTCGTGCAATATAGTGCTCGAGAATGTGAAGTTTGCAGTAGTCCCGCGAGTCAAGCAGCTCGCCCAACCGGCTTTCGTTGCGGCCCAAATCGTGGTCGCCATGAAGCGAGAACATGATGCCCGCGCCGATGCCACCAATACCTATAGCGCACGTAAAACCACGTTCCTCATTTGCGCGCAGAGCTAGCATAATCTCAGAACAGCTCCCAATCTGGATTTTCGCTAATTGGATGAATAGAAGTTTCCAGCGTCGCCGTTACGATCGCATCGGGGTGGGTCTGGAGCAGCGTCATCGGATACTCCGGCGTCGGCTCGCTGAACAGAGCTACCCGCAACGCGGTCTGCTTCCATGCGCCAGTATCGCTATAGACACGCACTTTTTTGGCGGAAAGGCACTCGCGCATTCCCAATGTAATCGACATGGGCGGAACAAACTGGTAGGCCGCACCGAATGTCCGCTGCGCCAGCGCCACAATCGTATCAATATTGTTTTCCTGAATCCTGATGGAAGAGTTCGCGATCTGATCCAGCGTCACATGGTGAAAGGGATGTCGCCGAGCCTGATTGTAGGCAACGTGTCCATCCTGCCCCCACCCACCAACCGTGATGTCGATCGGCGCCTCGTCGATCGCGGAACGATTTGCTTCCATCGTCGCAGGCAACAACCAATGGCGCAGTTCCTCGGGCACCGCGAGCTCCGGACGAATTCCTCCGTAAAAGTGTCGCTCCATGAAGGTTCTGAAGTTGTAGGGATGCCCCGCGGGAAGCGGCTTCCCTTCCCAATCAAGACACTCGTCCATGTGGAAGACGCGCAGGGTCTTCAGTGAAACGCTGCCTGCATTCACCAGGGCACGAAATGGTTCGTACCAGCAGGTCGGTCCACACGGGATGATGGCGCGCGTTGGGCGGCGTTGCTGGTTGTTTTCCTCGATCGTTTGAATCAACTCTCTGGCCATCAGCGCGCCCATCTCGATGGAATTCGCCACCTGCCGATAAGGCACGCGAAGCTCAGGATGTCCAGGCAATTCCCGCGCAGGAATCGCGCACCAGCGACGCAATTCTCTAACATCGATGAAAGCCGGCGAGTTGAACCGCGTGTTTGATACGGACTTTGAAGTCACAACTATTGAACCTTTCCATTGAAAACACGATCCCGTTGCGCCCGGCCAATTACCCGCGAGCCTACTCGATCTTCACTGAAGTCGCGGGCGTATTGAATCCCTCGAGCTTGACCCAATGAGGATCGGTCTTGATCGACACGGCTCCGTGGATCTCAACTGTTTCACCGGGGAAAACCGTGACATAGTTGTCGTCGTACTCCACCGGAAGGATCTCGTTTCCATCGCGGGCAGAACAGATGCTTGCCCGCTCGAAGAACGCGATGTGACTGGAGGGGTTATGAAGCCGGATGATGTTCACCCTGTCACCGTAGACAACGGTTTGTTCGGCGCTGACCTCTAACTGCACCTGGGGCATGGTATTCAGCGCTGTCATGTCGGCCCATTTGTCCTGCTTCAAGACCAGGGCGTCGTCGTTCTGCGGACCGCCCAGGTCATCGTCTTTCTGCGATTGCCAGTAGACGTTGTCCACCAGCTGGCGGCCCATGTTGTCGAATAACTGGCAGCGCACAAAGAACACCGGGGATGCCTGCGGATACCGGGGCAATGTCAGCACCTGGCTTGCGCCGTTGGTGGGCACCTTGACACCCTCGATCGAGTGATCGTCGATCAACTTACCGCCCAGGTCGTAAACCCGGACGCGCGCAGTCAGTCCCTGAGCGTTGCCGGGAGTCTGGTTGAATACGATGATTTTGGCCTGGCTGTGATCGCCGGTCGCGTACGCATCGAAGACCACCGACAGCGGGCGCAGGCCTTTCTTCGCGCCGTAGTAGGTGCCGCCCGGGCTCAAATAATAGTCGATGATGTTCCCGTAGAAAGAGGGCCAGTGGCTGTTGAGCATCCAGTACATCGTCATCTTGTGGTTGGCCCAGCCGTTTGCCGCAAAGTCTTCAAATTGCGCGCGGGTGTTTTCATAGTGCGCCAGTTGCGCCTTGCGGACAAACTCCTCCACGTTGTCTGATGGGCCATAACGGTGATCGACTGCCCGCTGGATACTTCCCAGGGTATTTGCATCCGTAATCGCTCCAGCATGCAGGTACCAGGTGTCGTTGATCGGCCAGAGCTTGTCGGCGGGAATGAATTTCTTCAAGCTCTCCAGCGTTGGAATGTGCTCGTTGTCGCCCTGCTCGGCGGCAGATCCGCGCGTCGTAACGTAGGTGCCGGCGAACCAGTAGTTTGGCGGCCGCCAGCTATAGGGACCCTCCATAATGATGCCGTCCCAGATGCGTTCGCCTTTGTCGTCCTTCGCAAACGAGGACACGGTATCGACAACCGCATTTTGCCAGTGCAGCTCCGAGATGACTTTACGGTATTCGGTGCGAATCGGTAAAGACGGCAGTCCATCGCTTCCGTTCGCCCAGATGAACGACGAAGCATGCGAGCGAAGCATGAGAATCTGCGACCGGACGCTCTCCGGCGCTACGCGATGGTCCTCCTCGTTCCACTGGTTCCACTTCTCCCATTGGTTGCAGCACATCCAGCCAAAGACCAGCGGAATTCCCTGCTCGTCGGCCAGTTCGGCCAGATGCTCGCTGGAGATCTTCGACTCCGAGCGCAGCATATTCAATCCAAGATCCTTCACATACCGCAGGATCGCGGCCTCGCGGTCAGGGTCGTACTTATAGAGCAGGTCCGGCGTGTAATCGGCTCCGCGGACAAGGAAGTCCCGGCCGTTGACCTGTAGATAGAAGTTGCCGCCCTTGCCCTTGTCCTGGAACTGCTGGTCTTGATCGCGATGCTGGGTCACACTCCGAATTCCAAAGCGAATGTGAGCCTGATCAGACGATTTCTGGTCCGCCACAAACTCCAGGCGCAGGTCGTAGAGCGATGGGTTGCCCATCGTATACGGCCACCATAAATCAGGATTCTTAACGACCAATCCTGGATAATCACCGGGAGCAAACGTAACTTCGCGCGTCTCGCCCGGCGAGAGCGTCACGGCCTGCTCGAGGTCAATGGTTTGCTTGCCCAAGCGCGAAATGGTTCCCTTGAGAGTGCCGCTAATCGGCTTGTCAGAGAAGTTGTTCAGATTGGTGTATACCGTAAGACGGGCGGTGGCCTGCGGCATGGAAAGGTCGGTGTTCACCACCGGGTTTTCAACCGCAACCGGGCCCGTTGCCCTTAGATAGACCGGCTTCCAAATGCCGGCGTTGCGATCGGGTACGAAGGAAGCCCCAAACTGCGGAGTCTTTGTGAATTTGCCCTGGTACCCGAGATACTTCCAGTTGAGCCAGTCGAACCAGCTGTCGGCCAGCTCCACCCCGTCCACGTCCTGAATCAACTGCTCGGGAGTTACCTTAACCGCCAGCACATTCGACGAGCCGGGATGAATCCACCTGGTGACGTCGAGCTGGTGCGCAACATACATCCCGACGATCTGCTTGTTATTGGCCACCTTTTGGCCGTTGATCCAGATCTCCGCGCGATAGTTGATTCCCGGAAATTCAAGCGAGTAGTTTGAAAATCCCGCGGGCGCGGTGAACACGGTCCGGTACCACCAGTCCTGCTTGTACAGGTCCTGGGGGACTTCGTCCAGCAAGTTCTTGCCGAAATACAAATCGGGATAGACGCCGTCTTCCTCCAGGATCTCCAGGACGGTGGCAGGCATGCGGTGAATCGGATGCCACCCCTGGGGTTGATAGCCCGGTTGGGAAACGGCGGCGCCATCCGCTTGAACGTCTTTCGCCGAAGACAAAGCCCAGTTCTGCGACAACTCAACTTTCCCCGGATCTTGAGCCAAGGCAAATGCTTGAAAGGCGAGCAGGCACAGCGTGAACACAGAAATAGCACGGACCATAAGTTCTCCCCTTGATCAATCGAAGCCGCGTTGAGGTCTCATCTGTGCCTGCCCGAGCGTCCTTCCGGGCGGCCTCAGTAATACAGTTTCGCCGCGAATTGAATTTCGCGTTGGTCGTTTTGCCCATCGCGCGTCGAGGTGATCGTGCCAAAGCCGGCGGGGTTGTTGTAATTGAGTGCGCCGGGGGAGGCTGGAAATCCATTTTCGGAGAATCCCGGAATGGAGAAGTTAGGATGATTGGCCAGGTTGAAGAATTCCGAGCGGAATTCCAACCGCAAACGCTCGGTCACCTGGAGCTGCTTAAAGAGGGAGAAGTCCAAATGATTGAATCCCGGACCGCGGTACTGACTGGGCCCCCCGCCGAGTGGGCTGAAATCGGTTTGTCCAATCTGTGTCGCCACGGGCGGTGTGGTGAAGGCGGCAGCGTTCATCCAATGAGTCGGGGTGTGCGCTCCGCTATACAGACCGACACTTGGAACCTTCAAGGCATTGCAGCCGAAGCCGGTTGTCGTGGGAATAGAGCAACCAACAGTGCCGGGCTGGCCGTCCTGCAAAGTATAAATCCAGTTGGTGTCCCAACCGCCCAGGATCGCGTCGACCACCTTGCCGGTATGCAGGAAGTGCCGGTCATGCCCGAAGGGCAGTTCGTAGATTCCGCTGAAATGGACGACCTTGTTAATGTCGAAATCGCAGCGTCCGAAGTCTTTGCCCATCCCAAATCCGGGCAGGAATGCAGCGCGGTAGCCTGTCAATGCCGTTTGATTCAAAACATCCACCGCATTGGTCAAACAGCTTGCCCAGGTGAAGTTGGCCAGGACATTCAAGCCGCTGGTGACTCTGCGCTCATAGTTGACCTGCAGAGAGCTATAGTGGCTGTTGGCTGAAAATTTGGTGTAGGTGATATAGGGAGTGAAATCGGGATACGGAATGTAGCTGGTGACATTGAGTCCGGGCGGCAGCATCTCATGAGGGGTTTGCGGGTTGACGTAGGACCCCAGATGATGAACCGTGTTTCCGACATAGCTCGCCTGTACGGTGTCTTTGCTGGTAAGCGCGTACTGCAAGGTCAGGTTATATCCCTGCGTGTAGGGCGTCGGCATGTTGTAGTCCTCACCTGTAAAGGACACTCCTCCGGGTTCAACCGCAGCCGGAGTGAGGGGAATGCCGGTGAGGCCGGTTTCCAGGGTGCCAATGGAGCCGTTGGCGAATGTTATCGGCTGATTGGGCACCAGGTAGGGGTACGACAAGTCGAATTGGAAAGGAAAGTCAATGTAGGTTTCGACCACGGAGTTTTCAAACCCACCATAGAACATCCCGTATCCGCCGCGCGCGACTAACTTGTGCGTAAGTTCGTAGGCAAATCCGAAGCGTGGCGAGAAATTGGCTTTCTGTGACACGCCAAGACCGGGCTGGCTGGAGCAGACGATATCGACTTTATCCGTCACTGCAGCCGCCTCGAAGTCCGCGGAAAACGGCGTGTTGCAGCGTTTCTGAGTCAACAAGAAGGTCGAGTCCCCGTTTTTCCCAGTAAGGATGAAGTTCGATTGATTCCCGCGGTTCTCAAGCAACTGGCCGAAGTATTCGTAGCGCACGCCCAGGTTCAGGGTGAGCTTTTTGGTTGGCTTGTAGTCGTCCTGGAAGTAGCCGGCGTAGTACAGGTGCTTCATCGACGTGTTAGCGATATTGGAGGCGCTGACATTATCGGCCCCGCCCACATAATCAGCGGCGCCCGTGACCGTCCCCTTGATCGGCGTCAACAGCATCTGCGCAAGCCCGGTATTGCCTCCGGTTGTGGTCGGGACCTCAGTGAAATCACCGCTGAACGACCAATTGCCTCTTGAGGCTATCGGCTGTAGGATTGCGAATCCCAGCCGCTGCCATTCGAATCCGGTCTTCAGCGTATGGTGCCCGAGGACTTTCGTCAGGTTATCTGTGATTTGCGAAGTGGTGCTGAGTTCGATGGAGGGCAAGTAATCGTTGCTGCCAAGCTGGTTCAGGCCGGTGAGAAAAATGGTGCCCAGGCCGCCGTTCGAGTTCCCCTGCGTAACCCCCTGGATTCCGAACTGCGCGGGAATCCCCGAGGTGCTGGCATTGGGCTGAGTGCGTGTGGCGCTTAAATTGTTGTATCCCAGGCGGAACTCATTGACCATCGTCTCAGAGATTTGGTGTGTTTCGCTCAGCGCTGAATTCCATGATATCGCGTTCTGAATTCCGGCAAAGAACGCGCCACCATCGGCGATTCCGCCGAACGGCCCTGGGATGAAGACCGGATTGTTTACGTAACTAATGCGCCCAAAGGCGTTGTCCTTGGAGCTGAAGTTTTGATCAACGCGCACGTCGAATTGATCGGTGTCGTTGCTAACCACCGGGTCCGACGCATAGTTATTGAACAAGCCTGAGTTGTTCGGCGACGGGTACAGATTCAAAAGCTTGATCGCATTCGCATCCAGCCGACCGGTGGGAAGTGTATTGCCGGCGAACGGTTCGCGTGCAAATCCGATCTGGGTGCCCGGCGTGGCGCCGTTTGTACAGGCCGGAACCATTCCTGATACCGGGTCCAGCACTCCGCAGGAGATGGACCGGGTTGTGGAGGGGTCCAGGACCTGGCCGAGCGTATAGCCACGGCCCAGAATGTCTTCAACGCAACCGGCCTGGCCTGGCGATTGCATGCAGCTTGCCGGCGACGGGCCCTGGGTAAGCAACTCGGAGAGGTTAGTGTACCCGCTGCTGCGCTCCAGCGCGGTGGGCACCGTGCTTATATATGGATAGGCCTGGCGAATGCGCGTGCCTTCGTAATCCATGAAGAAGAAGGTCTTGTCATGTCGAATCGGGCCGCCCAGCGTGGCTCCGAACTGGTTCTGGCGGAATTTGCCCTTCGCAACCTCAAAGTAATTCGCCGCGTCCAGTTTGTCGTTGCGGATGAACTCCCACGCCGCGCCGTGGAAGGAGTTGGTCCCGGACTTGAGTGTGGCATTCAGCACGGCGCCCGCCGACCGGCCAGACTCCGCACTGTAATTGTTGGTCTCGACCTTGAACTCCTGGATCGCATCCACTGGTGGTTTGACAGAATAGGCCGAGCCGTTGAGGAAGTCCACCAGGTTGGCGTTGTTGTCAATGCCATCGAGCAGATAGTTGTTCTGAGCGGGACGCAGCCCGTTGGCCGCGAAGCTGCCGCTCGAGCCCAACCCGCGCGAGTCCTGCTGGCCTTGAGTGACACCGGCCGAGAGTTGCGCGAGAAAGGTAAAATTCCGCCCGTTCAAAGGCAGGTTTTCGATCGTCTGCTCCTCAACGACTTGCCCCACCGACGCATCCTGGGTCTGCAGCAAAGGCGGAGCCTCGTTGACCACCACGGTTTCGGTCGATTCTCCGAGGGCAAGTTGGATGTCCACGGCGACGTCCTGTTGCACGTCAACGCTGACATTGTTCTGCCGAACCGATTTAAAGCCAGCCGCCGATGCAGAGACGGTGTACCGCCCGATTTTTACCGGCGAGAAAGTATACTGCCCCTCCGATCCCGACGCGGTTGCCATGGTGATGCCGGTAGCCTCGTTGACCAGCAGCAATTTGGCATGGGGAATTGCGGCGCCGCTTGGATCGCGAACCACACCAGAGATTGCACCCATGTCGACCTGGGATGCCATCCTTGCAGGCACTAGTAGCGCGACCAAAACAAGCAGTGTCCCAACAGCCATTGACCTTCGACCCACGTAGCTCAGATTCACCATCATGCTCTCCTCTCCGGCTCCTACCCGCGTTCCCCGAATCCAGAAACTGCGAGAAACTACCCTGCAAAGACATCGATTTGTTCGAGATCCGCTCCGCAAAGATTACGCACATCCGCAGGCCGTGTTCTCAGGGGTTGGGCGGAGGACTTTGCCAGTCCCGTCGCGGTCGCAGTTAAACTTTCCAGCCCCGATCTGAGACACGTGCATGTGCACGACTCATACCGTGCACGTGCACGGTCTCCACGATGAAGGTAAATATCGCCGTTTGTGATCCAGATGTCAAGAGTTTTTTGAGGCCTCTGTTGGAAATTCCGGATGGAGAGATGGTTCAGAGTGGACGGACACCTGAGTTTTTGGCGCGAGCGCGGCGACCGGCAGTAGTTGAGCCGCGACCGGCAGTTCCAGGTTTGGCCAAGCCCGCGGGTGGGCCGCAATTGGGCCAGGGTGGACTTAATCTACTCCTGGGCCGCGGATCAGAAACCGGATATTCGTTTGCTCGCGCTCGGCAATGTTTAATCAAGGACTCTCAGATCGAACGTGCGTACCAACTCCGCGCCACTCAGATCTTCAGCGGAAGACTCTTTAGGGCGGGTCTCCCTGAAGAGGCGTAAGTTCGATAGCATCACCACGGCCGGACTAAGACGAACGATCGATGGAAACTTCACACCGGAGATCAGATGATCGGCCAATAGGCGGACCACGATTTGCCCCTGTCGATAGGGCTGATGGTAGATGGACGCGGAGATTGTGCCCTTTTCGAAATATGGGCACATATCCAGGAAGAGATCGCTTGTAATGAGTTTCACTTGTCCTTCGAGGTCTCCCGCTCTGAGCGCCCGGCAGACAGGAAGGCAATTGACGGTGTTGACATAAATTCCGGCAAGATCGGGAATGCTGCGCATCAGGTCCAGAGTCTTTCGAAAGGTCTCTTCTTCGTCTTCGTGGCCTTCAATGACGGCTGCGGTTTCCCCGCCCAGACAGTGCTTGGGGAAGGTCTCGGAAAACCCCTCGGCCTTCCTCTTGTGATCTTCAGCCATGAGCGTCCCCGCCACAACAGCCACTTTCGAACCCGGAGGGACAATCTTGCCGAGCAGCTCACCCGCCACGCTTCCGCTCAGGTGGGGTTCCACGCAAACCGCGCAGGAACGGCGGCTTTCTGAAGCATCCGTGTCGACGCAAACCACCCGTATGCCTTTGCTTTCGGCTTCGTCGATCAGTGGTTTCAAATCCTGGGGATTGCCGGCGCAGATGATGATTCCATCCACATCGCTCGACACCAGTTCCTGGAATGCCTCGACATCTCCCCCACCCAGGTTCTGAATGGGGCGATAAATGAACTCAACACCAAACTGCGAAACCCGCTCTGCCTCTTCCAGAACTCCACTCCACAGTTCGTCGTAGAAGAAGTGAATCTCGCGTGGAATGCAGACACCTATCTTGGCAGTCGCCTTGCTGGCCGACAGCGCTCGAGCCGCCAGGTTCGGTCTGTATACAATTTGCCGGGCTATTTCCAGAACGCGTTGGCGTGTTGCTTCGTTGATGCCGCCGCGCCCGTGCAGGGCACGGTCGACAGTGCCCCTGGAGACCCGGGCAATCTCCGCGATGAGATGAACGCCATGTCGTTCTTTTTCCATGCTCGTAATGTAAAGTACGTTAACACAGAAACCGGCTGCGGTTGCCCTGACCGGGCTTCCCGTTGTTTGCCTGTTTTCAAGGGCGACTGAACCATGACTTGGAGAGCGTAAGCGACAACCGGCACAGGTGAAGGCGAATCGGCGGGTGGCCCAAGTCTGCCCCTCTCACAATTGACTGGATGCATTTGTTGAGAGCCAGACCTCGGCCACCCGACCAGAAGTCTATGCGGAATTCAGGGCCGCAGCCTCACACCCGGAATCTTCCGGTCTCCTACTGCACCGTAACGGTCACCGTGGTCTGGGCGGAAAGGCCGCCGGACGTCCCCGTCACCGTGACGGTATAAGTTCCGGCGGTGGTTCCGGCAATGCCCCCGCCACCACCACCTCCTCCTCCACTGCCGCCAGTGCTGCCACCGCCGCAACTGCTCACGCCGCCGGCCAGCGTTATCAGCGTCAACAGCGCAAAGAAGGTCAACCAGCGGCGCCGCCGCTGCGGCAGCAGAAGCAGCAGAACGCCCGCCAGCGCAGGTCCGCCAGCCGCATACCAGGGGAGCCGTGGGTAGGCGAGCGCGCCACTGGTAGCCGCCGTGGTCGTCACCGTCATTGTGGCTGTGCAAGCGGTGGTTGAGCTGATGACACAAGGTGTGGTCGTGCCGAAGCTGAAGGTTGGCAGGTAGGTGGCGTTATAGCCGGGCGGCGCGGACAACAGCACCGCCGTCAGAGCCACGCTGCCGGTAAAGCCATTGGAAGGAGTGATGGTAATAGCAGAGGTGTTGCCGGAGGCGGCGCCGGGCTGGATGGTCACAGCCGTGCCCGCGAGAGAGATCGCGGGCAGAGGAGGGGCCGTAACGGTAACGGATGCGTCTTGGCTACTCCCGTTGTAGAGGTTGGCGCTGTTGGCATCGGGGGTGTAAAACACTATGAACGAATCTCCGCCCACAGCTAAGGTGCCAGCAGGGATTGTCACGGTTGCTATTCCGTTGACCAAGGCCGAAGAATTCGTATAGTTGTTGCAGCAATAGGTCATAAGCGAAACGCTTCCGGTTGGGGTTGCATATCCGCTCTGGCCGCTGACGGTCGCCGTTACGGTCAAAGTCTGCGCGGTGGTGATGGTATTTGCGGAAAGCGACAGGGCCGTGGTGGTGGTGAGTGTGTAGATGCTGACAACGGTTTTGCCGGAAGAGGACGCATAACTGGCGGAAGCGACAGAATCCGGTGTATAGGTTGCGGTAATCGTGTCGTAACCCGATGCAAGCGTGAGCGCTGGAATACTGAAACTGGCCGCGCCATTCTGGAGCGGCACTGCTGCGGAAGTGTAACTGCCGCTGCTGAAGACTACCGTTCCGGTGGGGGTTGGCATACCGCTCAAGCCCGAGACGCTCGCTGTGAGGGGAACGGGTTGCGTGACTGAGAAGTTAAAGCCTGTCACGGTGATGGCAACCGTCGGGGGCAGCTTGGAACCGACGGTGACGCCCACGGTGGCTGACGCGGAGGCATTGGAGTAGATGCCTGACGGCGGGCCTTGTTGGCCGGTTTGATAGGTGGCCTGCAAGGTATCGATACCGGTCGTAAGCGTGCCGCCGGGAATGGTGAACGAAACGCTGCCATTGTTGAGCGTGGCGGTGCCGCTGTAGCCGCCGCCCGAAAGCGCGATCGTCCCTACCGGGGTGGGATTTCCACTGCCTCCGTCCACGCTAACGGTTACCGTCAGTGGATCGGTGCTGGCTACCGTGCTGCTGGCGGGAGTCACAGTTACGGTGGGCGTGAGAAAGTTGACGGTCAAAGAGCTGGTGCCAGACGACGGTGCATAAATTGTGGAACTAACGCTGTCGGGGGTGTAGTTCACGACAGGCACCCCGTAATACATTCCCGCCCCGATTGTCTCCGCCGGAATGTTGATTGTGGCAGAGCCATTGACCAAGGTAGCGGGCGCCGAGGAGTAGTTACAGTCGTAAATAGAGCAGGTGAACGTGACCGATCCAGTCGGAACTGGGTCGGTGTTGCGTCCCGCCACGGTTACCGAGGCCGAAAGCGGTTGCAGCACCGTAATGGGGTTGGGGCTGTACATCACGTTGACTGTGGGAACCGGCACGGTAACTTGGATTGCCGCGGTCGCTGTACTGATGCTGTAGGTCCCGGAACTGGCCGAGTCCGGCGTATAAGTGGCGGTCAGCGTTGCCTGTCCCACGGGCAAGGTGTATGCGGGGATCGAAAAACTCGCCCCGCCGTAAATAAGGGTTCCGGGTTGGGAAGTATATCCGCCGGCAGTGACGACAACAGAACCAGTTGGACCGTAGAGGGCCTGACCGCCGCTTACAGTAATCCTGAAGTTCAGCTGTTGCGACGCGGGGATGGTCGTAAGGTTTGAGAACGCAATCTGGGTGACGATTTTGCCGGCGTAGCCGTTTAGAAAATTCCCAATGTTCACTGAGCCCAGTCCCGTGACTTCGTCGTAGCCGGTTCCTGCCAGATAGCCTGCTTGCCCGCCGGATAGCCCGGTGGGGCCGGGAATGCTGTTGTTGCACATCGAGGGCGTATTCACGCTGCAATTTGTCGCGCCGCTGGTGGCGACGGTCACATCGTTGAAAGCCGTGGGTGTTTGTGTCGCCGTTTGATAGAGGTTGGGATTGAGATTGCCCTGGGCGTTGCCCATCCTCTCATTCAGCAACGCCGCCACCCCGGCCATGGCGGGAGCGGCCGCCGAGGTGCCGGAGAAAACCACGAAAGAGGTGCTACCCTGGCTGTTGGTTATGCAACTGCCGCCGCCGGCGGCCAGACAGCCGAAGTAGCCATCATGGCTGGCGGCGCTAAAGGAGACATCCGGTGTGTAGCGGCCACTGCGGGCGACCGGCACGCCGCTTCCCACCTGCCAGGAGGGTGTTGCGACATACGCGCTGACGCCCCCTCCGGTCGCGGCCACCACCGGCTTGGAACTCGAATCCAGCGGTTCATTCCAGGCTCCCTCGGGGATATAGCTGAGGGCCGACGCCAAGTTGCTGGAACTACTGCTGTTCCAGTAGAGAGAGGGGTTTGCGGCATCGTTGAACTCCGTGCCGCCCACGCAGGTGGCGTAACTGGACGCGCAGATGTAGTTGATGCTGTTGGGTGCGGGGTTGGCCGGCGGAGTGGTGAAGGCCCTGTCGCAGCCGGAGGCACCGGCGTCGCCCGAGGAGACAAAGACGGAGATTCCCTCGCCGGCGGCCTGCTGAAAGAGTGTATCCCAGTAGGTGACACCGCTGGAGCCGGCAGCCGACTCGCAGGAGCCAAAGCTGATATTCATTACCTGCGCCGGAACCGGGCTGGTCTGGACCAGGTACTGCGCCCCATAGTCGATGCCATCGGCAGTCTTGGTGCTGGCCGAGATGACCAGCAGCAGTTTGGCGCTCCACGCGGTGCTGCCTGCGCGCAGTACATCCAAAGTGGCCTCGCTCTGGTCGCCGACCGATATGGTTCCTCCCGGCGGTGCGGTATAGGCCGGGCCCGGATCGACGCCACCAAAGGCCGTGGGTACCACCTCCGTGGGGTTTGAAAAGCTGGTGGTATAGGCCAGTCTGTTGAACTGAGCATAGTCGTCCATATCGGTGCGCGAGCGGCCTACGATGCCGATGGTCTGTCCTCCGCCCGAAAGGTAATTTGGTATCGAATAGATGGTCGCGAAGTCGGCCGGAGCGATGAAGTGGTACGCCGTGCCGCCGCTTGTGACAGTCAGTTGCGGATTCGCCGAACTCTCCGTGCGAGCGATCAGGTTTGGGCTGGTTTGCAGCGTAAACAGGCCGCGGACCGCGCGGATGGCGGGCGCCAGCGCGACCGGAATAGAGGCCTCAGAGTTCAGCGCAACACGGCGCTCGCTGTTCACTCGATAGGTGTGCAACTCGCTCTGAAATGCGCCGTCGACGGCAGCCGCCGTTCCGCTGAAAGCGATAAAGACCCGGCTGGGGGCGACCCAGTCAACCTGGAGACCGTTGCTTTCGAGCCACCCGGTCAGGGAATGCAAATCGCTGTCAGAAAGGCCGAAGCGGTCGCCCATCTCCTGCGGCGTAAGCCAGTGGTGATAAAGGGGCGAAGTGGGGTTCTGCTGGTCGGCCAGCAGTTGCTCCAGCGCCGCCTGCTGCGCGGCGGAGCGGGCCAGCACCAGCGTCATCTGCCCAACCTGTTCCTGCGGACCCAACGCGCCCAGGTCGTTCGCCGCATTGGCCCAGAGCGGATGATGGTTGGCCAATACGGCGGGCCGCGACCCATCGACGGCGTTCACAATAACGCTGGGCCGGGATTGCGCCTGGACCGCGACACCGGCGCAGGCGGCCACCACCAGCGCCAGCCAGACGAGCGACATCTTGTTACGGAGGTTGAAAGGGACTGCTCGAACACGCTGGGCGGACGAGGCGATCAAGAATCCAATATAAAATCCAATATGAAGTAGAGGCATCCCCCAAGTTTCCTTTCAACTAGAGCGGAGCTGAAAATCCCCTGCGATCATCGCATAAGGCGGTGCCCCCTTCAAGCGCGATGGTCCGCAAAGTCGATAATCAGGCTCGGGTTCCGGTCGTCATGGAACGGCACAGCCGATCAACTCTTTGCCGTTGCGAACTATTCTCAAGTTTGAAGGGGGAGGGCATGTGCGAGCGACTATTGAGCGTCTGCTCCATGCAATGGTGGCGGAGAGGGTGAGATTCGAACTCACGGAACCCGTAAAGGTTCGGCGGTTTTCAAGACCGCTGCCTTAAACCGCTCGGCCACCTCTCCGCATATTAAAATTGTATAGGACGCGTTGTGAAAGCCAAAATACCCCATTCGGTTAACGACTGCCCCACTCGGCCTGATCCTCTGCCGAATCAGGGCTGCGGCATCACCAGCACTTCTACCCCCGACGCAGCTTCCTTCTCGTGGAAGACTTCTTCCGTCGCCTTCTTGAAGTCCTCCGCCTGCGCAGTGGGAATATCAGTGAATGTCTGCGGATTGCGGTCCGTGAGCGGGAACCAGGAACTCTGCACCTGCACCATGATGCGGTGGCCGCGGCGGAATGTGTGGAACAGGTCAGGCATCTCGAAATCGATGTCCGCCTCTTTTCCAGGCGTCAGTGCTTCCGGCTTCTCCATGCTGTTGCGGAACTTTGCTCGGAACGGCTCCCCGCGTAACAACTGCTGGTATCCGCCCATGTGCAGCGGCGGCGCATCCATCACCCGCTTGCCCACACCCGAAGGATCAGGGTCGGGATAATTCTCAGGATAAACATCGATCAACTTCACGTCGAAGTCGGAGTCTGTTCCTGAGCTCGCAATCTTCAGGTGGGGCGTGATCGGGCCTGCGATGGTCACGTCTTCCTTCAACGGCTCCGTTTCGTACACCAGCACGTCGGGCCGGTAGCTCGCAAAACGCTGGTCGTCCACCATATATCGTTGCGGTACCGTGTCTGTGGTGTAACCCACAAATGGTACCGGGTGGTTCGGATCGCTCACATACGTGTCTTCGCTCTTGGTTTCCTCCGGCGGATCGAAACTCAGCTTGCCGTCCGTGTGAAAGTAGAGCGTCTTTGCCGTTGCGGCTTTGGGCGGCCATGTGTCAAAGCGCCGCCAAACGTTGGTTCCCGTCTCGAACACAATGGCCTTGGCCTGCGCTGCGCCTTTTCCCTTCAGGTAATGCTCGAAGAAGGGAAACTGTATGCTCTCGCGGAAATAGGCCGCCGTCTTCGCATTGAAGTCCACATCGCCCAGGTGACTGCCGTCGCCGCGTGCCCAGCCGCCATGCACCCATGGCCCCTCCACCAGCGTCGTCGGCGTCTCCTTGTTGAATTTGCCAATCGCGTTGAACGTGCGATAAGGGCCCATCAGGTCTTCCGCATCAAACCACCCGCCCACCACCAGCACCGCGCAGTGCACGTTCTTCATATGTTGTGACAGGTCGCGGGCCTTCCAGTAGTCATCGTAGGTGTCGTGTTTCACCTGGTCGTTGAACAGCCAGTTCGCCCCATTCAGTGTTTGCTTGTCCAGGTTGGCCACGTTGCCGGCGCGTAAATAAAACTCGTAGCTGTCTGGCGTACCAAAGTCGTACGGCACCGTCGGCACCGGGTGCATTGGATTTTCCTGCGGATGAAAAAACGGCGCATAGAATCCAAAGTTGGCCGACAGCATGAAGGCTCCGCCGTGGTAGCTGTCGTCTCCGCGAAACAAATCCGTCATTGGCGCCTGCGGGCTGGCCGCCACCAACGCCGGATGCGAATCAATAATCGACGCCGACGTATAGAACCCTGGGTACGAAATTCCCCAGATGCCCACCTTGCCGTTGTTGTTGGCCACGTGCTTCAGCAAAAATTCGATCGTGTCGTAGGTGTCGGATGCGTCGTCCACATCCTGCGGCCCTTTTTTCTCGTCGATGTGCGGCCGCATCTCCACAAAATCGTCCTCGCTCATCCAACGGCCGCGCACGTCCTGGTACACGAAGATGTAGCCTGACTTCTCAAACTCATCTGACGGTCCCAGGTTCTTCGGATATTGATCCTCGCCGTACGGGCCCACGCTGTACGGCGTTCGATCCATCAAAAACGGATACGGCCCGCCCGCCCCATCCTTCGGCACATACACAGCCGTAAAAAGACGCTTTCCGTCCCGCATCGGAATCCGGTACTCGTACTTCGTGTAGTGCGCGCGAACGTAGTCCTCTGCCGGCGGCGTCGCCGCAGGCTGTTGTGCGCCAGCAACTTCAATCGTCGGAATCAGTACGAAGACTGCAACGGCAACAAGGGGTCCCAATCTGAGCATCTTCGGCGGAATCTCCTGAGATTTCAGAGTATCCCACCCAAAGCGCTTCTCAAAGGCTCTTCAGCGTCGAAAGTCTTTCGCCGCTATCCGCGCTTTTTTCTTGACGCCGCATTTACGCCTTGTTGTACGCTTGCCTCAGTCAAAAGCCACGCGGCCTCGCTTCCCCGAGGCGCGCGCGTAATCAGCAAATCTCCAGGCAACCTCTCGACTCCTCAGTCGTCGAAGTGTTTCCTGTCAGGGAGGAAAGATGCACACGCACAGGTATTCCCTTTTCGCTGCGTTCGTTCTGGTTGCTGCCGCGCTCCCGCTCGCGGCGCAAAAACCTGTAGCCTCTTCCGCACCTGACATGCCTCCGGGCCACGCAATCAAGTGCGCCAAGGCCGACGGCAAAACTCCCTGCACCAACGATGAAGTTGCCGCGCTCAACAAGGACATTGCCGACGCAAAGCAAACCTATGGCGACACCACGGGCGCGATCAGCGACACCAAACAAACCCCCTCTGACGTAGAGCAGGTCGGCTCCGACGCGAAGCAGATAGGCACGGATGCCGCGCACCCGGTCGCCAATGCGAAGCAGATCCCCAAAGACGTCAAAGGCGCCGTCTCCGACACCAAGCAGGCCAACTCCGATCCCGGGACCGTAAAGTCCGATGTGCAGCAGGTGGCCCAGGACGCAAAGCAGGACGTACAGGATGTGGGCAAAAGTTTGAAAGGAATCAAGGCGCTCTTTCTCAAGTCGCCTGACGGATCTCTGGCCTGCAAGCAGCAGGACGAGTCCGCCTGCAACGATGACCAGACCCAGGCGCTCAAAGTCCATGCCGCTTCAAAGACTCCGCCCGTCACCGTCACACGCGAGGTGGATCAGTCCGGCCATTGACCTCTTTTTCTGGCCGGCCTGTGATCTGCCGCACATTCTCCCGGAACACCGTTCATTTCAGCCGCCGCTTCTGCCTCTAATTTGCGTTTTCCTCGCCTCCCGCAGGCCTTGCAGGTTTACCCTGCTTCTATAGTCTTTTTATTGCCGCTCGCGCCCTCCGGCACCGCGGCTTTACCCTTTCAGCCCAACAATCAATGGAGGAGTCCCATGTCTACTGAGTATCGCAATTTCCTCGCTCTGACCTACGATGAGCTGGAAGAACTCAATCTGGCAGCCAAGGCCGATCGCGCCAACCGGTTACCGGCCGATGAAATCCGCGAAAAGCGCCTGAAGTATCTGACTGACCAGAAGCACATCAAGGCCGTTACTGTGCTGTTCTCCGACCTTGAAGGCAGACTTCACCTGCTCGACTACGACAAGAAATTCCTGCTCGGCGCATACGAGAACCTCACCTTCGACGGTTCCTCCATCCGCGGCTTCACCGCGCAAAAGGAGAGTGATCTCCGCCTCGGCATTGACTGGAGCGCCTTCTACTGGGTCCCGGCCGACGTCTTTGGCAACGGCAAGGTGCTGGTGTTCGGCAACGTCATCGACAAGGACGGATCGCCCTACTCCGGCGACCTGCGCGGTGTGCTCAAGGCCTACTCTGAAAAGCTCTTCAAGGAGAAGCAGTACACCCTCAACGCCGCCACTGAGATTGAGGGATTCCTCTTCGCCGGCAGAGACGCCGAACAGCGCTACCACGAGACCGGCAAGTTCGAGTTCATCAACACCGGCGGCTACTACCATGTGCTGCCCCTCGACCCGCTCCGCGTCTTCATTGACACCGCGGCTGAAGTGCAGCGCGCCATGGGCTTCCAGAATGAAAAGGATCACCCTGAAGTTGCGCCCAGCCAGTTTGAAATCAACTACGGATACTCTGAGGCCGTAGCCGCGGCTGACCAGATCCAGCTCTACAAGCTGCTCTGCCGGCAGATCGCCGCAAACATGGGCTACACCGCTTGCTTCCTGCCCAAGCCCGTTGTCGGCGTCAACGGCAGCGGCATGCACACCAACGTCTCAGTCTCCCAGGGCAAAACCAATCTCTTCTGGGATGAAAAGGGTGAGGAGCAGCTCTCCAAATTCGGATGGGACTTCCTCGATCGCATCCTCTCGAATGCACTCGACCTCTGCCTCATCTTTAACTCCAGCGTCAACGCCTATCGCCGTCTCGATCCGCACTTTGAAGCGCCCAACCAGATCCGCGCTTCCGCTGTAGATCGCGGCGCCATGGTGCGCGTCCCCATCGGCAACCACCGCTCCATGCGAACTGAGGTGCGCGCCGTAGCCCCTGATGCCAATCCCTATCTCGCGCTCTTTGGCATCTTCAAGACCGGCATCGACGGCGAAATCTCCACCGGCGACAACCTCCGCGCCGGCGGACGCTATCTGCCCGACAACATCCAGCAGGCCATCTTCGATTTCAAGGAATCCAACTGGATCACCGAACTGCTCGGCGCCGACGTGCAGGGCCGGTACGCTGACCTCAAGCAGGCCACGGCCAACCGTTCACCGCGCGAACTGGGCTCCATCGTCAAAGGCTCTGAAGTCCAGTTCCACCACGCCGTCTACAATCAGTCGCTCTGGAATTTGTTCTAGAGCGAACTGCAAGCGGCCTTTCCGGCCGCCAAGCAAAAGTCGGGTGCCCCGCCCATTCCGCGTTCCTGGCGGAATGGGTGGGATACCACAAACTCAATCGTGGTTCCATCCTTTGTCTTCGGCCCACATGAGGCCTCATTTTGGAACAAAAGCCCATCGAATCCAGCGCCGATCACGAAGCAGCTCTGCAAGAAATCGAGCGTTTGTGGAACGCCGCAGAAGGCACAGCAGACGGGGACCGTCTGGAAATTCTGATGACCTTGGTGGAGGCCTACGAAAAGGCGCATTTCCCTATAGATGAGCCCGACCCGATCGAAGCAATCAGATTCAGGCAGGCAAACGTGAAAGAGCACGAAGCATGAGAACGTCTTGGATTGCTTCATCTGCTCTCTTCTTGTTTTTCGGTTCTTCCGCCCTGAGCTTCTGCGAAGAACCCCAAAAGGTCTCAGTCTGCCAACTCCAAAAGGACCCTCCCGCCTACAATCACAAACTGGTTGAAGTCGAAGCCTTTGTCTCCCACGATTTCGAAGATTTCACTCTGTTCGATCCTTCTTGCCGTTCCTGGCCTGCCGTCTGGCTTGAATACGGCGGCACATCCAAATCAGACACGATGTACTGCTGTGGTGCAACGGCCGGAAAAGCACGTCCACAGGTACTGACTGTCGAAGACATCCAGGTTCCCCTTGTCGAGAACGATCAATTCAAGCAATTCGACAAGGAGATCCAACCCCCCTTTCGCTCGGAGAAATTCGGCTCAGTCGTCAAGGCTGATTTGATCGGCCGCTTTTTCGCCGGCCGAAAGGAGCAATTTGGAAAAGGAGAGCCGTTCTGGGGCGGATACGGCCACATGGGCTGTTGCAGCCTGCTCGCAATCCAGGAAATTCGTTCTGTAAGTCCCCAGGATCGCGACGATCTCGACTTCGGAGCATCCTACGATCAACCAGAAATGAATAGGACCGGCTGTGGTTTCAGTTTCCTCACGCCCATTGAACCAGGGAGTATTGCACTAGAGGCTCAAAAACAAGCTGATGGCAAAGATGGCTCAGGTTCGTTCGAGAGCCCCGAAAGAGTCGCCTCCGAATTCCTGAAAGCAAAACTGAAATTGGATGCACCGGAGCCCGTGAACGTGAAAGAGACGCGAAGCACCAAGGGACGCATCGTATATCAATGGAGACAGCCACGTGGATCGGAGACTTACATGGTCGTTGTCAGCCGGCCTTCCTGGCTTTCTTTCTATGCAAGCGACCCGAAGCGGGTGGCTTGGGTGGTCACGGCGGCCTATGTGTCATCCTGCGGAAGCAGCAAGCAGGTTACCCGCATTCGGTAGTTATTGCGTGTCAAAACCAGGTGCAGGTGCCCCATCCTTTAGCTTTCTGGCGAAAGGGTGGGACGGAACATTCCAAATCGGCTTGCAATCCTCGATAATTCCGTCTAAAGTATAGATGGAATTATCACCATGCAAACCGTCGAATTCAAACTCAAGCAAGCCAGCGCAATTCTCGGCGTCTCCCAAAAGGATCTCCAGAATCTGATCCAGTTGAAGGTCATCCGGCCGGCCCGCCGCGATCATCTCTACTGGTTCAATAATCGCTTGCTCCTTGAGGCGAAGGTCGCTTTTCACTTGAAGGAATCTCTGGGCTCTTCCAGCGAGTTGATCTCTGTGTTTACCCAGATGCTCTCAAAGAGCATTGGAGAGGGCGATCCGAGAAAGCGCCGTTCTGTGTCGTTGCGATCTCGTCCCGCGCTCGGAACCCAGTCGATTGAAATCAAGATCCCCATTGGAAGTCTCGCGCGTGAGCTGGAAGCGCAGTTTCCGAGGGCCGCAATGAGCCCCGACCTTGCGCGTGGGCGGCGTCGCGCAGGGTGGCGGGCCGAGATGAGCCGTGCATTTGAAGATGCAGCGCGGCAAATGGGCAATGTGTCCATGGACCAAGTGAATGAAGCGATCAGGCAGCATCGCGGCCTGCGTAAGGCACTGCCAGAGGTCACGATCGTTGACGACCCCGCGCGCAAGACGGCCTAGAGGCGTGGTCGACACCTCGGTCCTGATCGCCGGGATTTCCGGCTTTCGCACCGGCGCCATCTCGGCCTCCAATCCCAGTGCCCTCCTGATGCGGGACTGGATGGAACGAGCGACCTTCACATGGCTCCTTTCAGAAGAGATTCTGTCCGAGTACAAGGCAATCCTGCAAAGGCTGAACGTCAGGCGCGAGACCATTGGAGCCCTCATCAATTTGCTTCGTGATAACGCCGAAACACTGTCTCCTCGCCTTCGGCGCGGCATTTCTCCCGACCCCGGAGACGAAGTTTTTTGTGCATGTGCCGAGCAGGGAAACGCCGATTTTATCGTTACACTCAATCCGCGCGATTTCCCTCAAAGCGCTCTGACCGCCAAAGTCCTTGCACCGGGTGAGCCCTTGCCTTCCGGGGGCGGAGCTGCACGCAGGAGAACGATGCGCCGCCAATAACACCCCGTTTCTTGATACCCGCTTGATGCCCGATGTGTTAAAAGCTAAACAACGGGGTACAGGCTGGAGGGGCTCCCGACCCGCGCCGCGAGGTTTCAATTCGACCTCTCAGCGAGGGCCGCAATTCCTTCCAACTCACTTGCCCTGAATCCGCTCGAACGAAAGCCCAGTCAGAAACAATGAGCGCCGGCCACTCAATGGAATTGGATTCGCTCTACGGAGACTACCCGCTCGACCACGCCTTCGACGAAATGCGCGAGGCAGACGGCACTCTGCGCTCCTACTACCGCGCCCTTGCCGAAAACCTCGCCAGCCTGCCCGCCGATGAGTTGCAGCGCCGCAAGCAGGCAGCCGAGCTCTCCTTTCTCACCCAGGGCATCACCTTCACCGTCTACGGTCGCGACGAAGGCACCGAGCGCATCTTCCCCTACGACCTGCTTCCCCGCCTCATCACCGGCCCGGAATGGGATCGCATCGAGCGCGGACTCACCCAGCGCATCACCGCCCTCAATCTCTTCCTTCGCGACGTCTACTCCGACGCCAAAATCCTCACCGATAAAATCATCCCCAGCGAGCTCGTCTACAGTTGCAAGCACTATCGCCGCCAGATGCGCGGACTCCAGGTGCCGCGCAACGTCTACATCGCCGTCGTCGGCTCCGATCTGCTCCGCCTCAATACCGGCGAGTTCGTTGTGCTTGAAGACAATCTGCGCGTCCCTTCCGGCGTCAGTTACATGCTCACCAACCGCCGCATCATGAAGCGCACTTTCCCGCAGCTGTTCCAGAGCTACGGCGTCCGCCCCATCGAGCACTATTCGCAGTTGCTTCTGGCTACCCTCCGCTCGCTCGCCCCCGAGGGACGCCCTGAGCCCAACATCGTCCTGCTCACCCCCGGCGTCTTCAACTCCGCTTACTTCGAGCACACCTATCTTGCCCGCCAGATGGGCATTGATCTGGTCGAGGGCCGCGACCTCGTCACCCACGACAACATCGTCTACATGCGCACCACGGACGGCCTGAAACGCGTTGACGTGATCTATCGCCGCGTAGACGACGACTTCAGCGATCCGCTTGTCTTCCGCACTGACTCCGCACTCGGATGCGCGGGCCTCTTCAACGCCTATCGCGCCGGCAACGTCACCGTCACCAACGCCTTCGGTACCGGCTTGGCTGACGACAAGGCCGTCTACGCCTACGTGCCCGACATGATCAAGTACTACCTCGACGAAGACGCCATTCTTCCCAACGTGAAGACCTTCCTGCTGAGCGAAGACAAGGATCGTCGGCATGTGCTCGCGAATCTCGACAAGCTTGTGGTCAAGGCCGTCGGCGAAAGCGGCGGCTACGGGATGCTCATCGGGCCGCAATCGTCCGCCAAACAGCGCGAGGAGTTCGCCCGCCAGATCAATGCCAACCCCCGCAACTACATCGCCCAGCCCACGCTCGATTTCTCCCGCGCCCCCTGCCTCATCGGCAATCGCCTGGAGCCGCGCCACGTCGACCTGCGGCCCTACGTGCTGTTTGGCGACAGAATCAACATCGTCCCCGGCGGCCTCACCCGCGTCGCCCTTGAAAAAGGTTCGCTCGTAGTCAACTCCTCTCAGGGAGGGGGAAGCAAGGACACATGGGTTCTGCAATAGGAATTCGATCGCGCGTGCGCGAAAGCTCCACCATGCTTTCACGCGTGGCCGACAGTCTCTACTGGATGAGCCGCTACCTCGAGCGCGCTGAAAACACCGCGCGTCAGCTCGACGTCACCATGACCCTCATGCTTGACACCGGTAGCGTCAACGTCGAGGAGCGTTGGAGGCGCCTGCTTAAATCCCTCGGCGATCCTACTGAGATGGAGTGGAGCGGAAGCATTGACTCCATGGCACGCGAGCTGGTCTTTGACAGCGCTTATCCCATCTCCGTCACCTTCTGCGTCAACGGCGCGCGCGAGAACGCACGCCAGGTCCGCGAAGAAATTTCCAGCGAGCAGTGGCAGCGGCTCAATCGCCTCTTTCACCAGATCCACTCGCCGCATGCGCAAGCCCAGTTCAGCAACAGCATCAACGAAGCGCTCACCTCCATCGTCGACGGCATCCACCTCTTTCAAGGGGTTGGCGACTCAACCATGATTCATGGACAGGGCTGGCAATTCATCCGCCTCGGCCGCTACCTCGAGCGCGCCTATGCCACGGCAACCATGCTTGAGGTCTACCAGGAAGAACTCTTTGCCCACCCTGAGCGCGACCACTCCGGCTATCAGTATCTTGAGCTCGTAGGCCTGCTTCGTTGCTGCACCGCCTTCGAGGGCTATTGCCAGGTCTATACAGCCGACATCCTGCCCGATCGCATCCTCGAGTTCCTACTGCTCAATCGCGACTTTCCCCATGCCATCCGCTACTGCGTTGAGACCATCCGTTCCGCCATCGATTCCATTCAGCACACGGGCGGTCGCCGCTCGCCCGACGAAATCACTGCCGGCATCGGACGCCTCCACGCCATGCTCAGCTTCGCCACCATCGAAGAAATTCTCGCCGGCGACACCGGGGCCTTCCTCCATAACATTCGCGAGCAATGCCTCCGCATCCACGAACTCATCTATCGCTACTACGTCCACTACTCCATCCAATCCGCTTTAGCGGTGTAGCGCCGGTCTCCAGACCGGCTGTAGTGTGGGCCTTCGGCCCACGCAAATGCGGAACAAAGGCTGAAGGCTAAAAGCTAGAAGCTAGAAGCTAGAAGCTGAAAAAGTATCCTTCCGAGGACCGCCGGCACATGAACTTCTACTCAATCCGCCATCTAACGCGCTTCCGCTACTCCCGCCCCATCAGCGAGAGCATCATGGAAACGCGCATGAACCCGCGCTCCGACTCCAACCAGCACTGCCTCAATTTTTCGCTCTCCGTCAGCCCCCGCTGCCGCGTCTTCAGCTACCGCGACCACCAGGGCAACAACGTGCAGCACTTCGACATTCCCGGCGAACACAATCAGCTCGTCATCGTCGCCGAGTCGATCGTCGAACAGCAGCCCCTGCCCGACGTGCCCCGCTTCCTCGCACCCGATGCATGGAAGGCTCTCGACGAGCTCATCGAGTCCGGCGACTACTGGGAGATGCTGCTGCCCTCCACCTTCGCCGTTGAAACCGATGCGGTCCGCATGCTCGCCAGAGATATGGATGTCTCCCGCCGCGACGATCCTCTCATGCTGGTGCAGGAGCTCAACCAGCGCCTCTTTGAATACTTTGAGTACGTGCCCAGCCACACCCGCGTCGACTCACCCATCGACGAAGCCATCGTCAGCGGCAAGGGCGTTTGCCAGGACTTCGCGCACACCATGATCGCGTTGCTTCGCCAGGTGCGCATCCCCGCCCGCTACGTCTCCGGCTATCTTTTCCGCGGCCGCGAAGACCACGACCGCTCCACTCCCGATGCCTCGCACGCCTGGGTTGAGGTTCTCCTGCCCCATCTCGGCTGGATCGGCTTTGACCCGACCAACAACCTCATCGCTCACCACCGCCACATCCGCACAGCCGTCGGCCGCGACTATGCAGACGTGCCTCCCACTCACGGAGTCTTCCGCGGCAGCGCCGAAAGCGAGCTCTATGTGGCTGTGCAGGTTGACGCCAGTGACGAAGCCCCGGCTCTCGACCGAAAAATGCCCATCCCTGAAGACTGGAGCGTGCTCGTCGAGCGCGCGCAGCAACCCCCGGTCGCCGCCATCCCCTTCACTGACCTGCAGGCCATGCAGCAGCAACAACAGCAGCAGTAGCGCCGGACTCCAGTCCGGGGCCCCGGCAAACGTTCTTGGTTTGATGGGGTGGAGGCCGGCTGTAGTGCGGGCGTCCACGACCGCGCTTTCCGCCAACCACAGTCGAAGGATCTGCAGCTGCTTTTCGTTCCCCTGCCGACTCGGCTAATTCGCATCCCGGATCGGATCCTTCGCGCTGCAGAAAAATGGATGCCCCACTCATCGCACAGCCTCTTCGTGCGATGAATGAGAAAGAACCACCCCCACGCGTACCTTCCACTCCCTCTTCACCACTCACTACGGCATCAGCGATCGCAAGCCCACAAGCGCGTGCGTTTACTAATCTGGAACAGTCAACGTGAATAACTCTGCAAAATGGCGAGGTATGGCGCGTCCCGGCAAGTCTCGCCGCACTTACCCAATTCGCTTCCCAAGTAAGTTGTATCTCTTGCACCACCTTCTTCATTGACAAGAAAAATGTGCAGTCCTAAGTTGAAGAAACATGACAAAGGGAACGCAGGTTGTCCTCATTCATCCGGCATAAGTCGGCCGACACTCGCTGAGGAATCCTGTCCAACCAACCGGACGCAAACTTGAACCTCAATGCTGATTCATTTCTCAATCCCTGGACATTCCAAACGCGGAAAAATTCGGATCCGTGTACTGTTCTTCTGAATTCTGAACTGATCTAGGTTGACTTTGGTGAATGTAATGCCTTTTTGTGAAAAACGTACGACTGTTGTTACGCAATTCGTTCGCAGGCTTCGTGGAGGCGCCCAATCCATTCTTGCTCAAGCAGGCGACGGACTTTTTTATGTCGTCAAATTCGCCGGCAACCCTCAAGGGGAAAACCTGCTTTTCAATGAGAGCGCCGGAGCTGAGCTCTACCGCGCCTGCGGCCTCAACACGCCTTCGTGGAAGCCATTGTTGCTCACCGATGCCTTCCTCGATCGAAATCCTCAATGCTGGTTTCAAACCGAGACTGGGCTCGTAAAACCAACCGCCGGTTTGTGCTTCGGATCCAGCTTCCTGGGAGATGAATCAACCCGCCTCTTCGAGATCCTCCCGGAGGGGAGTTTCAATCGGATACGCAACCAGGTCAGTTTCTGGCTCGCGTGGCTGGTGGATATATGCGCCGAGCATGCCGACAACAGGCAGGCGCTCTTCCTTGAGGATGCACGTCGCCGCCTCGACGCCTACTTTGTCGATCAGGGACATCTATTCGGAGGCCCAAAAGGAAACCGGCGAGTGCACTTTGTCGCCTCGCGTTACCTTGATTTCCGTGTCTATCCGAATATATCCTCAACACATCTTTTGGATTTCTCGAGAAACTTGGGCGCTCTCAATCTTGACGCGCTCGGGGCGCGAATAAGAAATTTGCCCGATGAGTGGATGTTTGGTTCTGCACTCGACAGTTTTCAACGATGCTTGAATCGCCTGTCGGATTCTGTTCTATTGCAAAATTTGCTCGAAACGATCGTTCCCTCTGTTGCACGGAGAACCGATTTTGAACAATCCGCCCCACATCACTGTCGTGCCCCCGAGCCTGGGGTTCTGCGCTCTGGAGTACAGCCCCGGATTCAAACCCTCAACTCCATCGGACATCGAGTCTGTCATCCTGTTTGCGATTAAGAGCGAGTCCGGCGCCGTGTCCCTCCTCCTCCATCCGCAGTGGCAAAGGATTGTTCAGGACCCCGATCTGCCCTATTTTGCAGGGCTCATTGAGGATTTCAGAGCTCGGGCCAAACTTCAGCCCGATGCTTTGTTCCAGCATCTTTGCTCTCTATCCGTTGGCCCTCTCATTGTTCATCAATCCGGCACGGTTCTCGCCGAGGATCCCAAGCTGTCCGAGCTTTCCGCACAATTTGTACGCGCTTAGCGCATGCTCAGAACTGCGCAGCAGCAAACCGCCGCACAACCCGGCCGCCAGTCCCGATCGCAGGGCCAATCTTGCGAAGAATCGCCTCAAACCGCGCGTTCCCTCTCAACTGCAACAGGAGAGGATCCGAATGGAAGCCCAGGCTCCACAGCGAACCCCTGGAATACGATTCCTCCAGAAAGCTCACCGCCTCCCGCTTCTCTCCAAGCCCCAGAAGAACAATCGCCAGCAGGTATCCGCATTCCCTTCTCTTGCGTTCGCCCGTCCGTCGCAGGCGTCCCAGAATCTCCCACGCTTTCTCTGTCTGATCGCAGACCGCGTAGCCGTACCCCAAAATTGCCAACAACGTCCAGCTATTCTGAAAGGCCGCCGCAATCTCCTCGATTCCGTTTAGATTCTGAGCAATCGGTCCTGTCTGCGTCAGCGCCAGCGCTTCCACCGCCGCAATCATCGAGCCGTATGCGCCGCTCATCTTGGCCTGTTGCGCCAGTTCCAAAGATTCTTGGGAAGCCCCGTCCAGATACTGAATCCAGCAAGGAAGAAACGACAGCGGCGTCGCCAGTGGATTGACTTGCCACGCTTCCAATGCGCAATCGCGAGCCTCGGCCAGGTTCTCTTCCGCTATGTACAACAAGGCGCGCCCGGCCAGCGCGTGGGAATCGCGTGGATTCTCCCTCAAGACGTCTTCGAATTCAGCGAGCGCCTCGCGCCACTGTCTCCGGTACGTCATCTTGAGCCATGCATCAGTGCATTTGGCGTCTGGGTCGTTGGAACTCACTTGGGGGACCCGCCTCAAGGCTTCCATCGCACTCGGGTAGGCCACCGAACTGTCGGCAACTCCGAAAAGTGCAGCGGAAATCAAGGACCGACTAAATCCAAGCAAAGCCGCCAGATTGTCTGGATCTTCGCTGATCGCGTCCCTGTACAGCGCAGTAATCGAAGAAAGGTTTCGTTCCGAGCGGGAGTTCCAAAGCAATTCTGCCCTTGCCGTCAGTTCCTGAGACCTTTGACACCTCGCATCCGCCGCCGAGCGGTGTCCATCTCCACCCGCATGAAGCCCAACAGCAAAGTTCGCTACCCAGTCATCCAGCTCGCCTATGAAAGCAAACACGCTCCCTTTCGCTCCACCGAAGTGATGAACAGGCATCCCAAAATCTGCATGCCAACGCTGAACCGTGCGTTGACCCCGCCCCAGATAATCTGCAATTGATTTCCAGGAATCCAAGCGTGATTTAGACAAAGAGTCCCCCGGGCCTTTATGTGCAAAGACGAGTTCAGCGCAGCTTACTGTTCAAACGCTCGATCTGTGCCGCAAAAACGCGTGGGAAAAAATGAAGCAATTACTGGAGGTACGACGATCAAGTCCATTTCAAGTCCACCACTTCATCTGGAACCATCTGACGAACTTACAAAAAAGACCAAGCCGGGGCACTCCTCAATTCATCGTCTGAATCAAACCTGGCGCCGATTGCCGTGGAACGGCATTCCGGCGAGGCGAACTCAGCACGATCATGACCATCTGTTTTCAAACTGGATATGATTCCCGGTGGGCCCGGTTACGATAGTACCATTCAAACTTTCAAAAATGTCCGGTTGAAAAACAGTCCGGCAAGCTTTGGCAAGTATTGGCATACCTTTGCGCTTTAGGAAAAAGAAGACCCTGGTTACTCTAGTTCTATCAATAATCGTTAGCGGTCCGCATCTCTGTCCAGGCGCCTCGCACCCCGCGAAAGCCTGACGCGAAATTTGAAGCGCCCCAAAAGGTGCTGAAAGGTGCCGGCAAGGCCGAAGGAGAATTTTTGAGGATGAATGCTCATGCGGAAGCTGACGTGCTTGTCGGCGCGCCACCCTTGACCGGAACGGAACCGCAATCCCACACCCATCGCAGGCGCCGCGTCGATTACAACTCCGGCCGCGCTCTTGAGATTCTCGGGCACGCCATCGACTACTTGACCGATGAATACATCTTCGAGGGTGGAAAGGTCTTCGCGGATGACCCGCGTTTCCAGGCCGTACAGCTACTCATGGCGCTCAATCGCCAAATCTATTTCGCGCGCCCCGTCGTGCCTACCCTTTCCGAACGTCTATTCTCATTCCTCCGCCTTCGCCGCGCATAATCCTCCGCGCCCCGCCCCTTAGTCGCACAGTACACAAGTCTCTAAGTCCCCAGTCCCTGCTCGGCCGCAATCCTCTTCAACTCCGGCAACACGCTTCCCAAAGCCACCGACTTCGCATCCCGCGTCCCCAGCGCAAAGTAAACATCTCTGTACAGCCGATACAACCGCTCATAAACCGCCGCAGCCTGCGCATCGGGCTCGACCGTGCGCAGCGGCAAACACACCGCAGCCTGCGCCTCTTCAATCGTCTTGTAAGCGCCCGCCGCCATCAGCGCAATGATTCCCGAACCCAGGCTCGTCGGAATCCCTGCTGGCACCAGCACAGGTTTATTCAGCACATTGGCATACACCCGGTTGAGCACTTCGCTCTTTTGCGGAATCCCGCCCGCATTGATCACGCGATCGATGCGCACTCCGTGCTCCGCCATCCGCTCCAAAATGATGCGCGTGTGAAATGCCGTTCCCTCGATCGCCGCGAACAACTCGTCCTGCGCCGTGTGCACCAGGTTCCATCCCAGCGTCACGCCGCCCAGTTCCGGATTCACGAGCACCGTCCGGTCGCCATTGTCCCAGCTCAGCCGCAGCAGCCCGGTCTGTCCGGCCTTGTAAGCCTCCAAACCCTCTGACAGCGCAGCCACCGTCGTGGATGCCCGGCGCGCAATCCCCTCAAAAATGTCGCCCGTCGCCGACAGCCCCGCCTCAATCCCAATCATGCCCGGATGAATGCTTCCCGGCACCACGCCGCACACGCCCGGCACCAGCTCCGCCTTGCCCGCCATCGCCATAATGCACGTCGATGTGCCCACCACGTTTACTGCATCGCCTTCGCGGATATTCGAGCCAAGCGCGTCCCAGTGCGCATCGAACGCGCCCACCGGAATCGGAATCCCCGCCTTAAGACCCAGCTCCGCCGCCCACTTCGGCGAAAGATGTCCGGCCAGGTGATCGCTGGTCAGATACTCGCCGCCCAGTTTGGCGCGCACGCCCTTCAACAGCGGGTCCACGGCCACCAGGAACTCTTCCGGCGGCAGGCCGCCCCACTTGGGGTTCCACATCCACTTGTGGCCCATTGCGCAAATGCTGCGCTTCACGTCGCTCGCCTTCGTAATCCCGCTCAGCGTCGCCGCCACCATGTCGCAGTGTTCCAGCGCGGTCACAAACTTCTCGCGCTTCTCAGGATTGTGCCGCAGCCAGTGCAGCAGCTTTGAGAATCCCCACTCGTGCGAGTACACTCCGCCGCACCAATCAATACCCTCAAACTTCAGCTCGTGCGCCTTCTGCGTAATCTCCTGCGCCTCGGCAAACGCGCGATGATCGCACCACAGGTAGTACTCGTCGAGCGGCTCAAGATTCTCGCCCAAGGGAATCACGCTCGAGCCCGTCGTATCGAGCGCGATCGCGGCAACCGTCTCGCCTGCTACGCCCGTCGTCTTCAGTACCTCGCGCGTCGCCGCGGCCAGCGCCTTCATCTGGTCGTCGTGCGACTGCGTTGCATAATTCGGATCTTCGCGACGCCGGTGCAGCGGATAACTCGCCGATGCGGTTCCAATCGGGCCCTTCTCGCTGTCCACCAGCGTCACGCGAACGCTCAATGTTCCAAAGTCAACTCCAGCCACAACCGCCATGGAATCTATCCCTCCGGTAAACGCTTTCCAGTTCGCCATCCAGAGTACACCATGGACCTGTCTCGATTACTTCTTTGCGCCCGGCAACAGGCTCGTAAGCCTGCCCATCAACCCCGGCTTCACCGCCGCAGGCGTCACGGGAGTCCCTGCTGCAGGCTTCGCCGCAGGCGCTGCATTTGCCTTCTCCGCCATCGCAGTCGCGGCAGCCCCTTGCTGTTTTCCGTCTCCCGGTTTGCCCTTGGCATCCGCCGCACTCGACGCCCCGCCCACTACCGCGACATGTTTCAGGTCGGGCGGCGCTGATCCATCACTCCCGTTCTTCACCAATATTGAAATCCTGCGGTTCGACGGATCATACGGGTTGCTTTTCACCCGCAGAAACTGGTCCGCATATCCCCGAACCTGCGTCACCTGGTCCTGGCGCACACCACTCCCCTGCAACAGTCGCCGTGCCGAGTTTGCCCGATCGGCCGACAACTCCCAGTTGCTGTAGTTCGTATCGGTCGAATACTGCGTCGCATCGGTGTGCCCCTCAATCAGCAAGGAATTGGGCAGCGTCTTCAGCTCCGCTCCCAGCAACGACAGCAACTCCTGCCCGCTGTCGCTCAGCCGCGCGCTCCCGCTTTCGTAAAACGTCCCGTTCTTGTCCTCGATCAACTCAATCCGCAGCCCCTCGGCCGTGATTGTGATCTCAATCTGCTTCGACAGCTTCTCCAGTTCCTTCTTCGCCTTGATCTCCTGCTCCAGCTTGTCTTTCAGCTTCTGCATCTGATCGTTCTGGGTCGCCGTAATCGTCTCGCCGGTCCCCGTCATCGTTGTTCCCAGCAACTGCCCCGTTCCCTTCGGATCGTTGAAGTAGCCTGCAACCGCTTTCTTGACCTTCTCGCTCGATCCCATCAGCCACAGCACAATAAACAGCGACATCATGGCCGTGACAAAATCCGCGTAAGCCACCTTCCACGCCCCGCCGTGATGGCCGCCGTGGCCCCCCTTCCTCTTGATCACTATGATTGGTTGCGCCTTGCCGTTGCCGTTCATCGCTCCCCGCTTCTATTCCACATCCCCAGCCATCCGCTCATAGGACCATGTGGGTGCCCCCGGTCCCTCGCATTTGGGGCCGGGGAAGAAACAAACTCACCCGGTCGAAGCCCTACGCAGCCGCAGCCGGCTCCGCCGCCTCGACCTTGCTCTTGCAGCTCTTCTCCATCTCGTCAAAACTCGGCCGCACATGCGAAGGAATCGCCCTCCGCCCCATCTCGATCGCAATCATCGGCGCAGACCCCTTCAGAAACGAAAGCACCAGCACACGCAGCACGTGCAGATATTCGTTATGCTCGTCCGCCGTCTTGCGCATGTTTGAGCTCAGCGGGCCCACCACGCCGTAGCACAAAAGAATTCCAAGAAATGTTCCCACCAGCGCCGCTGCCACCTTCTCGCCAATTTCTTCGGGAGGTCCGCCAAGCGCGCCCATCGTAATCACCACGCCCAGCACCGCCGCTACAATCCCTAGCCCCGGCAGCGCATCCGCTACCGTCGACAACGCATCGATCGGCTGCATCGCCGCGGTGTGATGCACCTCCATGTCGAGTTCCATCATCTGGTCCATGTCGAACGGCTCCACTCCGCCGGTGATCGCCGTCCGCAGCGTGTCGCACAAAAAATCCATCGCGTGATGATCGGCCAGAAACTCCGGATAGTTCTTGAACACAGAGCTTTCCTTCGGCTTCTCCACATCCATCTCCACGCTCAGCAAACCCTCTTTTCGCACCTTGTTCAGGAACTGGTACATCATCTTCAGCGTGTTCAGGTAGCGCTGCTTTGAAAACTGCGAGCCCTTCAGCACCCCCATCAGCCCCGCCGCAACCCCCTTGATGATGTGCATCGGATTGGCCACCAGCAGCGTGCCCGTCGCCGCGCCGGAGATGATCAACAGCTCCGCCGGCTGCAGCAGCACCGCCATGTGGCCCTTCTCCATCAAAAAGCCGCCAATCACGGCTCCAAGCACCACAACGATTCCTATGATGGCAAACATTCTCGCCTCCCCGGTGCTGATGTCACACAGTTCCCACCCGCACGAATGCTGGCTTCCATGGCCCCCTGCGCGCGCTCCAGCAACTGCGCCAGACCCTCTTCGTCCTGGGCGCAAGCCTGCGCCGCGCCAATGCTGACCGTCAGAGAAACCCGGTCGCCCCACCACCTGAAGTCCGCCGTCCGCGCAAGTCCCGCAATCGCCTGGCCATGCGTGGCCAGCATCACCGCCGACCGCTCATGCGAAACAATCAGGAACTCATCGTCGCCCCAGCGCCCCACTTCTTCTGCCGGACGCAGTCCCTGCGCAAGAGCCCGCTCAACCTTTTCAAGCATCGCCTCGCAAGCGCCCGCGCCATGCGTCTTGCGCAGCCCATATGCCTGGTCCACGTTCACCCACAACACCCCAAACGGAACGCCGCCCCTTGCAAAATCCTCAAACTCGTTCTGCAACCGCTCTTCCAGCTCCGCCCGGCTCGCTGCTGTTCGTTCGTTCTCGCTCGAATCCCCATGCGGCAACGCGTCCAGACACTCCGCCGGATGAAATACCGCCGCCATGCCGATTCGTTCGCCCAGCCCGTCGCGCAGTGCCAGGGCACGCGTCATCACCTGAAGCTCGTGGCCCAGCTTGTGCCTGGCCCGCACCAGCGCTCCGTGTCCCGTCTGCAGTTCCGCACCCTGCACCTGGTCGCCGCGTCCCGCCCCTGCCGGCATCAGCGTCTCCAGCGCTTCGGGCGCGGGCCGTCCCACTACGTCCAACCCCGCAAAGCCGGTAATCGCCGCCGCAGCCTGGTTCCAGAACACCACTTCGCCCTCGGCGCCAAACAACACAATGCCGTCGGGCAAACTGTCCAGCGCGGATTCAAGAATCTCTGTCCGGTCCCTCATTCAACTCGCACTCCACCTGACGCGTTTATCGGCAAAGCGAAGCCCAACTTCATCCGCGCCCGCATCATGCATGCTGTGGAACTCGCACCCGCATCCACATTTCTTAGAAAACCCAAAGAACGAAGAATCTCGTCCTACACAAAACAAAAAGGACGGCCCAGGGCCGTCCTACTGTTCTTGCAATTCCTGAAAAAACAAGATCGGGGCCCCATTCATCGCACAGCTTTATCGTGCGATGAGTGGGAAAGAAGCAACTCCCCCTCGCGCTGTTCTTAAAAGGCCGCGGCATTCGACGCGACAGGTCCCTCGCCTTTGGGCACCCGGGATCGAAAAAAGCTCCGTGCCCCACCCCGCTTTTTGCGATGGGCGGGACAACAAGCATCCAACCTGAAAAGTTTTCCTGTTTCCTGTTCCCTGTTCCCTGCCTTTAGAAGCTCCGCACCCACTCCACAATCGAACGAACCGCAATCCCGCTCGGCCCCTTCGCAATATACGGCCGCGCATCCTCAATCCAAGCCACGCCCGCAATATCGAGGTGTATCCACGGCGTCTCCTCGGCAAACACCTTCAGAAATTCGGCAGCCGTGCTCGCCCCGCCCCAACGTCCGCCCGTGTTCTTGATGTCCCCAATGTCGCTCTTGATCATGTCCGAATACTCGTCGCCTAGCGGCAGCCGCCAGAACTTCTCGCCACTCGCCTCGAGCGCCGCGGCAAACTTTCCGTACGTCTCCTCATGATTTGAGAACACGCCTGCATTCACCTTGCCCAGCGCCACCACGCACGCACCGGTCAAGGTCGCGGCGTCAATCAGGTGCGTCGCGCCCAGTTGCTTCGCGTACGCCAACCCATCGGCCAGCACCAGCCGCCCTTCCGCATCGGTATTGATAATCTCGATCGTCTTGCCCGACATCGCGGTCTGCACGTCGCCCGGCTTCTGCGCCTTCCCGTCCGGCATGTTCTCCGCCGCGCACACAATCCCGATCACCCGCACCTTCGGCTTCAGCAGCGCAATGGCCCGCATCGCGCCTATCATCGCCGCGCCGCCCGCCATGTCGTACTTCATCGCTTCCATGTTTTCTGAAGGCTTGATCGAGATGCCGCCCGTGTCGAACGTAATTCCCTTGCCCACCAGGCCGAGCACTGGCCCATCCGTCACACCCTTCGGCTCATAGCGCATCACGATCAGCGCAGGAGGCTCAGGCGATCCCTGCGATACGCTCCAGAACGCCCCCATCTTCAACTCGTGCAGCTTCTCCGTTGAGTGCACCTTGCATTTCAGTCCCACTTCTTCGGCCATCTGCGCGGCCCGTTTTCCCAGCACCGTCGGCGTCAGCTTGTTGCCCGGCTCGTTCACCAGCTCGCGCGCAAGATTCTGGCTGTCGCCCACAATCACGCCCTCGCCAAACGCCGTCTGCAGCGCCTTCTTTTCTTCCGCGCTCACCGTCGCCGGAGCCACCAGCGTGAATCCCTGCACGCTCTGGTCCTTGCGGTCGCTCCTGTAGGTGTCGGGATCGTAGTCGCCCAGCAGAGCGCCCTCCACCACCGTGCGCGTTGCCGCCTCGCGATCCAACCCCGCGCCATCAGGCAGCGCCAGCGCCACCTTCCGGATGCCCCTTGGCTTCGCAAACCGAATCGCCGACCCGGCAGCATTCCGCACCGCGTGCGCCGTCGCCTTGGCCTCTTTGCCCAGCCCCACCAGCAACAGCCGCTTCGCCCCAAGCTTCGCCGGACTGTGCAGCAGCAGCGTCTCGTTGGCCCCCGCCTTGAACTCACCGCTCTTCAGCACCTCGGCCGCGGCCGCCTTCACCCGCGCATCCGTCGTCAGCAGCACCGGCTTCGCCTTCACGTTCGGTCCTTTGCCCGTCTGCGTATCCACTGCCAGCACGGCCAGCAGTTCAGTCTTCACTTCAGAGGATTTTTGAAATACCAATTGTGTCCGCATGGTGCTTATTCTTTCATTTCCCCCATGGGTTCCGCCAAACAGCCCTCAGCCGCGCCCCGAATGCGAGTTGGCTGGGAGCTATAGGGAAGTTGGATTCTCACAGATATAGTTCCGCGCATCAGCAGATCGCGAAGACTACGCAGCCGCAACCTGCGCCTGCTCCTTCGCACCCATGATCAGCAGCCAGAGCACGCCGGCAAGCTCGGCCATAAACACCGGCTGGCCGTAGCGGAACAGAGCGGCAGAGTAATCCGGCGCAAGGAACCAGGTGATGCCGACCGCAACCCACGCGATGCCGTCCAATAGGAGCCAGTACCCCAGCCAGCTTGGCAGGAAGCGTGAACGCACCACAAGCCATCCAAAAGGCAGCAGCCACAATCCCCAAAATGCCTGGTTGATGCCCACCGACTGCCCATGCATGTTGATCATAAGCATGCCGATGGTCTCGCGCGTGTGTTGGTCGAAGACGGCCACGGAAGCGCCATTGTGAAAGACGAAAAGCGCAGCCGCGCTGAACACCACCCCCGTCAGGCTGAGCGCACACGAGACGAGCACCAGCGCCACCAGTTGTCGTGCGCGGTGCCGGTCCACGTCTTCAAACAGGCGATAGAGCGCCAGGCTCAGGCCGATGAAGATCACCACGCCGAGTGTCTCGGCAAGCATTCCCCAGCGGTAGAGCGTCTCGTGGCTGAGGACGCGGACCGCCGTTGCCGCCGCGTCGTTTTGCACCACCGTTTTCGACGGGACATAGAGCAGGTAAAACGGCCCCAGGGTGAAGCCCAGATACCAAAGCCCAGCGATA
>Ga0224554_1000177_pt1 | contig 58224 bp, 50 predicted proteins | sample 714S22024metaG_FD_180666 | JGI IMG/M metagenome (GOLD analysis project Ga0224554, IMG submission 180666) | Peat soil microbial communities from Stordalen Mire, Sweden - 717 S2 20-24 | ecosystem: Environmental > Terrestrial > Soil > Wetlands > Peat | place: Sweden: Norrbotten County, Stordalen... | reverse complement strand
CCGCGTGGCTAGCCTTCATTGCCAGGCGGGCTAGTTGTTTGGGAACGGGGGGGATAAGACCAAGGACAAGACCGGCTGGCGGGGCTTTCTTGGTTTGTTCGTTGCCGCTGGGGTTGACCGTGCAGGTTTCAGAGCTTGAAGCCGGCGGCGCGGGCGTCCTCCGCAAACATCTTCACCGTGTCAAGCGAAAGTTCCGCCAAATCCATGCCCGCCATTTTCATCGCCTTGCCCAGAATGTCGTGCGGCACGGTGACAATGTCCGTGCCGCAATCGTTCGCCTGAAAAATGTTCAGCACTTCGCGCACGCTCGCCCACAGCAATTCGGCCTGCGGCAAATCCTTCAAAATCTTTTTGCTCGCGGTCATGATGCCGGCCGGATCCACGCCGGTGTCCGCGATGCGCCCCGCGAATACGGAAACGATGGCGGGTGTCCTGGGATTCAACGCCGCCGCCACGCCCTTGACCTGCTCCACCGTGAGAATGGCGGTCACATTCAGCTTCACGCCTTCTCCGGCGAGTTCCTTGATCAGCGCCAGGGAAGACTCGCTGCGCGTGTTGGTGATGGGAATTTTGACGAACACGTTTTTTCCCCACGCGTTGATTTTCAACGCCTGGCGCTTCATTTCCGGAAATTCATCGGAGAAAACCTCGAGCGACAGCGGCTTGGCCGTGATGCTCTGCAGGATGTCGCGCGCGAACGCCTCGAAGTCCGTCAGGCCCGCCTTGCGCATGAGCGTCGGGTTCGTGGTCATGCCCTGGATGAGCGGATTGGCGTTGAGCCGCAGCATCCCGGCCTTGTCCGCGCCGTCGGCATAGATTTTCACAGTCAGGTCTGAAAGGCTTCGCATCATAATTCTTGAGATTCGCGCATGATAATATCCGCCGCTTCACCCAGATTACCAGCGGAAAAGTCGGGCTTCTGCTTTAGTTCCTCCGCATAACCGCGGTCGATGAAAATGGTCCGGCAGCCGGCGTTGCGGCCGCAATCCACGTCGCGCCAGCGGTCGCCGACCATCCAGCTCCGCGCGATGTCAATGCCCAGTTCGCGCGCCACCCGCAGCAGCATGCCCGGCTTCGGCTTCCGGCAATCGCACTCCGGCGCGCCCCGGCCGGAATGGAAGCAAACTTCCACGCGGTCAATCGGCAGTTGTTCGGTCATGCAAGCGTGGATGTCCTCGACCACTTCCCGCTTCAGCGTGCCCCGGCCAACATCCGGCTGGTTGGTGGCCACCACGAGCAAAAAGCCGGCCGCCTTCAATTTGGCGCACGCGGCGGGAACCTCGGGCAGGATTTCGAATTCCGCCCGGCTCGTCGGCGGGTAGGGCCTGGCGTCGCGCTCCAGCGCGCGATTGATGACGCCGTCCCTGTCGAGGAAAACAGCGCGGGCCTTTACTTCGTGCTTTCCCATTTGGTCGGCGCGGCCTTGAGCTTGGGATGCGACACGAGCAAATGCCAGATGACCGCCTGGAAGGCCTCGCTGTGCGGAGTGACGTGCGCCGGATTGACCACCGGCACAATCACGCACGCGGTCGCCTCCTTCGCCGTGTAGCCCCCGTCCCGCCCCACCACGCCGATGACCGACGCGCCGGCCTTTTTGGCCAGTTGAATCGCGCTGACCAGGTTCGGGCTTACGTTCTTTTCCACGTTGCCGCCGCCCACGGAAAAAATCAGCAGGCCGTCATTGGCGCCGAGTCGGCTGCCTTTGAGCCATTCGGAAAAAATCGTCGCCCAGCCTTCGTCGTTGGTGCGCGCGGTCAGCTCGGAGACGTTGTCCGTCGGCGCATAAGCTTCGAAACCGCAGATTTTGCGGAAATCGTTCACGGCATGGGAGGCATTGCCGGCGCTGCCGCCGACGCCGAGGATGAACAAACGCCCCCCGCGCTCGCGTATGGCGGCCAGTTCGGAGGCGCATTTCTCAATGGCGGCTTCGTCAAGCTGCGCCGTGACCTGCTGGACTTCAGCGAGGAATTGTCTGGCAAAACTCATGGTGCTTTTGATTTTAGCAATGATTCCAGTTCTGGCAAGCCCGCCGGCGAACCCACTTCATAGAACCTCTCGAAGACTTCGTATCCGGCCAGTTGTTTTTCCCGGACGAGCCGGCCCATGACGTCGGCCAGATCAAACACCTGCCCGGCGGCGCAGCCTTCGAACACCGAAGCCTTGAACAGGCTCAAGCCGTAGTCAATATGGTTCATTTCCGGCAGTTTCGCCTTCTTGTCATAGAACACGATTTCGCCGTCCCGGAAGACGACGTTGCTCGTGTCATATTTGCCCTCGTTGCGATACACGGTCATGACGCCCGGCTTGCCGCTGCGATGAAGGAAGTCCGCCACCGGCGCATATTCCACCGGCAGATACGAATCCCCATACAGCACGAAGAACTCCCCGCCCAGCCAGGGCAGCGCGCGGCGGATGGCGCCGCCGGTGCCGAGCAATTTCTCGCCGTCAAAGGAATAATCGAGCCGGATCCCGCAAGCGTTGCCTCCGAATTGCTGGCGAATCATTTCGCCGAGATGGCCGACGCACAAAACGACGCGCCGGATGCCGCGGCTGTGAAGCAGTTCAAGCTGATGGGCCAGGAAGGGCCGCCCCGCCACCGGCAGGAGCGACTTGGGAATTTTCTCGGTGATGGGGCGCAGCCGCGTGGCCAGCCCCCCCGCGAGAATCGCCACGGGAATGTCCGGCGGGGCGCTCACGAAATGACAAGTTTGGTGCCCTCGAAATCAAAACGGAACCGCACTTCTTTCAAGCCCGATTGCCGCATCGCCTGCCGCAGCCTCACTTTGTCCTCGACGTAGAACATCAGAAATCCGCCGCCGCCGGCGCCAATGAGCTTGCCGCCGAGGGCGCCGTTGGCCAGCGCCAGATCATACCACTCGTTGATTTTGGGGTTGCTCATGCCGCCGCTGCGCTGCTTTTTACGCTGCCAGTGGACGTCCATCAGCCGCGCGAACTCGCCGAGATTCCCCGACTCCAGCGCGGCCTTGCTTTGCAGTCCCAGGTCCTTGATGAAGTGCAGGTTCTCAATCATGGATTTGTCTTCCGATTTCGATTTTTGATCCTGCTCCTTCAAAATCGACGAGGCGGAGCGCGAATAGCCGGTGAAAAACAAAAGGAGGTTGTCCTCCAGATTGGCGCACGTCTCGTCCGTGACTTCCAACGGCCATGCCTCCACTTTTCCATCCGGCAAAAATTTGAAACACGTCAGCCCGCCATAAGCCGCGATATACTGGTCCTGTTTGCCGATCGGTTCCTTCAGCCTGTTGAGTTCAATGTCGCAGGCTTGCGCGGCCAGTTCAGCCGGATGGACCAAATCCCTTTTATAGGCATGCAGGGCCTTGAGCAGGGCGGTGGTGAAGCTCCCCGAGGACCCCAGGCCGGTGCCGGCGGGGATGTCCGCCAGCGATGTTAATTCCAAAGATTGGCCGGTCATTCCCAGCAAATTGAACGCTTCCCGGATGATGGGATGCTCCAAACTCCGCGCAGTCGCCACGCGTTCGAGCTTGGAATATTTGACGATCAAGTCGCTCTCGAAATTATCGTGCAGGGTGATGTAAATGTAGCGGTCGATCGCCGCCGCGACGAGAAAACCCGTGTATTTCTCATAATATGAGGGCAAATCAGTGCCGCCGCCTCCCAGACTGATGCGAAGAGGGGATCTCGCTATAATCATAAATAGGGTCTTATAAACTTGCTGCGTGATTTTTGGCGAAACCCGCCGTTTCGCAAGCCATTTCTTCGGGCAAGCTCCCAACCAGATTGTCAAATATTGTGTTGGCCGGACTGCGCCGCATACCGCACGATATCGAATAATTGCGCCGTCCAGGAATCCACATTGGTGTTCGCCAGAAGCCATTTGCGCCCGGACCGGCCCATGTCGCGGCGGGCGATCGGCCCAAGTTTCTCCAGTTTCTCAACGTGGCCGGCCAAATGCGCGGCATCTCCCCTCTGATGAATGAGGCCATTGCTGTCGCCCACCATCTCCGGCATTCCCCCCGCCGCCGCAGCCAGCACCGGTTTGCCGTAATCGAAGGCATCATAGATGACAATCGACAGCGGTTCAGCCCAAATCGAGGGCTGGATGACCGCCCGGCACCGCGAGAGCAGCAGGTGCTTTTCGGCCTCGGGCACAAAGCCGCGATATTCCACGAGGGGATTTGCCGCGGCAGCATCTTGCAACCACTCTTGCAACGGCCCTCCACCCGTCACCACCAAGCGCGGGGCGCCGGCCCCAAGGCGGCTGCGCAGAATGTTCCAGGACTCCACCGCGACCTTAATGCCCTTTTCCTCGATCAAACGCCCCATGAAAAGATAATAATGTTCCTCGGGGAAATTGGCGTCTGCGTTTGCCGGGATGCAGGGCGGGTAGAGCCGGAAAACGCTTTTCTCCGGCAGTCCCGCCTCGATGAACCGGGCGCGCATGAAGTCGGAGACCGCCGCCCAGGCTTTCACGGCGCGGAACTGATTTCGCACGTGCATGGAAAACAAAACGCAGCCCAGCACGAAAGTTTTAAGCCGCGATTTTTGCCAGTCGCCCGAGGTAATTTGACGAAGGTAGGCGCGGGGCCACTGGCGCGGACGCATGGCTTGGGCATAGGAGAGGTAGCCGGTGATGGAGAACGGCCGAAAATTATGGACGAATTGAACGATGGGAATGTCTTGCCGCAAGGCCTCGTCGTACACGGCGGGGGAGCCTACGGGGAAGATGTTGTGCACCAGCCAAGCCTGGGCGCGGGTTTGCTTCTGTTTCTCGCGCAAGCGCCGGGCGGAACGGGGATTGTGGAACATCCACAGAAGTTGTTTCCATTGGGGGGGGGCGGCGCTTCCCTTCCATTCCGCGCTGTCAAAAATACATTCGTCAAAGCGGCAGCGGCTGCCCAGGATTTTGGCAAACAGGCCCACGCCGGCCTCCTCCCCGCCGCGCTCAAGATAACGGTTAAAAACCTGGAGAATCGCTGGAGGCTCGGAGGGCATTAAAACGATGACATCGCGTTCACGCCCGGCGAGCTTCGCAAAAAGGTCGTTCTAAAACAAGCGCATTTCAGGTGCCGACCCTGGCACCTCCGCGAGTCCCTTTCGCCTTCCAGCTAATTTGACCTGCGCCGGGGCGATATTTGCCCTTCATATTGTTCAATCTGCCGAACACTTGTTCGGGAAGCGCGCCGTTACAATGACCATAAAACTCCAGATCGACCCCATAGGCCTGCTGAAAATTCAACAAGGCCCTGCTCTCGCCCCATACGAATTCGTCAAAAATAAAAAAATACTGATCGAATTCCAGGTGCAGCCTGGATAACAGGTACAGTGTTGAGGAGTAAAGGTCCGCGTCAAAATGCACCAGCACCTCGTCCGGGTTGGGGATCAGCCGGCGGGAAAGCTGGATGGCGTTATCAAAGGAATTCTGGAACCAACCTTTGACAAAAGTGACTCTTGGATCATTTATCTGCGGCATCTTTCCCCCGGTGGAAAAAGTCCTGCCCTTGCAGGACCCCCAATCCTCCGGCAAACCTTCGAATGAATCGCATCCTATGAACCGGCTGTCCGCATGCGCAAAACGGGTCGAAAAATGCCCGATGGAACGCCCCTCCCAAACACCGAATTCCAGGACCAAAACCTTCTTCCCGGGTCCAATGTTATCAATACAAAAATCCCAAAACTCCGGCACGCCTTTAATATTGGGAGTCGCGAGGACCGATTTTAATTGATGTTGCAACCCGGCATGGCCCGCCAATCTTTCACAGATGTCAGTGGAAAGCAGTTTGCCGGCGACTTTTTTTATTAAATAGGGTGTCATGGCCCGGCCCCGGGGCGAGCGGGATCGTAACAATGATAATAAGCCGGCTTCGGGGCCTTGCAAGCTTTAGTCTGGCGATTTTCGGGCTGGCGGCAGTTGGAGATTAGCCTTTTCAGCCGCGCGCGAAAACCTTAGCTTTCAAGCGAATGAGAGTGAAATCCCTGGTTGACTGTGAGTTGAGAGAGAGGCGGCGATGAACCTAATCAAGGCGGGAGCCGCCGTGCTGAATCAGACCCCGCTTGACTGGCTGGGCAACCGGCGGCGGATTCTGGCGGCCATCGAGACAGCGCGCGAGCAGCGGGTCAGCCTGCTGTGCCTGCCCGAACTGTGTATCACCGGCTACGGCTGCGAAGATGCGTTCCATTCCGCCAACACGGCGGAAATGGCGGCGCAAAGCCTGGCCGCGTTGGTCCCGGCCACGCGCGGGATGATTGTGTCCTTTGGATTGCCGGTACTTTACCAGAATGGACTGTTCAATTGCGCGTGCCTGGCGGTGGACGGGGCCATCGTTGGGCTTGTGGCCAAGCGGTTCCTGGCGGGAGACGGGATTCACTACGAACCCCGCTGGTTCAAACCCTGGCCGCAGGGGTTGCGGAGGGAAGTGTCGATTAACGGTGTGACTGTTCCGATGGGCGACCTTCTGTTCAACTGCGGCGGGATGAGGATGGGTTTTGAAATTTGCGAGGACGCTTGGGTGGCCAACCGGCCGGGGGCGGCCCTGGCCCTGAAAGGCGTCGATTTTATCTTGAACCCCAGCGCGAGCCACTTTGCCTTCGGCAAATTGGAGGTGCGCAAGCGATTTGCCCTGGAAGGTTCCCGCGCGTTCGGGGCCACTTATCTCTATGCCAATCTGCTCGGCAACGAGTCCGGCCGGGCCATTTACGATGGCGGCGCTTTGATCGCCGTCGCGGGCAAATTGGCCGCGGCTGGCCCGCGCTTCAGCTTCCACGAAACACTCGTTACCAGCGCGGTGGTGGATGTGGCGGCGACCCGGATGAATCACGCGCGCACGGCCAGCTTCCAGCCCCAAATGAGCGCGCAGGATGATTCGATTGTCTCCGTGCCATTTAAGTTTGAATCACCGGCTTTGGAGGCGGTTGCGATCGATATTCCTGCTTGGGAAACCGGCGCGTTCGTGAAGGAGGAGGAATTTGCCCGGGCGGAAGCGCTGGCCCTGTTCGATTATTTGCGCAAGACCCGCTCGCATGGATTTGTCGTCTCGCTCAGCGGCGGGGCGGATTCGGCGGCAACCGCCTGTTTGGTGCATCTGATGGTGGCATTCTCTCTTCAGGAGTTGGGCGCGGAAAAGTTCGGAGAGCGGCTGGCTTATCTTTTTAAGACGGCCCCCACTCTCGATGCCAAGGCGATGACGGCGAAATTTCTGACGACAGCCTATCAAAGCTGTGACAACAGCGGTTCAGTGACCCGCGAAGCCGCGCGGGCCGTGGCCGGAGGGGTGGGCGCCTGCCACTACGAATGGGACGTCGGTAAAATCGTCCGTGATTACGTTGAAATCATCGGCCAGGCCACCGGCACCAAGTTCAACTGGAAAGACCACGACATACCGCTGCAGAATATTCAGGCCCGGGCGCGTTCGCCCGGCATTTGGCTGCTGACGAATTTCAAAAACGCCTTACTGCTTGCCACCAGCAACCGCTCCGAAGCGGCGGTGGGGTATGCCACCATGGACGGCGACACCAGTGGGGGGCTGAGTCCGCTGGCGGGCATCGACAAGTTCTGGCTGCGGCAATGGCTGCGCTGGCTGGAAAGCACCGGGCCTTCGGGCCTGTATCCGATTCCGTCCCTGGCGCTGGTCAACCAGCAGGCACCCACGGCGGAACTGCGTCCGCCGGATTGCAAACAGACCGATGAGGACGATTTAATGCCATACGATGTTCTGGACGCCATTGAGCGGGCCGCGATACGGGACCATCGTTCGCCGACGGAAGTGTTCGATGTCATTCGTTTGCAGTATCCGCGGCATAATGCGGAGGCATTGAAGATGTGGGTAACCCGCTTTTTCAGACTCTGGTGCCGCAACCAGTGGAAACGCGAACGCTATGCGCCCTCCTTCCATTTGGACGATGAGAACCTCGATCCCAAGACATGGTGCCGGTTTCCGATCCTGTCGGGCGGCTATGAGGCAGAATTGCTTGAGTTAAGCAAACGGGACGGCAAAGCGGCTCCGTGACGGCTGCTTCCATCCGATTCTCGAAAGGATGTCCCGCAGGTCGGGAAGGAAATGCCGGCTTCAGTATTCCAGATTATTCTTCCGATTGACCGGCCCCGGCCTTTGGCCTTAAGCTGCGCACCGAATTAAATGAAATCCATTCAATCTGTTTCGGTCTTTGGTTTGGGAAAGCTGGGCGCTTGCATCGCGGCCACGCTGGCCCAAAGAGGTTTTGATGTTGTGGGTGTTGATACCGACGCCGCGAAGGTCAAAAGCATAAATGCCGGGCAGCCGCCGGTGGAGGAACCATTGCTGGCGGAGACGATTACAGCCGCCGGGAAACGCCTCCGCGCAACCACGGATCCCAACGAGGCAGTCCCGACCCATGTTTCCTTCTTCATCCCGCCATCGCCCAGTCTGCCGGACGGGAGTTTTTCCAATGAATTCCTATTGCGGGCCATGCAATCGGCCGCGCAGGCCGTGCGCAAAGCCGGTAAAAAGGAACACTTGTTCGTTTGCAGCTCCACGACCACCCCCGGAGCGATGGATTCGGTTTTAATCCCGATGCTGGAGAAAGAGACTGGCTGGGTTTGCGGGAAGGATTTTGGAGTATGCTACAACCCGGAGTTCATTGCCTTGGGGAACGTCGTCAATGGATTGCTCGAACCAGACATGGTGCTGATCGGCGAGTCCGACCCGCAGAGCGGGAGCGTTTTGGAGGAGCTTTACAAGAAATACAACCGCAACAAGCCGAATATCGCCCGCATGTCCATTATCAGCGCCGAGTTGACCAAGATTTCCGTGAACAGCTACATTACGATGAAAATCAGCTTCACGAATCAATTGCGGCTGATTGCGGAAAAGCTTCCCAAGGCCAATATCCACGCCATCCTGGATGCGATTGGCAGCGACAGCCGCATCGGCAGGAAATATCTGCGCGCGGGCCTGAGTTTCGGCGGCCCGTGCTTTCCGCGCGACAACCGGCTGCTGGCCTATGCCGCCCGGCAACTGGGTTTGGTGGCGCCCCTGGCAGAGGCTTCCGACAAGGTCAACGAATTGACCAAGGAAAAACTGCTGGAAACCGTCAACGCAGCCACAAAACCGGGGGATACGGTTGCGGTTCTGGGATTGGCTTACAAGCCGGACACCTGGCTGGTCGAAGAATCCGCCGGCCTTTATTTGGCCCAGAACCTCCAACGGCATGGACGCCGCGTGCTGGTGCATGATTTCGCCGCCAAGCCTTCCAACAACCCAAGCTTGTTCGAATTCGAGACCCTGGATAAACCGGAACTCTTGCAGGACCGCCCCCAGGTCAAGGTGGCCGTACTTTGCTGCCCATGGCCGCAATACGCATCTTTGAAGGTCCACCTAAACACCCGGTTGCTCGCCTTTTGGAAGATCTGACGATTATGGCCGGCGATCAGAGCAAGGAGGAAGTGCGGCGATTCTGGAACCAGCAAAGTTGTGACACCCAGGTCGCGACCTCCGGGAAATTCTCACGGGAATACTTTGAGCAAATCGAGAACTTCCGTTACCGCGACCAGCCTTTTATTCATTCCTTCGCCCAATTCACCCGCTACCGCGGAAAGAAGGTGTTGGAAGTCGGATTCGGGGCCGGCACGGACTTTATCCAGTGGCTGCGAGCCGGCGCCGTGGCATCCGGGATTGATCTGACGCAAGAGGCCCTGGATAATCTTAGCCGCCGCATTGAGATTTATAAACTTCCCAAGCCGGAGCAGATTGCGGTTTCCGACGCGGAAAACATTCCATTTCCCTCCAACACGTTCGACTTGGGCTACTCCTTTGGCGTGCTGCACCACACGCCTGACACGCCCAAAGCCGTGGCGCAATTGGTCAGGGTGGTGCGGCCTGGCGGAGAGGTAAAAATCATGCTTTACAACAGGCGCTCCATCTTTGCCGTCAACCAGTGGATCAAGCATGCACTGCTCAAGGGCCTGCCGTGGAGGTCCGTCGCCTGGGTGCTTCACCACCACATGGAAAGCCTGGGCACGAAAGCATACACCCGCGCGGAGTTGATGCGCCTGTTTTCCGCGTTGCCACTGCGGAACATTCAGATCCACACCGAGATCACCTCAGCGGATTATTTGTCCGCGTCCGCCTTCCCCCCCTTGCGGTGGTGCAACCGCCTGATCCTGCGCTGGGCGGGCTATCGTCACGACTGGGAGCATATCGACTACGTCGAACGGGGCGCGACGCCGAAGGAATCTTCGGGGGAAAGGGGATGCTCATTCACGGGAAATCCCTTTGGCTTTTTCCATTGCATTTCAGCCTTCAAATCGAACTAGCCCAAAGGCGGACTGGGCCTTCTCCATGTCAACTACGAAAACGCGCCCGTAGCCCCATCACCGGCTTCTCCAAACCGTAATAAGAACAGGCTGCCACCGTGAGGACAACCAGCAGCCACCAGGGGAAGGACAGCCACCAGGCATTGGACAGCCCATAGTCCGCCGGGGGACTGCAAAAAATCTGCTGCCAGATGTAAATGGAATAGGATAAAATGCCGATTTTCTGCACCCACGGCCATTCTAGGAACCAAAAGCGTCGCGGCGTCAAGACGCCCATCAACAGTAGGATGGCGCCCCCGGTTGCTTGAAAACTCGGCCCTAAAGACACGGTAAAGCCACACACTCGAAACCACCGTGCCAGAACGTGCGGAATCGCAATCAGAGTCACGGCGCTGCCGAGGATTAACCAGAATCGAGCGGAGAACAACCGGGAAAGCTCGTATTTGTATTTGGCCAGCAAAAACGCAGCCAGGCAACCGATGGCAAGCGAATCAAAGTAACCAAAGAAGGTGAATGGTCCAAAGAACCGGCCCAGCAACGAAGCGAACCACAACTTGTAATAGGCCGCGCGCCACACTGGCGCAACCACAATTGGCACCGCCAAAACATAACATGCCAAATTGCGACCCCGCGAAAACCGGGTCAGCAAAACAAAAAGCGTCGGCCAGATAACATAAAACTGTTCTTCAACGGAAAGTGACCAAAGATGTTCCGTGGTCCATGGAGCGTGAACAAAATCCGTCGTAAACGTCAAGTTGCCAAGCCAGGCGGTCTGTGACTGGTGGAATCTCCCACACCAGGAGAGACCGAACACCACGAGAATGAATGCATAATAGACCGGCAGAATCCGCAACGCCCGCCTCAGATAGAACTTGCGCAGGCTGACAGACCCGTTTTTGTGTTGTTCCTGAACCATCAAAAAAGTTATCAAAAATCCGCTGATGACAAAAAAGAACCGCACCCCCAAATTGCCGTCGAAGGCCCATTTGAAAGCAGTGTACCATTGTGATTGGAATCCCGCCATTGCGGTTGAATGCGCCCCCAATACCATGGCGATGCTGATGGCCCGCCAGCCGTCGACACCGGGAAGCCGTCCGGATGAAAGCGGCTTTTGAACTCCGGCCGATGGTGTCCCGACCGAGAGTGCCGACAGGATGGTGCCGCCGCCGCGCTCTGGCGCCTCCGGGCTGGCGGTTACTGAATCTGCTGACATTCGGCCTATAATACGCACTTATTTATCAAGATGCAACTTTCCATCCTAATCCATGCAGAATTGCGGGTATGGAATGGTTTGTTCTGATATCCGCCCCTTGGGATCACTGTTGCAACTGGCCATCCCACAATGCGATAAAGCATTTCGTGGGGAAAATTCGAAGTGTTTCCGGGCTTTGTTGCCCTTCCTTAAAACATGAGAATTCGCTTGCGGCTCGCTAGCGGTCCCCCTCCAGTTGATCGATGCCGATGTTGGAGGAAAAGGCGGTTTTCCCGCGCATGTGTTTTTTGAGCCGCCACTGGCCGGGAATAAGATCGCAAGTGCCTCGCAGGCAAAGTTTTTGCGCCTGACGCCTGGCCCTGGCATAGAGGCCGGCCGCCTTGCCCAATAGTCCGGAGGGACAGCCGTGGTCCCTGCGAATACGCTCGCTTTCCGACTCCATATTGCGCTGCACGCGCAAGTCGGCGGATTGTCCGTGTTCGTGGAAACGATAGTTGACCAGGAATTCCGGCACATGGCCGATATGGCATCTGCTCCGGCCCAGCCTCAGAATCAGCTCCACGTCGCAACAATTGAGAAATTCCAAGTGCTTGTAGCCGCCCAGCCGGTCGTAGACAGCTTTTCTAAGAAATAGCGTCGGGTGTATCACGTAACAAACGCCGCCAAACCGGAGCACGTCGTAATCAAAAACCGCCTCCTTTCGCTTGAAAATAACCTCTCCGTCTTTATCCACGTAAACAACATCGGTGAACAAGCCGTCCCACTGCGGATGGCGCTGCAAAGCCGCGCTGACTTTTTGCAATGCCCCCTCCCGGTAACAATCATCGGCGTTCAGAATCGCCACCACCTCGCCGGTGCAGCGTTGGATGCCCTTGTTCATGGCGTGGTAGTGTCCCTCGTCTTTTTCGGAAACCCATTGCAGATGCGGATACTGCCGCAGAATCTCCAACGTTCCATCCTTGGATCCTCCGTCAATAATAATATGCTCCACGTCCGGATAATGCTGTTTCAGGACGCTCTCGATCGTTTCGCGGATGGTGGCGGCGCTGTTGAAGCTGGGTGTGATTATGGAAAAGCGCATTGGCACCTCATTTCACTTCCATGGCATACCGCGGCGCCTGGGATTCGCGCAGGAATCCGGGCCGGGGCTTTCTCTTCATCCCGCCGTTGAGGCTGACTCCCAATCCCACGGGTCCCAGGATGGCAAACAGTCCGTTGCTAAAGGAACCATAGAGGAGCAAGAAAGAAACGACCTGACCCGCATAATATGATAACAACACGGTGTTAATCTGACGCAGCCTCCCATCGCCGTAACGATAGTTGCAGTAAAGAACCCGAAAGCCCGCAATCAATACCCACAGAAACGCCATCGATCCGATGGCTCCAAATGGAACGATGACGGAAAGAGGCCCGCTGTGATAATCCCCGGCAACGATCTGTTCCTCATAATTGTTGAGATATCCCATTTGAATGGCGTCCAGCGTCGAATCCATCTCGGCTGGATCAATGGAATAACCCTTTCCTACCAGCAAATACCTTGGCACGTCCTGCCACACCACCGACCACATTTGCAGCCGCCAATCAATCGTGCCCATCGCATCCGACCGGATGACCGAATCCACATTGACCGGCAGAAAACTTAGGGTGCGTTGCACAGACGGGGGCAATCGGCTGGCGCAGAGGGCGACCACCATAAAACCGCAAATGGCCAACCCGGTCAGAATTGGAAGAAAACGCGTGCGCAGCAAGCCTTCCAGGCAGAATTGGAAGGCAAGAATAAGAAATATCAGCCCCAGGACCCAACGTGTTCCCGCGAAGAGGGCCACGCCAACCGTTACGACCAGCAAGACAAACCGCCAGGGTTTGTACCAATCACAAAGCCCCCGAATGCCGTAGCGCGCCAGCAGATAGCACAGTCCTGCGACGCAGGCCGGCGCCAGTCCCAAGAGGCGGTCCATATCGGCCGAGCCAAATTCATTTTGGGCCTGGCCCGCCGCGAAAACGGCCGGCACAACATAATAGAACGGGTAAAAGGCCGGCCCCAGCGTGTAGATCAGGTTGCTAAGGGCATAGGTGATTCCAGAGATAAAAAACAGGCCGGTCATTTGTCGGCTCTTAAGAATTGGAACCTCCCCGGCCGTCAGGGCAAAATAACCAATGATGGCGCCCAGGGCATAAACGTAATTCTTGCCCCCATGAGTCGAGCCTCCCAAAGTGTTGATCCCGATTCCGCCGCGATAGTACGCCGTGCCAACCACGACCACCGCCAGAAAGAGAAGCGGCGCGGTCATTTCCGGGACGGGCAGGAACGGCCGCCGCCCCATGACATGGTCGAGGACTGAAAGCCCGAAACTCAACCCTGCGAGCATCAGCCAAAAAGTTGGAGAGCCTGGCAGGAAATAAGCGCTGAAGGCCGAGTTCCACGCAAAGATCAACAAAGCATGATGCCATTTGATGAAAACCGGCAACGCCAGAAAAAACAGCAGCATGCCTATGAGCATGAAAGTCAGTTCGTTCGGCGACGCGGCCAGAATGCCGAGAATCAACGCCAGTGGGATGGCAAGAAGATAGGCAGCCAGTATTTTGTATCGATTAAACATAAGTGCCGGTCACAGATTGGTTTGGTTCATCCCGGATCCATGGCCAGGGTTTGCTGCGCAACGGGGACTGGCTCGCGCTTGGGCGCCGCCGCCCTTCTCTTGACTCCGCCATTCAAGCTGACGCTGAATCCACAAAGGCCCAAAAAGAGAAAGAAATCCGTGCTCAGAGCGCCAAAAATGAAGAAAAAACAAAAACAATGGGCCAAATAATAACTTAGCAACACGCAGTTGATCCGGCGCAGCTTCGCATCCCCATAACGATGATTCCGGTAAAGAACCAGATAGCCGCCGATCAGGACCCAGATAAATGCAATCGCTCCCAATACTCCAAACGGAATCAAAACCGACAGAGGGCCGCTGTGATAGTCTCCCGCCACCATGCAGGCTTCATAGGCGCTGACAGCTACTCCTACGCGGCCGGCCTCGTTCACCTCGAATATTTCATCTGGATTGATGGTATATCCTTTGCCGAGGAGGACATACTTGGGGATCTCCCTCGACACCGCGTCCCACATTTCCAGCCGCCAATCCTGCGTGGCTTTGGCCTCCTGCAGAATCTCGGGCGTGACATTGACCGGTAGAAAACTGATGGCGCGCTGAACCGACCCCGGCATCGAGCTGGAGAATAACACGATTGGAATAAAACTTAGGATGGCCGCCCCGGCCACAATCGGCAATAGACGGGTGCGAAACAATCCTTCGTAATAAAACTGGATGACGAACAGGAGAAAGAGAAAGCCCATGGAACTGCGAAACCCTGACAGCCCGGCCGCCGCAACCGTCAGGAACAGGAAAATGAACCGCCAGGGCTTGGACCAGTCAAAAAGCCCCCGAATCCCGTATTTCGCAAACAGAAAACTCAAGACAGCAACGCTGGCCACCCCGAAGCCTCCAATCCGAACAGCATCAGCCCCGTTGGCTTCGGCCGAGGCCTGGCCTGCAGCGCTGCCGGTTGGCAAAATGAAATAAAAGATATAAAAGGCCGGCCCCAGCATAAAAGCGATATTCCCCAAGGCATTAGTTACCCCTCCAATCAAGAACCAATTGGCCATTTTCCGGCTTTTGAGGATCGGAATCGACTTGGAGGTTAAGGCAAAATAGCCAAGGATGGCGCCCAGGACAAAGACATAATACCTTCCCCCGTAACTAGCCCCCCCGAGGGACCGGATGCCAATCCCGCCACGGAGTTCCGCCGTACCCAGCACCACCGCCGCCAAAAAGAGCAGCGGGCGGGTCAATTCCGGCGCATGCAAGAACCGCCTTTGGAAAAGGCCATAGTTCAGAAATGAAACCGTAAAACTGACATAGGAAAGGATAAGCCAAAAATCCGGCTGCCCCGGCAGAAAAGCGGCATTGAAGCATGTGTTCCAAAAAACAATCAGCAAGATGTGGTGCCACTCCAGGAAAATGGGCAATGCAAGAAAGAACAGGACCACGCCTACCAGCTCAACGGGGAGCTTGCCCGGCCAGACAACAAGGAAGCCCAAAATCAACGCCAAGGGCGCCGCAATCGCATAGATAATTACAAGTCGGGAAAACTTAAACATGGCTCGCCATTCAGCCTCAATTTTAAGCAAATGGATTCGCGGTCACAATGATATTATATCCAATCCATTTTTGCCTTTTCCAGTTGTTCCATCCTTTCCTCTGGAATTTTAATTAAACAGCGACAAGCACCCCGGCCGCATGGCGGACACGCTTACGCCGTTTGTGAGTAATGTCTCCGGTAAAGTTGCAAGGCCCACACCGAACGGCCAGGCAGAAAGTTCAAGATTGATTCAGGCTCGCCGGGCAGGCCCTCGACAATGCGCAGGTTGTGTTCGTAGCCCAAATATTCCTCCCGCATGTCCACCACCAGATCATGGATGTTGCGCTGTTGATAGACCGAGGCCTTGTTGTACAACACCTTTGCCCCCTTTGCCTGGAGATAATAGGCCCCCCAAATGTCATCCATGCGCCCGACATGCGGAAAAAGAAAGTAATCTTTCAGCAAGGCGCCGCGCAGGAAGGTGTTTTGTGAATTGAACGGCCCCATTTTGTTGGCCGCCATCGGAAACCGGCCCGGATCGAAGTCACATTCCGGCGCATGCTCCATGCGGCAAATCGCGTCAATGTCCGGGTCTCCATTCCAGAAATCAGCCTGCACGTCCACCCGGATTTTCCGGCGGCTTTTCCGGTCATAGCGCCTTTTGGGAATAAGCTGGAGCGGATAACCGCGGTGCCAGAGGTGGGGATGGTTGGTCGCACCCACCGGGTCGAACGCCGGCAGGTCGGTTTCATAAAAATTGACTTCCACTTCCGTGCCGACCAGGAGATTTTCGCCCCAGCCGGGGAGGGGAATGTTGTCGTCATCCACAATCGCCACCACGTCCGCCTTCATGTCGTGCGCCCAGAGCAGGCCGAAGTTGCGGCGTCGGATGGAGTTCCAGCCGATGGCCTGGGAGAGAGCCGGGTCGTATTTCTCCTGCTCCTCGGGTGTGACGTAAACGCCGCGGCTGAGATGATAATCGCGCGGAGTCTTTTTGTCTCCGATGACAACCAGGTCCCAATCCCGCATGGCTTGGAAGGCTTCGACGGCCTCAGTGGGAGGATTAATGGTGGTGGTGACGATTACTTTTTTCATGAGTCAGGTTTCAAAATGGAACGGCGCGAAGCGAACCGGGTGAGAAGCCCGGTCCTGAAGTATTCGAAATTGCGGAAGAACGAATTCTGCGATTCGCCTTCAATGCGCGCGCGCCAGGTGGTGGAAATCTCCGTCACAGGCACCCCCAGGCGCAGAGGTTTGACAATGGATTCCAAATTGAACGGATGCCGCACTTCCTCCCAACGGATGGCCTGCACAAGCTTGGCAGGCATAATGCGATAACCAAAAGTCATGTCAGTAAGGTGAGTGCCGTAGAGAATGGAAAAAAAACGCTGGAACAGCCAGTTGCAGAACAGTTTGATCTTCGAGTAACCTTGGAACTGGCCGGGAACCAGCCAGCGGGACGTGGCTACAATGCCGCCGGGATTCTTGCGGGCCGCCTCGATCAATTCCCTCACGTATTTTGGATCGGTCTCCAGGTCGCTGGCCATTATGATGACATGACTGCCGCGGCTAATGTCGAACGCATCGCGCAAGGCTCCGCCAAGGAAAGGCAGTTTTTGATGGAGCACCACCACCAGTTCGCCGTATTGTTTCTGGAGTTCGGCAATGACGGCCATTGATTCAGGGATGGTCTTTTTGCACACCACAATCAGGACTTCGCGAATACTATCCCTGGGCACATCACGCAGGATGATGTCCATCGTTTGCCGGAGGGAGATGGTCTCATTTATCACCGGCAGAATGATGCTCACGCCAGTTAATTGCGCCGTGGGCGGATAATCATTCATGGCCGGCAAACGTACTCATTTCGGCGCGAGTATGTCCGGCGCGCCAGCCGCCAGGCAAGTAAAACCCCCACGACAGTTTTATGACGAGTGGGCGCGGCCGGCATCCTGGATGAACGAGCCTCTGGGCGCGCTTCGTGGAAATCATAAAGCGTTGCAACGCCCAATAATTTTATTGCCTCACAACGATGGATTCGGCAACAATAGTGAACTCTGTGAAACTCAGTCCATGCAAACAGCCGCATTGAAAGCCGAACTGCACCGTGCGACCCATCTCTGAATCATGAAATTATCCATCGTCGTGCCGGTTTGGAAGGAAGAACAGGCCATCCCGGAGTACCTGCGCCGGGTGGTTCCGTTGGCCGGGGAAACTACCAGTGACTGGGAAATTATCTTTGCCATGGATCCTTCCCCTGACCGCACGGAGGAGGTAATCATGGAATGCCGGCGCAACGATTCTCGGGTCAAACTCCTGAAATTCTCCCGGCGCTTCGGCCAGCAGATGGCCCAATTGGCCGGACTCCAATACTCCTCCGGCGATGCGGTCATCGTCATGGACGTGGACCTTCAGGACCCGCCCGAGGTCATCAGGGACTTGGTGGCCAAATGGCGCGAAGGCTACGACGTCGTCATGGCCCAGCGCCGGAGCCGGAAGGACAGTTTCAGCAAGACCTTCGTCGCCACGGTGGGATACTACCTCATCGGCAAGCTGGCCGACGTGAAGATTCCCAAAAACACGGGGGCCTTCCGCTTGATGAGCCGCCGGGTGGTCAATGAATTGTGCCGGCTCAAGGAGTGCCACGGGTTCCTGATGGGAATGGTTGCCATCGTTGGGTTTAAGCAGACATCGATCCTATTCGACCGTCCCGCGCGTTCCGTGGGCGACACCAAGTACGGTCCGTTCGGCGGGATCCGTAATGGCTTGCACGGGCTCGTTTGCTTTTCCAACAACTTGCTTGCTTTGAGCTCATTCATCGGATTCGCCGTGGTAGGGTTCGCGCTGGTTCTGGGACTCGTGGTCGCGATCATGAAACTCGCCGGGACCCGTTTTCCCATCGACAACCCGGCCATCATCATCCTGGTTCTATTCATGGGCGGAGTCCAACTCATCACGGTCGGCATCCTCGGCGAGTACATTGGCCGCATCTACGACGAAGTGAAACGCCGGCCGAAGTTCATTGTGGATCGGGCTGAGGGATTCGAAGCTTTGGAAGCCACGGCCCTGGCTTTAAAAAAAACCTAACGACGTTTGGGGTAACTGGCGGCTGGATTGCCGGCCGCGACATGATCCGCCGGCACATCCTTGGTCACGACCGGTCAATGGCATCCCTGACTCTGCGCGCCTGCCCGACGAGACTCCATGGATCGCTTGACAGTCCCATGCCCGGCGAGGGCGGCGAATTCGCCAGCCCAACACCGGCCATTGTGTGGGCATGGACGGAACGTTGCTGGAGACGGATTGACCTGCTCCCATCTACAGGGCGCTTTGAATGACATTGTCTTCCGCCGTATTAATTTGGTTTGAGGCTTTCGCCAGGAAAGCATAGACAAGGAGAACAAAGGCAAGAATCATAAGAACTGTTGCGCCAGTCGTTATGACAACCGGCAGACGCAGAGCGCTGAGAAAGCTGCCAATATTCCACCAGAACAGCAGAACAGCGATATAGAGGCATCTTTCGAGCTTTTTGAGTTGATCCAGCCTGCAACCCAAAGCCAGGGGAAGCGCCAGCATGAGGAAATCGTATCCGAGGTGCGGCGCGAACAGGAGTGATGCAAACGTGGCGCCGCAGGCGAGTTTCATGTCAACTTCCTTTGCCGGGAGACCGGCCGAGGCCAGCGCGCGAGCGCGCAGACACACAACGGCCAACCCGATCAATGACAGAAGCCGGATTCCAGAAAAGCCGAAGTGCTGGTTGAGCCAGAGGAAATGATTGGAAAAGCTCGGATACAATTTACTAACCTCAAGCGGGCCAAGCAGCAGGCTCAGATTAAATGGAGAATGAGTCTGGATGGAAAGGCCGACAAAGGCGGCCAAAACAATGGCCACTACCACTAGGATGGCGATGATGCGGCGGCATCCCAATTCCGCCGCGAGAAAAAACGGGCCAATGGAGTACTTGGCCAGTGAAACGCTAAAGGCCATTCCGGAAAGGAGCGGACTGGAACGATGGCGCAGCGCCCAAACCGTGGCCACGAGAATCAAGAGAGCCTGCTGGCCATTGCCAATGGCAACCCTCACCGGATTCGAGCTTAAGAAGAGAAGCGCGATCAACAGCCCGCAGTTAGTTTTCCCCTGGCGGTTGTACGCGGCATACAGCAACCAGGCGGCATAGCAAGCCAGCGTCAAATTCACGACCATCCAGAGGCATTTGGCCGTAGGCCAATCCAGCACGGCGAAGGGTGACAACAAATAAGACAGGTTGGGGAGGTAGAGGGGGTCCTGGTTTAAAAGAAAATGACTCTTGTCACCCTTCAACCAGTCGGCGTACGGATTCACCCCATGCAGTATGAGACGCGCTATGCTGTATTGGAAATCTTGGCTGCCGCCGGATTGAATGGCGCGCCAAGCCCCCATGCATAGCGACAGCAGCGCGGCCCAACACAAAGCAACCAGGAGCAAGTACGTGACGGCGTTGGTCAAAGTCAAAGGGGTGAAACCTTGATGGTGTCCGGGGTGTGCCTGAATCACCGGATGCAACTTAAGAGCATTGGGCAGAACCATAACTTAACTCTCTTGATGCTTCCTTCGAGGAAGCATAATTAGCTCAAATCATTTTATTATTCCAATATATTACCAAAATTTATTATGGTATGTCAAACGGTTTTTAAATGAAACGCTTGCTGGCGCAACCTGTTGTCAATATGACGTTTATAAACGAGCTTCGATCAAACGCAAGGGCTCAGTATGAAGCAAGGGGAGGCGGATCAGCATCATTTGCGCGTCCTTTAAGCTGGAATCCTCATGAACCTCGCCCCGGGCCGCCAATCCGGCCTGGATTCACCACCAAATCTTGAGCTTTTACGGGCCTACCAGAGCATCGCCGGAAGAGCGGGAGATTGCGAAAGGTTGACCGAACTCATGTCTTTGAGCCGAAAATCAACCGATTCCGAAACCGAAGCGATGGGGCGAATGGAGGGCGAATTTGTCTTGTAGTGCTTCCGCGGAACCGTCGTCACCGTTCTGGATGGGGCGGCGGCCGGCGTGGAATCGGGGCCGCAGGAAACGTTGGCTGCTGGCCGGGTATGGCTTCCATTTTAATTCGGCTTTTCCGGTTGTTCCGCCAGGCTGGCAGACGAAATGAACCTGTCAGGTTTTTGATGGTGTTGTGATGGTATTGGCGGACAAAGTACATGAGTTTTAACGGCGCTTGAGGTAACTGGCGGCGGGATTGCCGGCCGCGACATGATCCGCCGGCACATCCTTGGTCACGACCGCCCCGGCGCCTATAACGGCCCGGTCCCCGATGGTCACTCCCTTCAAAATGATGGCGCGTGCTCCGATGAAAACTTCCCGCCCGATCTTGACGGGCCGCGCGCCGGCCTGCACTTCGGTGCGCCAGCCCTGGTCGGAATAGACGTGAAAATCATTGTCAATAATCATCGCCCCGGCTCCAATGAGCGCGCCGGCGCCGATTTCAATCGAGAGACCCGCGCAGATCACCGCGGCGCTGAGGCCGGTCTTGTCTCCGAAAACCAGCCGGGCGCCCGGGGCCAGGGTGCGCAAGACGCACGGTTGAAAGCAGCCCAGCACGGTGCCGCGCACGGCGCTGGCCATCGCCACATCGCGGCCCACGAGAAAAGTTGAATCGCCGGCCACACTGATCAGGGGCCGCCCGATGAACAAAACCCCGCCCTCGAACCGGACTCCTTTGATTTGAGCCTCCAAACGCCACAGGCTGGAAAGAGAGCGTCGCATCACGCTGCCTCCCGTCCCAATCCACCTGGCAATACCGGCTGTCACGGCGCGATTTTCACCGAAAAGGCCGCCGCAAGCCAGCCCTGTTTTTGGTTTTTCAACATCCTGCTTTTGCCTTTACGCCATTCGATCAAGGCGACATTCTGTCTCCAGCAACGCGATGCCGCCCACAACCCCATTAACTGTCGCCTGGATCTCTGATTTCCCAATCGAATGGCTTGCAGACATTCCGGAACCGCTCCGCCATCTCCCCCGCCAGCATCCCGCCACGTGGGAAATGGTGCTCCTGGGTGAATTTGAAAGGAATCCGGCGCTTTGCGTCCACGTCATTATTTTGCGCAAGAACATCGCCCGCAGTTTTTCTTTCCAACGCAACGGCATTACGTTCCATTTGTTGAAATACCTTGGCGGCACACGCGGTTCCACCATTTTCTGGATGGACACCCTGCTGATTCGGCGCGCTCTGCGGAAGATTCAACCGGACATTGTCCATGCCTGGGGCAGTGAAAGAGGCGCAGGGTTGGTGGCAACCCGGCTGGAGTATCCCTCGCTCATCACCATGCAGGGACTCTTCACCTCCATTGCCGAACTGCTTCCCATCTCCGCCCACGACAAACTCATCGTTTGGACGGAAAAAATCTGCCTCGCCAGGGCCAAAAACGTCAGCACTGAATCCAGGTTCGGCGTGGCCTACCTGCAACCGAGATACCCCCATCTTACCATCCACCAGATCGAACACGCCCCCAATTGGGTATTCCACAACGTTCCACGCCAACCCGCAGCCGGGCCGATCCGTTTTCTGACCTATGGCACGCTGGGCTATGGCAAAGGAACCGACCTGCTGCTCCTGGCCCTTAACGAGCTGATTTCAGAACTCCCCTTCGAAGCCGTCATCATCGGCAAGCCGAACGACCAATTCCTGGCCCCCCTGAAGGCGCGATTGTCCCCCGAGTTGTGGCGGCGGCTGACATTTAAATCCAACTTACAACCCGCCCAAATCGCCGATGAATTGTCCAAAGCCACAATTTTCTTGTTCCCCACCAGGGCCGACACCAGTCCCAACGCGGTCAAGGAAGCCGTCGTTGCAGGCGTACCTGTGCTGGGCAGCAAGGTGGGCGGCATTCCCGATTACGTCATCCCGGGCGAAAACGGGCTGTTGTTTACTTCAGGCGACGAGGCGGAATTTGCCGCCACAATCCGCGCGGCCATCGCCCACCCGCTCTTCTCCCGCGGCAACGTCACGCCGTCTTCCCTGGCAAAGCATCGTGAATATCTCTCTCCGGTCCGCATGGCCCAACTCTTTCTCTCCACTTATGAGAAGTTGAACCCGCAACATCGGCATCATCCTTGATAGACACTGGGTTGGCTGGCAAGTCAGGGTTCGACACAGTACCCTGCATGGCTTCGTTAACACGGGCGGGAGGATTATGATTGGGACTACGATCAGGAAATGTTTATGCGAACGCTTCGGTCGGGGGATGAAGCTGGTATTGTTCTTCGAGACAGGTGATTTCTTCGGGCGTTAGTTTGACAGAAAGGGCGGCGACGGCGTCATCCAGATGATGTGGCTTGGTGGCGCCGACTATCGGGGAGGTGACGACTGGCTTGTGAAGGAGCCAGGCTAATGCGATTTGCGAGGGCGGGAGCTTTCGCTCTTTTGCGATTTCGTTTACGCGGTCGATGACGGGTTTGTCGATGTCGGCGGTTTTGGTGAAGAGTTTCTTGGCGAAGGCGTCGGTTCGGGCGCGCTCGGTTGGCTCCTCTGCCGACCAAGGGCGGGCCAGTCTGCCACGGGCCAGCGGGGACCACGGGGTCACGCCGATGCCCTCGGATTGGCAGAGGGGAAGCATTTCCCGCTCCTCTTCGCGATAGAGCAGGTTGTAGTAGTTTTGCATGGAGACAAACTTGGCCCAGCCATTCGCGCGTTGAATGGCGAGGGCTTTCATCATCTGCCAGGCATGCATGGAGGATGCGCCGAGGTAGCGGACTTTGCCGGCCCGCACGACGTCATTGAGCGCTTCAAGGGTTTCCTCCAGCGGCGTGTCGTAATCGAAGCGGTGGATGATGTAGAGGTCGATGTAGTCGGTGCCAAGGCGCTTGAGGCTCTGATTGACTTCGAAGAGGATGGCTTTGCGGGACAGGCCGCGGCCGTTGGGGCCGGGGCGCATGGGGGAATTGACTTTGGTGGCGATGACCAAATCGTCGCGGATGGCAAGATCGCGGAGGACGCGTCCGAGCACCGCCTCGCTCTCGCCGTTGGAATAGACGTTGGCGGTGTCGAGGAAGTTCACGCCCAGTTCGAGGGCGCGCTGAATGAAAGGGCGGCTGTCCTGCTCGCTCAAGGTCCAGGGCCAGGTGATCATGCCCGGTGTTTTGGGCTGGCCGTAGCTCATGCAGCCCAGGCATAGGCGCGACACTTGCAGGCCGGTGGTTCCAAGTCTTGTATAATTCATATCAATCTTGGTTACTATTTTAACGCAAAGGCGCAAGGGTGCAAAGACGCAATCAACGCATTGATTCTGAATTGAAAATTGGTCATTGAGAATTTCTCATTTGTCATCAGAAAGACTGTTCGGCGCGGAAGCTCATTTCACCTTTCAAGAGGGGCGACGCTGTTGGTCATCATGGGATTGTCCGCTCTCCAGCCGCCGCCCAAGGCTTTGATCAGCAGGACGGATGTCACCATGCGCTCGCCGTTCAGTTGGTAGGCCGCGATCTCATTTTCCAACATGGTCCTGTCCGCCACCACGACTTCGAGGTAGCTGGCCAGGCCTTCCTTGTAGCGTTCACGGGAAAGTTCGGAGCCTTTCCTGGCCCCTGCCACCGCGCGCATTTGCGCGTCGTATTGTTCGGTGAGCAGGCGCAATCCGGCCAGGCTGTCTTCCACCTCGTGGAACGCAACCAGCACTTGCGCGCGATACTGCGCCACTGCCTCTTCGTAAGCCGCCCTGGCCTGCCGCACTCCGGCTCGGACGCGTCCGCCTTCAAAAATGGGCAGGGTGATGTTGGGGCCGTAGCTCCAAATGCGGTTCTCCCAATGGAAAACGTCTTTGAGCGCCACGCTTTCCGCGCCGGCGTAGCCTGTCAATTGAATGGCCGGGAAGTATGCCGCCTTGGCAACGCCAATGCCTTCGCCGGCCGCAGCCATGGCGCGTTCCGCCTGCGCCACGTCGGGCCGTCTTTCCAGCAGATCGGCCGGCAGACCGACCGGAATGGCCGGGGGCCGGTAGAGGCGCGCGGTTTCCGCGAGCGAAAAATTGGCCGGGGGTCGTCCGCAAAGGACTGCCAGGGCGTTTTCAAGTTGCGCGCGGGTCAAATTCAGCCCCACGTAGTCGGCTTGGGCCGAGGCCAATTCGGTTTCAGCCTCCGCGACGTCCACCGCGCTGTAGGCGCCGCCGGCATGAAGGGAATCGACCAGGGTGAGATTTTTTTTGCGCAATTCAATCGTCTCGGCCACGACGTGGCGGTCCAAATCAATGGACCGTATCATGAAATAGCTCTGCGCCACGTCTGCCTGGAGGGAAAGCATGACGTTCTGATACGCGGCGGCGCTGGCTTGGGCCTGTTCGCGCGCGGCCCGGAACGAGCGCCGGACCCGCCCCCACAAATCGACTTCGTAGCTAAGATCGAGAGGAAGGACGAAATCGCTGGCGTTATAGCCGGTAATGCCGCTGCCCGGCGGCAAGGGGCGGCCCGGCGAATAACGCGTGCGGATTCCGGAAGGATCCGCAGTCAGGATGGGGAAAAGGCCGGCCCTGCTGACGCGGGCGGTGGCGCGGGATTCCTCCACGCGTTCGAATGCGGCGCGCAGGTTTGGGCTGTTGGTGGTGGCTTCGCGTTCCAGCCCGGTCAGGACGGGATCGTCAAAAACTTCCCAAAAACTTTGTTTGATCTCGGCATCGCGAGGCTGGCCCTCTTTCCAGGGGGACGCAGCCTTCCACGCGGGGGGCGCCGGGGTTGGAGGAGGCCCCTTGTAATCAGGCCCAACCGCGCAACCGCCGAAAACCAGCAGACAGAGCAGGGCGCTCCCGGTACGACGGCGCGACCGGCTGGGGCAAACCTTATTCATGGGCTGAAGTGGCGGTTCCGGCTGTCGCCACCCGCACCTTGCTGCCGGCTTCGAGGGAATCGGAGGGGTTAATGATGACATTGTCGGTTTCGGAAAGGCCGTGGACGATTTCCACCGTGGTGCCGTAATCGCGGCCCACCGTCAGGTCGGCCAAACGAACGATGCCATTGGAATCCACGACGCCGGCCTGCATCCCCTGGTCATTGCGGAACAGCAGCGTATTGACGGGCACGACGACGGGGTTGACGCCGGTGGCCAGGTTGATGCGCGCCATAGTGTGCGCGCCCGGAAACAATATGCCATCGTGGTTGGACACCAGTATTTCCGTCAGGAGCGTGCGGGAGACGGGATCAATCGCGCCGGCGGTGCGGTCCACGATGCCGGTGAAGGTCTGGCCGGGCAGTTCGGAAAAGGTCAATGTCGCCGTATCGTTCGACTTGACCATCTGACTGTAAGCTTGCGGCAAACTGACATAGACGCGCAATGGGTCAATCCGGGCCAGCCGGAAAATCTCGCGGGACGATCCGGCGGTGATGAGAGTGCCGGCGTCCATCGTGCGGGCGGTGATGATGCCGGCAAAGGGGGCGGTCAACATTTTGAACCTGGTCATCTCCTTGAGGCGGTTGACGTTGGCCTCGGCGGCGGTCACGTTGGCCTGCTGCGCGTGCCAGGTCGCCACCCGCACGTCGGTGTCCTGCTGCGAAACAGAGTCGCTCTGGCGCAACTTCAGCCAGCGCTCGGAGGAAATGCGGGCGATTTCCAGGTTGGCCTTTGCCTGGGCCAGGGCGGCGTTGGCCTGGTTGAGTTCCTCGTCCAATTCGGGCGTTTCGATCTCCGCCAGGGGCTGCCCCGCCTGGACGCGCGTGCCGATGTCCGTCAGCCAATGCTTGAGATAGCCGCTGACGCGCGCGTAAATGGGGGCCTCCTCAAAGGCGGTGATGTTCCCCGGCAATTCAAGCTGGATCTGGGCCTCGGTGCGTTTGGGATGGATGATGCTCACCGTGGCAACCGTGTTTTCCAGCGTCTCGCTCTCCAATTGGGCGCCATCCCGCGCGCGGGACCAAGCGGTGATCGCGGCCCCGGCAATCAAAAGCAGCCCAAACACCGCCAGCACCAACCACGGCGTCCGCCCGGGAGGAGTGGCAGGCGCGCCGGCGCGTCCTGACTCCCGTCCGGGCGGCACTGCGGGAGCGGCCCCGGGTTGTGTTTCAGTTTGTTTCATAGGTTTCAAGTCGTTCACGTCGTGGCCGGGGTTGCGCCGCCATTATTGCTCCGGCTTCGGATCATGCAGAACACAACCGGCACGAAAAAGAGCGTGGCAACCGTGGCGAAGAGCAGCCCGCCGATGACGGCCCGGCCCAGGGGCGCATTCTGCTCGCCGCCTTCGCCCAAGCCAATCGCCATCGGCACCATGCCGATGATCATCGCCAGGGCCGTCATCACCACCGGGCGCAGCCGGATGTAGCCGGCGTCGAGCGCGGCGGTGAAGGCATCGCCTGTCTCCGCCAACCGCTCCTTGGCGAAGGTGACCACCAGGATGCTGTTGGCTGTGGCCACGCCGATGCTCATGACGGCGCCCATGAGCGAAGGCACGTTTAGCGTGGTGCGTGTCAAGAATAGCATCCAGACAATGCCGCACAAGGCCCCCGGCAGGGCGGTGATAATGATGAATGGATCGCTCCAGGATTGGAAGTTCATCACGATCAGCAGATAAACGAGCACAATGGCAAAGAGCAAGCCCAACCCCAGGCCGAGGAAGGAGGAGTGCATCGTCTCCACCTGGCCGCGCACGATGATCGAACTGCCGCGGGGCAGTTGCTTTTCGGCCCTGGCCACGATGTCTTTCAAGCCCCTGGCCACGCTGCCCAAATCGCGGCCCTGCACCTCGCCGTAAACATCAATCACGGGCTGGATATCGTAATGGCTGACCACGCCTTGCTCGGTGCCGCGCGAGAACGTGGCCAGATTCCCCAGCAATTGTGGCGCGGCCCTGCTCGGCCCCGTCACTGGAATGCCGGCCAGCGCTTGCAAGGTGTCGAGCTGGTATTGGGGCGTTTGCGCCGCCACTTGGTAGCTGACACCGTTGTTGGGGTTCAGGAAAAACGAAGGCGCAGTCTGAAAACTGCCGCTCAGGGCGACCATCAGGCTGTTGGCAACGTCCCGTTGGGTGAAGCCGACCTCCTGCACCTTGGTGCGGTCGGTCTTCACTTGCAGGCTGGGCAGGTCGAACATCTGCTGCACATGCACGTCCACTGCGCCGGGAACGCGGCGAAGCTGATCCGCGATGTTCCGGGCGACCGTATAATTCCTTTCCTGGTCGCGCCCGACGATCTGAACGTCAATCGGCGAGGGCAATCCGAAATTCAAGACCTGGCTGACGATGTCGGCCGGTTGGAAGAAAAAGGAGACTCCCGGAAAGGCTTTGTTGAGATCGTGGCGGAGCTTGCGAATGTAGCCCGCGGTGGGATGGTGATTTTCCCGATTGAGAGAAATCAGAACATCCGCGTCGAACGGCCCGATGGTCCCGCCATTATTGTAGGAAACATTGATGCCGCTGACGGGCAGGCCGATGTTGTCCACGATGCTTTCCAACTCCGCTGGCGGAATGGTCTGGCGGATGAGCTTCTCCACATGATCGCACAAAACCGCGGTTTCCTCCACGCGGGTGCCCGTTTTGGCGCGGACATGGAGGCGCATCTGGCCGGCGTCCACCTTGGGGAAGAAATCCTGGCCGAGAAACGGTGTCAACAGGCACGACGCCGCGCAGAAAGCGAGAAAGCAAAGGGCAAAAGGCCGCCGGTGATGCAGACAGGCGTTGAGCCAATTGCGATAGGCGCCGCGAAGCCGCTCAAATCCTGCTTCAAACCCGGCGTGGAACCGGGCAAACCAGCCTTTGGCTTCCGTGCCACTCTCATGCACGTGATGGCGGAGAAAAAACATGACCAGAGTCGGCACCAGGGTCCGCGACAGGAAATAAGAGGCCAGCATGGCGAAAACCACCGCCTCCGCCAGCGGCACAAACAAATAGCGCGCCGTGCCGGTCAGAAAGAACATGGGAACGAACACGATGCAAATGCACAGCGTCGAGACAAACGCCGGCACGGCGATTTGCGCGGAACCTTCCAGGATCGCGGTGCGCAATTCCTTTCCCTGCCGGAGATACCGTTCGATATTCTCGATGGCCACCGTGGCGTCGTCCACCAGGATGCCCACCGCCAGCGCCAAACCGCCCAGGGTCATGATGTTCATCGTCTCCCCCAGGGCGCTGAGAGTGATGATGGAACAGAGGATGGCCAGTGGAATCGAGATGACAATGACAAAGGTTGTGCGCCAGTTGCCCAGGAAAACCAGGATCATGATGGCGGTCAGGCAGGCGGCGATGACGGCTTCCTTGATCACCGATTGCACGGCGGCCCGCACGAACAGCGATTGATCCAGGAGGGTGCGGATTTCGAATTCAGGCGGGAGGGTTTTGGCCACTTGCGGCACGGTTTTCTTGATGCGCGCCACAATGTCCAGGGTGGAGGCTGCGCCGGATTTGATGATCGTCAACAGCGTGGCGCGGGCGCCGTCGCTGCGCACGATGTTTTGCTGGACGGCGAAACCGTCGCGCACGTGGGCCACGTCCCGGATGTAAATCATGTGGCCGTTGATCTGTCGGAGCGGCAGATTGTTCAATTCTTCGACGGAGAGCGGACTGCCGTTTAACTCGACGGCGTACTCGGCGCTGCCGATCTTCTCCGTGCCGGCCGGGAGAATGAGGTTTTCCGCGCCAATGGCGTTGACCACGTCGCTGGGGGAGAGACCCGTTCCATTCAAGGCTGAATTGTCGATATCAACCATTATTTGCCGGGCTTTGCCGCCATAGGGATAAGGCACGGAGGCCCCTTGCACAGTGGCCAGGCCGATGCGGAGAAAATTCATTCCGAGGTCGTTGACCTGCGATTCGGACAGGGTCTTGCTGCTCAAGCTCAATTGCAAAATGGGAACGCTGGAAGCGTTGTAGCTGATGATGAGCGGCGGCGTTATGCCAGGCGGCATAACGCGCAGGGTTGACTGGCAAATGGCGGTGATTTGCGCGATGGCCATTTCAATTTTGACGTTGGGATGGAAAAACACCTTGATCACCCCCATGCCGTTCAGCGACTGGGACTCGATGTGCTCGATGTCGTTGACGGTGGTGGTCATGCCGCGCTCGCTGACCGTCACGATCCGGGACGCCATCTCCTGCGCCGACATGCCGGTATAACCCCACACCACGCTGACCACGGGGATGTTGATATTGGGAAAGATGTCCGTCGGGGTGCGCAAAATGACCACCGGGCTGACCAGCAAAATCATCAGCGCGACCACCACGAACGTATAAGGCCGGTTCAGGGCCAGTCGGACTATCCACATAAATGCATCACTGCCATGACTGCATCGCCGTCATTCTGCGATTGACCGTTGACAGGGACTGCCATGAAGATATACTTAACATATGCAATTGTTGCATTCAACAATTATTTATGAGCCATCCCGCCCGGCGCTGCGCCCGTGAAATACTGGAAACGGTGCCGTTGGTCATGGGGTTCATCCGCCGCCGGGTCCGCCATTCACGCAGGACCGGCTTGTCGCTGCCGCAATTCCGCACCCTGGCATTTTTGGACCGCGCCAAAAACTCTTCCCTGTCGGCTGTGGCCGAGCATCTGGACCTCTCCCTGCCAGCCATGTCGCGGCTGGTCAACGGCCTGGTGGACGACCGTCTGGTCGGCCGCCAACTGGTCTCGACCAACCGCCGCCAAATCGCCCTGACCCTCACTCCCCCGGGCCGGGTGGCGCTGGAAAAGTTGCGCGATGAAATCCGGCTGGAGCTGGCCGCCTCGCTGAGAAGACTTCCGACCATCGAACAAAAGGTCGTTCGACGCGCGATGAAGGTGTTGCACAAGATCTTTGGTAATCATGCCGCTGCCGATAGCGCCTCACACAAAGTCAGATCGCGACAACCACAAAAGCATGGGGCGGGTTAAGGGCCCAGTCGGACAATCCACGTTTAGACCCCTCGAGTTTTTCCGCGCATTGTACCCATGAACCAGGTTCCCGAGGGGGAAAAGCGGCGCATTCGCGGAGAAAGGTTCGCTTTTGGGCGCTGAGTATTTACACTTTCTTCCTCTTGAGCCAGGACACTCATTTGACGCCGATGCTGGCGCAGTACCGCCGAATCAAAGGCGAACTGCCCCGGGATGCCCTGCTCTTTTTCCGCCTGGGCGATTTTTACGAGATGTTCTTCGAGGACGCCAATATCGGGGCGCAGTTGCTCAATGTGGCGCTGACCAAACGCGGCGACATTCCCATGTGCGGCATCCCGTTTCACGCCGCCAACGGTTACATCGCCCGCCTGCTCAAAGCGGGCCGCAAGGTGGCCATCTGCGATCAGTTGGAAGAGGCCCGCCCCGGCAAGCTGGTCAAACGCGAGGTAACCCAGATTCTCAGCCCCGGCACTCACTTCGATGAACGATTGCTGGCGCCGGATCGGAACAATTTCCTGGCCGCCCTCTGTCCGCGCGGCAAAATTTTCGGTCTGGCCCTGGTGGACCTGACCACGGGCGATTTCAAAACAACACAAGTCACGGGCGAAGCCGCCTTGCGCGCCGAGTTGGAACGGTTGCGACCGGCGGAAATTATTTTTCCGGCGGCGGCGGAATCCGTGGCCAAAGGGACGGGGCTGGCTTCGTGCATTTTGAATCCTTACGAGGATTGGGTTTTCGCGCCCGAAACTGCCGCCTTCACGGTGCGGGAACATTTCAAGGTCGCGACGCTGGATGGGTTCGGGTTGAAGGACGCCGGGGAGGCCGTCGGCGCGGCGGGGGCGGCGCTGCATTACCTCAGCCAGCATTTGCGGCGCGATGTTTCCGCGCTGACGCGCCTGTCGTTTTATCAATGCTCCGATTTCATGGCGCTGGACGCGGTGTCGTTGCGCCACCTGGAAATTCTCGAACCGCTGCATGACGGCGCGCCCCGCCAGGCCTCGCTCTACGGCGCGCTCAACCGCACCGTCACGCCGATGGGCGCGCGGCGGTTGCGCGATTGGCTCAGCCAGCCTCTGGCGGCCGTGACGCCGATTCTCCGGCGGCGTAACGCGGTGCAGATCTGGGTGGAAAACGGTGGTTTGCTGGATGATTTCCGCCGCGAATTGGCCGGGGTGCGCGACTTGGAACGGACCATCGGGCGATTGACCAGCGGTTCCGGCAATGCCCGGGACTTGTTGTCGTTGCGCGTGGCCCTGGAGAAAATTCCGGGGCTGAAGGACATTCTGGCCCGGGCCGCGACTCCGCAGGCGCCGGCAGAGCATTTGCAGGATTGGCCCGCATTGCGGGACACAGGCGCGTCCGCCGCCTCCCCCGGGCCGGGCTTGCTGGAACATTTGGCAGCACAATTGTCGGAAGCGCCGGACGTGGTGGAGTTAATCGGGCGCGCCATCGTGGATGAGCCGCCCCTGGCCCTGAAGGACGGGGGGTTGGTCCGCGAAGGCTTCGATTCGCATCTGGATGAATTGCGCGGGGCGATGCGCGACGGCAAGGATTGGATCGCAAAGCTGCAACAAGACGAAATTAGCCGCACTGGAATCACCTCGCTCAAAGTGCGGTTCAATTCGGTTTTCGGCTATTACATTGAGGTGACCAGGGCGAATTTGGACAAGGTCCCGGCGCATTACGTCCGCAAACAGACCATTGCGGGCGGCGAACGTTTCATCACGCCTGAATTGAAGGAGATGGAGGGCAAAATCCTTGGGGCGGAGGAGCGGAGCGGGAAATTGGAATACGAATTGTTCCAGAAGGTGCGGGAAGAGGTGCTGGGGCAATTGGCGCGCTTGCAGCAAACGGCGGCGGCGATGGCGGACCTGGACGTGCTGGCGGCCTTTGCCGAAACGGCCCGGCTCTATAATTATTGCCGGCCGGAAATCGGCGAAGAGGGGGTGTTGGAAATCCGGGAAGGGCGCCATCCGGTTTTGGAGCAAATCCTGAGCGAGGAACGGTTCGTGCCCAACGATGCGCGCCTCGACCATGCCGGGCAGCAATTGCTGCTCATCACCGGCCCGAACATGGCGGGCAAGAGCACCTTCATCCGCCAGGTGGCGCTCCTCACCCTGCTGGCCCACACCGGTTCGTTTGTGCCGGCGGCGGCGGCCCGGATCGATCTGGTGGACCGGATTTTCACGCGCATCGGCGCAAGTGACGACCTGGCGCGGGGGCAATCAACCTTCATGGTGGAGATGAGCGAGACGGCCAACATCCTCAACAACGCCACGCCGCGCAGCCTTATTATACTTGACGAAATAGGGCGCGGCACCAGCACCTTTGACGGTCTGAGCCTGGCCTGGTCGATCGTGGAACATCTGCACAATGCCGTTGGGGCCAAAACGCTTTTTGCCACCCATTATCATGAGTTGACCGAGCTGGCCGGGCGTTTGCCGCGCGTCAAAAACTTCAACGTGGCCGTGCGGGAATGGAACGAGCAGATTGTTTTCCTGCGCAAGATAGTGGAAGGGGCCACCGACAAGAGCTACGGCATCCAGGTCGCGCGCCTGGCCGGGGTGCCGCGAGCCGTGGTCAGCCGCGCCCGGGAGATACTATCCAACCTGGAGGAGTCTGAACTGACGCCGGAAGGCAAAGTGCGCCAGCACGCCCGCCGTCCCGAGTTGGAGAAGCTGCAAAAGCTCGCCCCCGCGCCGCAGATGGATTTGTTCGGCTGAGCTGTTTATCCTTGAGCTGTTTATCCTTTGACTTTGGCGCAACTTTTCCCATCTTGTGTTGTTTCAATCGTGAAGGACTGATGGCTATCGTTTCAATCAAAGGCTTGCTGGCCCGGCACAACCTGGCCACGCCGCAGCAGTTTGAGGAGTGGCACAAGGCTTGGCGCGTCGCGCAGGAGGCGGGGTCCGCCGACACCTTGATGCTGGTCATGGCCCGCGAACGGGGCAGTTCCGAGGAAGCCTTCCTCCAGGACCTGGCCAAGGTGTTGGATTGGCCTTTTATCGATTTGGGTAAAACGGAGGTCTCGATTGAGGCGCGCAAGAAGATCTCCACCAAGGTCGCCTTTCAATACGGCGTGCTGCCGGTCAAATTCGAGGAAGGCCGCCTCACAGTGGCGGTGAGCAATCCGTTCGACGCCGCCATGCTGGGAGCCGTTCAGTTCGACGCGCGGGTCCCGGTGCAATATGGCCTGGCCACTCATACCGAGATCGACAAATCGCTGAAGAAATTCTACGGGGTCGGCGCGGAAACGCTGGACGAAATGGCCAAGGAGGACGAACCGCTGGATTTGCTGGTCGAGGACAAGGAAATCACGGAAAGCGATCAGGAGGCCAGCGTTATCAAATTCGTCAACCAGATCATTTGGGAGGCGTTCAAAGATCGGGCGACGGACATCCATTTTGAACCGTGCGAGGACGAGTTGCGCATCCGCTACCGCATCGACGGCATCCTGCATCAGACCCCGATGCCGCCGCAATTGAAGCGCTTCCAGGCCGCCCTCATTTCCCGCGTCAAGGTCATGTCGGGCATGAATATTGCCGAAAAGCGTCTGCCGCAGGACGGGCGCATCAATGTCCGCATCAAGGGCGAGGAAATCGACATCCGCGTTTCCACGGTGCCGACCGTTTACGGTGAAAGCGTCTCATTGCGGCTGCTGACGCGCGGCAAAATATTCCTGGGCCTGGAGAAGTTGGGTTTTGCGCCGGCGGAGGAATCCCGCATCCGCGAAATCATCGTCAAACCGCACGGCATTTTCCTGGTGACCGGCCCGACCGGTTCGGGCAAATCAACCTCCCTTTACGCCTTTCTGGCCACGATCAACTCCGTCACAAAGCGCATCATCACCATCGAGGAGCCGGTCGAATACGAACTCAAAGGCATCAACCAGATTGCCGTGCGCGGCGACATCGGGCTGACCTTCGCCATGGGGCTGCGCCATATCCTGCGGCAGGACCCCAACGTCATCATGGTGGGGGAAATCCGCGACCTGGAGACGGCGGAAATCGCCATTCGCGCCGCCTTGACCGGCCACCTGGTTTTCAGCACCCTGCACACCAACGACGCGCCCAGCGCTTTCACGCGCTTGATCGACATGGGCATCGAGCCCTTTCTCGTCGCCTCCTCGGTCGAAGCGGTTTTGGCCCAGCGCCTCGTCCGCACCATCTGCGCCAAGTGCAAGGCCGAGCAAAAGGTCGGGCGTGATTATTTGCGGCGCATCGGCTTTCCCGAGGATCAAATCGACTCAACGCGCTTTTGCAAAGGGGCCGGCTGCGAGGAGTGCCGCCAATTGGGTTACCAGGGCCGCATGGGCATTTACGAACTGCTCTTCATGGATGAGGACATCCGCTCGCTCATCCTCGGCCGCGCCGCCTCCTCCACCATCGCGCAAAAGGCCATGCAGAACGGCATGCGCACCTTGCGGGCCGACGGCTGGATCAAGGTCAGGGCCACCCAAACCACCATCGAGGAAGTCCTGCGCGTCACCCAAACCGAGGAACATCTCAACCTGATCGAGGACACCAAGCCGCCTGGTTGGGGGAAAGGCCCCTGATGCCGCGCTGGTACTCAGCCAACGTTCTGCAAACCAATGCCGGCGGCAGGCGTCTCTGGCAGTTGTCCGCCAATGGCGGTCATTTTGCTGTTCAGGAGGAAGCGACCCTCTTGCTCAACGAGCCGTGCCCTCCGGCGGTGGTGGGCAAGGATTGGCAGACCCTTTTCCGCGGGAAACTCAACATCGCCTGGCTCCCGCCCGACAAGGTCTTTTTTCGCGCCCTCCAATTGCCCAGCAGCGATCCCGCCGAAATCGCGCCCATGGTCGAATTGCAGTTGGAAAAGCTTTCCCCGCTGCCGGTCACGCACATGGTCTGGAGCTTTTATTTGCTGCCGCGTTCAGGCGCCAGGCCCGACGCGCTGCAAGTGGTCATTGTCATCATCGCGGCGCGGAGCGCGGTCGAGGAATTCCTCGGCCAGTTGGAAGGCGAAGGTTTTCTGCCGGACCGCCTCGAAGCCCCCGGGCTGGACCAATTGCTGGTCACAAAAATCAACGATGAGGGAGTCTGGCTTTTCGCAGGCGCCGCCGGCGAACCGGCCCTGGTCGTCTGGTGGTATGGAGGCACAATACAGAATTTGACGCTGGTGGCCTTGTCCGCCGGACCGGAACGCGGACCGCAATTAAGGACGCAGCTCGAGCAGATTGCCTGGGCCGGAGAACTGGAAGGCTGGCTGACCAGCCCGCCGAAAGTTCATTTGTCGGCTGCTGCTTCGGAAACCGGTTTTTGGGAGTCTGTTTTCAAGGAATGGGGCGAACAAATCGTGGTTGTGCCGCCCGTGCCTGGCAAAGAACTGGCTGTCCTGAGTGCCCTGCGTTGCAGCAGCGATGCCCCCAGCACCAGCTTGCTGCCGCCGGATTTTTCCGCCCGTTACCATCAACAGTTCGTGGACCGCCTCTGGATGCGCAGCCTCGTCACCGTCGTCACGCTTTACATCATGGGGGTGATTTTTTATTTCGGGATGCTCTATGTCTTTGAGTTGAAGAACGACGCGGTCAAAAAAGACCTGGCCAACATGGGCCCCAGCTTTACCAATTCCATGCGCGACGTGGAGCAGATCAAGATACTCAAAGACCGCGAGGTGTTGAAGTACGCCGCCCTGGACTGTTGGAAGTCCGTGGCCGAGAACCTGCCGGACAGCATGACCGTGGACGATCTCTATTTCCAGCACGGCAAACTGGAACTGGCCGGCTCCTTCGTCGCCGAAAATCAGGAGGACGTCGGAAACTTCAACGAGGCGTTGCGCACCTCGACCGACCCCAACCGGCACGAACCCCTTTTCGACGACGTCTCTCCGCCAACCCTCCAGGTGCATGGCGACAAAGGCGACTGGCGTTTCAACTGCACTCTCAAGGGCGGCGAAAACCAATGAACGGCTTCCTCGACCAGTTGAATCTGACTCCGCAGGAACGGCGCATCGTCGTCGTGATCGCCGTGGTGGTGTTTGTCGTGTTGAACCTGCTGCTGGTCTGGCCTCATTTCAAGGATTTGGGCCGGGTCCGCCAGCAACTCGATGCCACCCGCGACCAGATACAGAAATGGAACAAGGAAATCCTCAAGGACTTGGACCCCGCCAACGGCTACAGGGTGACATTGAAAAAACTGGAGCGGCAGCAAGGCGGAGGCATTGTCAATCAACAAGTCCAGTTGCAACGGACCGTTTCGGACCAGGCCATCAAAACCGGCGTCTCCGTCAACGAGATCAAACCCGCCGTCTCCACCCGTCAGAATACCAATGAATTCTACGAGGAACAATCGGTCAAAATCAGCTTCGAAACCCAGGAGTCCCAGTTGGTCAATTTCCTTTTCAACGTCGGCAATGACCCGGCCATGATCCGTGTTCATGAACTGAACCTCAAAACAGCCGATGCCAACCGCTACCGGCTCAAGGGCGACGCCATCCTCACGGCCAATTACGCCAGGGCGACGGCCCGGCCCGTGCCCAAGGCAGCGGCCCCGGCTCAGAATCCGCCGGCTGGCGCGCCCAAGCCGGCTTCCGGCCCCAAGCCGGACTCACTCCCCAAACCCAGCGTCCACCCACGACCCGCGCCCGCCGCGAAAACCGCCGGCAAGATTTTATGAACCGCAAATGTTTCCTTTCCATGTCCATGGCACTGGTCCTGGCGCCGGCGCTGATGGCCCAAACAGAATCCGACGCCGCCCATTGGCAATTCGCCCAGGCGTTGCCCGTGCCCGTGCCGGCGCGCCGCATCACCCCGCGCACCAATCTCCCTCTCCCCACTAACGGGCCTGCCGCCCCCAAAGCCGCCGGCGCCCGCGCCATGCCTGCCATGCCGGCCATGCCGACCGTGCCTATGGCCGCTTCGCCTGCCCCGCCCGGTTCCGCATTCTCGGCCGCCGGCCAGAAGCCGGGCGCTGCGCGGGAAAATGGCGAAGTGGCTGACATCACCTACAATTTCCCGGGCATTCCCATTAAACAATTGCTCGACATCTACGCGGATTTGGTCGGACGCACCCTCTTGCGCGCCACTTCGGGTCCCGAAGCCGTGCCCGACAGCACCACGATTGTCCTCAACACCCAAAGCAAGCTGACTCGTTCTGAAGCCATCGTGGCCTTGGAAACCATCCTGGGCATGAACGGCGTCACCATCGTTCCCATCGGCGACAAATTTGCCAAAGTCGTCACCGAAGCCGTCGCCCCCCAATCCGGCGGCATGATCTCCACCAACAGCAAGACCATTCCCGAGGCCGGCAAGTTTGTCACGCAGATCGTCCAGGTCAAATACACCGATCCCACCGATTTGGTGAAGGCTCTGGACCCCTTCAGCAAGACCAAAGGCAGCATCATTGTCATCCCCAGCACCCAGACTCTCATCCTGCGCGATTATGCGGAAAACGTCGCCCGCATGATGGAGATGGTGGAAAAAATTGACGTCCTCACGCCCAACAGCGTCAAACCGGAAGTCATCCCGATCAAATACGCCCTGGCCAGCGACATCGCCTCGGCCCTGAGCGCTTTGGGGGCCAGCGGCGGCACATCGGTGGGCAAAAGCACCTCGGGGGCCGACTTCAGGAGCAGCAGCGCGGGAGTCGGGGGCGGCGGCAGCGGCGGATTCGGCGGCTCGCGCGGCAACGGCGGCACGAGCGGATCTGGCGGTTACCCCGGCCAGTCCGGTTCGAGCAGCGCCATGGGCTCCTCCGCCACCAGCGGGCGCAGCAGTTTCCAACAGAATTTGTCCTCCATTGTCAAAAACGCCGCCGGCGGCGCCGGCCAATTCCAGTTGTTCGGCATGACCAAAATCATCGCCGACGAACGCACCAATTCCCTGCTCGTCTTCGCCAACGACGAGGACATGAAGATGATTAAAATCATTATCGCCAAATTGGACGTCGTGCTGGCCCAGGTCTTGATCGATGCCATTGTCATGGAGATCAACTTGACGGAAAACAGCACCTTGGGCGTCAGCTACGGCACTCAAGCCGGTGGTTCGAGCGAATACAGCGGCGCGGGCGGACTCAATAATCTCAGTTCCGCCGCCTCGGGTTTTCTGGGCGGCACCACAACCAATTCCTCCAGCAGCGTAACCGGCATCAATTCGACCCTGGCCAATTTGCCTGGCAGCGGCGAGTTGAGCTTTTTCGGCAAATACGGCCAGGACATCAACTTGGTGCTTGAAGCGGTCGCGGGCAACAGCCGGATCAATGTCCTTTCCCGTCCGCGCATTCAAACTTCCCACGCCGTCGAAGCCGATTTATTCATCGGCAACACCGTCCCCTACGTGACCGGCACGTATAACTACGGCTATGGTTCCGGTCCAAGCTCGCAATACACCCAGTTGGAGGTCGGCATCACTCTCCAGGTTACGCCTCTCATCAATCCCGACGGACTCGTCGTCATGGACATCAAGGCGGACGTGGAACAACTCGGGCCGTCGGTGCAGATCGCAGGCGTGGGCGGCGTGCCCACCACCACCGAGCGCCGGGCCGGCGCCAAGGTCGCCGTGCGCAGCGGCGAAACCATCGTCCTGGGCGGCTTCATCAGCGACAGCCGCAGCACCTCGGATTCCGGCGTCCCCTACCTCAAAGACATCCCGTGGTTGGGCAATTTGTTCAAAAGCTCGTCCATCAATAATCAACGCACCGAGTTGATCATGCTTATGCGCCCCACCGTCCTGCCCACCCCGGAGGTCGCCGCCATCGTCGCCACCGAGGAGCGCAACAAGCTCTCCGGCGTCAAACAGGCTGAATTGGAGATTCGCAGGGACGAAGCCCGGCGCAATTTGAAGATCGAGCACGACCTGGCCAGGGACGCCGCCAAAGAAGCCGAGGCCGAGCAGAAGGCGGCCAAAAAGCACAAATCCGGCGCGCCCGACCCCAGCACCAACACCATTCCCATCAGCACCATTCCGCCCATCGAGGACCAATAATCTTCTACAGCAGACCGGCATCCTGCAGGCGCTGAATTTCGGCGGAATAACCCTGGCGAAAGGTGGGGTATTTGAATCGAAGGCCCAACTCCGCCTTCAGCTTGCGGTTTAGGACTTTTTTATGCGTGACAGCGCGCTTGCGCCCGGCCGGGGCCGGTTCGTCGCCAAAGGGCGGCATGTTTTTGCCCAGGGTCTCGGACAGCCAGCGGAAGAAATGGATCTGCGGCACCGGCTCGTCATCCACCGCGTTATAAATTTCCCCCGCCCGGCCGTTCTTCAGCGCGGCGATGATGCACTGCACCACGTCGTCGCGATGGATCATGTTCAGCAATCCCTCGCCCCGCCCCGCCAGGCGCGCCTCGTCCTTTAAGTATTGCAGGAACAGGTGTCCGCGTTCCGGGCCGTAAATCCCCGCCACGCGCAGAATGATGGCGGGAAATTTCCTCTCCCGCGCCGCGTCCAGCAGCAATTTCTCGGCGGCCACGAGCACTCGGCCCGTTTCGCCGACCGGTTCAACCGGGCTGCTTTCCTTGACTTGCGAGCCGTCGGTTTGGCCATAAACGCTGGTGCTGCTCGTATAAACGAATTTCTTGGGCGGCACGGCCCCCAGCCAGTCGATCAGATGGCGCGTTCCCTCCCAATAGACCTGTTTGTATTCCTCGATCCCGCCCCGGCTGGAGGACACCGTGTTCACCACCCAATCGAACGGCGGCGGCAGTTTGTCCAGGTCCGCCCGCCGGCTAATATCGGCCATGAACGGCTGGATGGCGCAAGCTTTTAGGGCCGGATGGTTCCGCTCCGAGCGCGTGACCCCGCACACCTCGTGGCCCAACCGCGCCAACTCGGCCCCCACCGGCATCCCCACATACCCGCAGCCGACAATCAGAACACGCATGACTCACGGAGTGGCGGCACACTTCCATGTCGCCGGGGAAATGTTCGGTGAAGTCGCTGTCAAAATTATTTCACCCGGTTGCCCGGTGGACCGGACAATGACCTGCGCCAGGCCGCTGAAGAGACTTCGTTTCCAGCCGCCGGCCATGAATTGGTCCGGCTCATGCGAGGAGGGGTCGCCGTTGCCAACGCCAATGATCCGGCCCGGCCCGGCAACTTCAAAGGCAATCTCGTTCGCCGCGGTGGGCACGAACCGACCCTGCGCATCGTTCGCTTGCACGGTGACGATGCACACGTCTTCGCCGTCCGCCTTGATCGTGGATTTATGCGGACTGAGCTGGACGGACGCCGGTTCGCCCGTGGTCTCCACCTGGTCGGTGATGACCTCCTTGCCCCCCTTGTAGCCGCGCGCCAGCAAAGTGCCGGGGGCGTAATTGACCGTCCACGCCAGATGCGAGTTCGGTTTCATGGTTTTCCGCCCCAAGCTCCGGCCGTTGAGGAACAGCTCCACTTCTTCGCAATTGCTGTGGCACCAGACTTCGATTGCCTGGCCTTCCCGGCCCGCCCAATTCCAATGCGGCAACAAATGCAGCACCGGCCGGTCCACATACCAGGACTGGTAGTAGTAGAAATTATCCTTGGGAAAACCGCATGTGTCAAGAATGCCAAATTGCGAACTGATCGCCGGCCACCAGAACGGCGTCTCTTCCCCGCGATAATCAAATCCCGTCCAGGTAAACAAGCCGGCCACATACGGCCGCACGGCGTAATGCGACCACGATTCCTCCGCCAGGCCGCCCCAACTGGGTTTGTTCTCGTCGTAGGCTGTCAGGTGTTGATGGGCCTCGTCTTTGACATAGATGCCGCGTGTCGAGAATGTGCTTCCATCCTCGCTGGCCACACAGGGCTTTTGCGGGAACTTGGCGTGATAAATCTCGTTTCCGGTCTCCCGATTCTCGCCGTGCGTGTAGTAATTGAAGCCCATCACGTCGATGCTGATGGAACTGCCCCAGCCCCAACCGCCGCTGATGGCCACTGTGAAACGCCGGCTCGGGTCCAGCGTCTGCGCAAAAGTCTGCGCCGTTTGCGTCACGCGCGTGCCCTGGGGATGGCTTTCCAGATCCCATTCCTCGTTGCCGAGCGACCAGATCACCACGCAAGGATGGTTGCGGTCCCGCCGCATCATGCTCTCCAATTGTCCCAACTGCTCCCCATTGATGCCCTCGCTGCGGTTTTCATCCATCACCATCATGCCGAGCCGGTCGCACGCGTCCAGCAACTCGGGCGTGGGCGGATTGTGGCTGGTGCGAATGGCGTTGGAACCCATTTTCTTGAGTTGGCCCACCCGCCACGCGTTGAGTTCATCCGGCACCGCCACGCCAACGCCGGCGTGGTCCTGGTGGTTGCAAGTCCCCTTCAGTTCCACCCGCTTGCCGTTGAGGAAAAATCCCCGGTCAGCGTCAAATCGAATCGTGCGGATGCCGAACGGCGTCTCATAGTGGTCCGCTTCCGCCCCGCCGCTGGTCACAGTGGTGATCAATTTGTAAAGATAAGGTGTTTCGGGCGACCAAAGGTTTGGATTGGCCACACTCAGCAGGTTGGTGAACTCATGCTGCCCGCCGGGTTTGAGCGTATGCTTCTTGCTTTTCGAGCGGGCGACAACCCTGCCCCCGGCGTCAACAATCGTTTGCCCGATGACAAAAACCGCCTTGTTCGTGCCGTCATTGGCGAGGGTGGCGCGGGCGGTCACGGCGGCCGCATTGTTCCCCACCTTGGTCGTCACAAATGTGCCCCAGTGCGCCACATGCAGCGGCGCGGTCTTGACCAGCCAGACATGCCGGTAAATCCCGGCCCCCTCATAAAACCATCCCTCCTCCAGCGACGCGTCCACCCGTACCGCAATCACATTGTCGCCTCCGTAATTCAAATAATCCGTCAAATCATAATCAAAACTCGTGTAACCGCTGGATTCCCGGCCCAGATAAAAGCCGTTGACCCACACAACCGAATCCCGGAAGACCCCGTCGAACTCGATCCTGATTTTCCGGCCCAGATCTGATTTGGGTATCTTGAAGGATTTGCGGTACCAGCCGACGCTGTTCTCCGGGAAATTCCGGCCAAGCGCCTTGTAGCCATGGCTTCCGCTTCCCCGTCCGTCGAACGGCAATTCCACCGCCCAATCGTGCGGCAGATCCACCACGCGCCAGGCTCGATCGTCAAAATCCCTGGCGGCGGCGCCCATGGCGTAGCCGGCCTTGGCAAAATAGGAAAAATTGTTCGTGGCCGGTGAAGGATCGAAATCCTTTGCCGGATCGGTGGCGTTGCCCAGCGTAAAATGCCATCCCAAATCCAGCAACAACCGTTCACGACTTGTGGATGTTCCCTGCTCCGCCGCTTGGGCCTGGGCGGCAAAAGCGGCCGCAACAACCGCTGCGGCAAAGAGCCTAAGATACGATATTGTGATTCTCATATGGATTTCTTGCCGGAACCCCTGGCCCAATGCCAGCTTTACTTTCATCCACCTGTTGCGGAACCCCCTTCCGCCACTAACCTTCCAAACCATATTCTTCCGGCAGAAAGCGCGATCGGTCGGCCGGCGATTTGTAGTGCATGGCAGTCTTGGCCCGGCCAATCAGGCTTTGCCGTCCAACAGAGCCTTCGCCGTATCCACCGCGCTGCCTGCGTCGCGGGAATAGCCGTCCGCGCCGATTTCCCGGGCAAACTCCTCCGTGATGGGTGCGCCGCCGATTACCACTTTCACCGTCAACCCGGCCTCGCGCACGGCCTTCACCGTGGCGCGCATCGCGGGCATCGTCGTGGTCAGCAGCGCGGATAATCCCAGCAGCTCGGGCTGGTGCTTCTGCACGGCCTCCACAAACTTGGCCGGCCGCACGTTCACGCCCAGATCAATCACTTCGAAATTGGCGCCCCGCCACATCATGGCCACGAGGTTCTTCCCTATGTCGTGCAAATCGCCTTCCACCGTCCCGATGATCGCGCGGTGTTCCGGCTTCACATCCGCCTTGGTCAGCATCGGCTCCAAAAACTTCAACGCCTCCTTCATCGCGCGCCCGGCAATCAGCATGTCCGGAACAAAAATCTCGTTCCTCTTGAACTTCTCTCCCACCGCCATCATCCCCGGCACCAGCCGGTTTTCCACGATCTCACCCGGCTTCTCCCCGGCCGCCAGGCATTGATTGATGAGCCCGGCGACCTCCTTGCTTCGTCCGGCGATGATGGCTTGCGTGAGCGGATGAGGTTCATTCATAAACAGCCCATTTTATACCCCCATACGCAGCCCCGACAAGTTTTGATGCATGGATTATCCGACGATTGGCAAAATCTTCCGAACCATCCACAGAGTGCCGGGGTGAGGGAAAGCACGTCGGAAAGAGATACCGCCCCAAGGTGCCCCCATTACTCTTGTATCTCCAAGCTCAATCTAAAAACTCAAACCGTCGCCGCCAGCTCGTGTTCAGCGGCATGCACCGGTCTTTCCCGGCGCGTCACGCGACGGGTTTCCCGGGCCACCATAAGTTCCTCCTCGGTATGAATGACCAGGATCCGCGCGGGCGAGCCGGGCGTCGCAATATCCGTGTCAGGACGGGCCCCCGGGTTGCGTTTGGCATCAAGACAAATGCCCATGAAATCAAGTCCCTGGCAAACCGCTGCGCGAAGGGTGGGGGAGCCTTCGCCAACTCGGTCGGTGAATGTCAGCACGTCGATCCCCCCCAGCGTCGCGGCCAGGCGTCCGATCGCGCCGCGCACCTGGTCGGCAAACATCTCGAAAGCCAGACGCGCTCTTTGGTTTCCTTGCGCCGCCGCCACTTCGATTTGCGCGAGGTCGGGCGAGACGCCGGAAATGCCGAGCAATCCCGAAAAATGATTCAACGCCCGATCCAGTTCCTTGCCGGTCAGGGCCTCCCGGCGTTGCAGATGGATCAGGATCCCCGGATCGATGGCTCCGCAGCGTGTTCCCATCATCAAGCCGTCCATGGGGCTGAAGCCGCTCGTGGTGGCCACCGCGACGCCTCCCCGCACGGCTGTGGCCGAGCAACCGCCGCCCAAATGACATGACACCAGCCGCAGCTGGGACGAGTCCCGTCCCAGGATCTCCGCCGCGCGCCGGGCGCAATAGGAGTGGCTGATCCCGTGGAAACCGAACCGGCGGATGCCCCAACGTTCATACCAATCGTAAGGCACCGCGTAGAGGAACGCCTTCGGCGGCAGGCCGGCATGGAAGGAAGTGTCGAAAACCGCCACTTGCGGTTTGCCCGGCAGGGCCTCTTCCACCGCGTGGATGGCTTTGAGCGCCGGCGGATTGTGCAGCGGGGCCAGTTCGCTGGCCTGGCTGATCGCCTCTTTCACATCGCTGTCAATTAAAATACTGTCCCGATAATCCGCCCCGCCGTGGACGATGCGGTGCCCCACGGCGCTGATCGCCGCCCCCGGGTCGGTCCCGGGCGGCAATGCGCCCAGCGCCACTTGAATGACGCGGGCGGCGGCGCTGGAACTGTCGGGCAGCGGCAGCCGCGACCGCACAATGGTGCCCTGACGCGGGCGCACGATAAGCTGCGCCTCCTCCCGGTTTCCGTCCGCCCAGTCCAGCTCCCCTGTGACCAGCGCCGCGCATTCCGAGTCGTCAAACAAACCAAACTTCAAACTGCTCGATCCCGCGTTTATGGCTAATGTGGACATGTGTCCCTCCGGTTATGGTTGATGCGAATCAATGGGACGTCTCCATCTCCTGCCATTGGTATTCGAGCCGGTGGTTCTCGATCTTTTCCCGTCGTTCGGCGTAATCCGGCGCTTTCTGGTCGAGCAGGGCCAGCTCCGCGTCGATTTTGTTCAAGGTCGTTTCTGTAATCGCCTTCTTGATGGCTTCATCTTCGCCTCCTTCGATGCTCAGGGCGCGCCGGTAATAGGACAGGGATTTGTCAAAAAGCATTTTGCGCGCATAGGCCCCGGCCAGCGTCTTGAGGATTTTCGTGTTTCTGGGGCCGTGCTCCAACAGCGGCTCGAAGCGGTTGATGATGGTGTCGTCGGCCCCGGCTGCCAGGGCAGGCTTGTTTTGCCGGGGCGGGGGGAGGGTGGTGCCACTGGAAGCGTCGGTCAATGGGTTGTTTGCCGGCGGCAAGGATTGCTCCTCCACAAACCGGGCGGGCAGCTTGCGCAAGGCCCGTAATACCGTCCCATCGCGGGGATTGTCTTTCAATAACCGCCCGTAAAGCGCGGCTGCGGCCGAGGGATCGCCGCTTCTGGCCAGGGCGTCGCCCAATGCCAGTTTGAGGGCGCGATGATCCGGATGTTCGCCGGCCAGCATATCCAACGACAAAAGGGAAGTGCGCGGCAGGTCCAAAGCCAGCGCGGCCTTGGCGACCAGACGGTGCGCGGTCACGTTATCCGGCTCCTGGTTCAAGACCCGTTCCGCGATGAACATGGCTTTGAGCGGTTGCACGTGCAGCAGCACCTCCGCTTCGGCCAGGGAAGGCGAGAGGCGTCCTTTTCGGATCATTCTCTTCCAAAAACCGGCTCTTTTCTCCGCGGCCTTCCTCTGTGCGGATCGCAGCGCCTCGCGACAGGCCACAAAGCCCGGTTCTATTTCCAAAGCGGTGGTAAAGGAGGCTATGGCCGGGTCCACTTCGTTCCTCTCCATGGCTGCCAGGCCGCTCCGATACAATTTGGCGCATGGCTCCGAAACCTGATTGACAGTCGTGTCGCGCATAACTCACGTCCCGGCGTCCGTTGCCGGTGGCGTCCTTTGGATGTTCATGCCTTCCAACGCATCAAGTATTGTGCCAACATGCTTTGCGGGGAGAGGCCCCCGGAAATATTGCGCTTTAGCGTCTCAAATCTCGATATCTCGCGGCTTTTCCGCGATTTTCCGCAATTTCCCGGCCGAGGCGGCGTCCGGCTCCGCGTGATCGCATTGGCACGTCTCATGCGAGAGATGACCGCGGTGAATTGGACGATTTATGAATAATGCTCCGTCAGTCAAATCCAAAGCCACTCGAAAGGATGAATCCTTCCGGCTGAAAACGATCCTCGCCCCGGTTGATTTTTCCGAGGACGCGATGCGCGCGTTCCGGTATGCCGCGCATCTGGCTGAAACGAGCGGCGGGAAAGTGATCGTGCTCAACGTGGTGGAAAATCCCCTTGTTTATCCGGCCTTCTCGGCAGGCGACCAGGAACGGATTGCGGGTGAAACGCAGCGCAAACTGTATCAGGCCTGCCAGGCTGAACCCGCGATTTCAGACGAAGTGGAAACGATGGTTCGCATCGGGGTGGAATCTGTGGCCGAGGAAATCGCCCTGGCGGCGCGGGACGTCGCAGCCGATCTAATTGTCCTGCCCGCACGGCATCGGGCCTCGCTTGGGCGCGCGTTCTTTGCCAATACAGGCGATAAGATCGCGCGCCACGCTCCCTGCCCGGTGTTGAGGGTTCCCGTTGATCAACCCTGAGTGACCCGCCGGTCGCCTCCGGTCAGACTTTCCTGCGCAGGCGCTTCACGAGCTGAATACCGCCAAACAAGAGACCGCTCGCAAGACCAAGGCCGCTTGGTTCGGGCACTGAAGTCACTTCGCCCGCGGGAATCATTTCCTGCGTGAATGCGTAATCCGTGCTGCTGGAGAAATGAATTGCATAGTTGAAATCCAATTCGCCGCCAATTGCCACGGGCGTTCCCGATGTAAAATCAATGGTCGCTTCATACGGTTCAGTTGGAAATTCCACGCTGGGCAGATATGGGGCAGTGCCGGGGGTGGAATAGCTTACGGTCCAGTCCGAGTTCGGCACATTGTCAACACCCGGAGTCCCGACAATCGAGAAGGGCACCGCCATGTACACGTTGACCACATAGCTGGTCCACGCGAAGGAGGTGTCATTATTGACAGAGCTGTACAACCCAAGCGTCGGGTCACTCGTGGTGTCCGTCTGTATCGTCCCGGTCATGTGGCCCGGGCCTGAAGACTGTTCTCCAGCCATATAGAGGCTGGATCCATCGAAAGCGCCTTGTTGCGTGCAGTTGATCGCCTCGTCACCGTCATTGCACCAAGAGGTGCCGGTTATGTTTGCGTTGGTTGTGGAGCAATATCCCAGGAACACCACGCCGAGAAGGACAAAGGTTTTCTGTCTCATGAGAATGCTTTTAACATAATATGTTCTGATTTGTCAAGCGGTTTTAATAAGAAATTTTCATTTTTTGGCGCTTCTTCTGCAAGAAATTCGTGCAGAGGCATTTCCGCAATGTTCCGAGATAAAGGCCCAAAAGACGGCGTTTGTGGCCTTGAAAGCACGAAATCTCGCCAATCCCCTTCGAGAAATCCCAAGTTGCGAAGAATCACAGGCCGATCCCCCACGGGTGCTTTCTTTGGATCGTATTGCAGCGCAATATCTTGCCGATATTCCAAGCCCTCCAAAACAGATGGCATGTCTCTTGCGAAGTCTTCTCCTGACTGTGTTTAACTTCAGCCAACAAACAAGGAAGATACTATCATGAGTGAACCTACAAATATCCCATCTACTGCATCCGGCGCCCCAACAACCAGCGCTTGCCAATCCGCCTCGTGTTCCACGGCACAGAAGCCGGCCCAGCCCCAAGCTGCGGCAGCCCCGGCGACCCAGCCTGCGACCAACAAGGGCTTTCGGCGTCAACCGCGCAAACAGCATTGATCGGAACTAACCAAATCGAATCCGATGAATATGAGGACCGGCGCTGAAAGTTTGGAGGAACACGGCGCCGGTTCTTCTTTTATCAAGTCCAACGTTCCCGCCCCCAATAAAACCAACCCCATGAAAAAACTTATTCAAAATCTGCTCAAACTTCAGGAATTTGAATTCGCGGCGCACATCGACAGTGACGGGGAGGCGGCCATAGCCAAACTGCGCCGGCAAATCCCGCCGCCCATCCTCAAGCACTATGACCGCCTGACCGATCAGGGCAAAAAGGGAGTCGCCCTGGTGAGCCATCAGAGCTGCACGGGCTGCCACATGCGCGTTCCCATCGGCGCCATTGTCACGCTGATGCGCGGCGACGATATCCAAATGTGCGAGAGTTGCGGGCGCTACCTCCATATCCCCGCGGAAGAGCAGTCTGAAATCCGGGAAGCCGCCGCTGAAACCAAAGCCGCCGATGCGAAGACCCGGGCAAAACGCAAACCGCTGGTTCGTGCCCTCTGAGTGCGTTGTTTGGCAAAGGTTAAGCAGAAGCTCCGGGCGTTTTGACGCCTCCAAAAGCTGATTTGCAGGTGACAAGCGCTTGTCCGCTCAGGATTTGCCCGAATAAAAGCCTTCGACTATTTTGGCGACATCCTTGAAGCCGGCATCCACTTCGTAAATCAGTTTGTACTGGTCCATGGCCGCCTCCTTCTTGCCCATTTTGTCCAGGACGCCGCCCAAAGCGTAGATCATGTCCTTCTTTTCGTCGTCGAAGATGGCCTTTTCCTTGATGGCGTCTTCCAGTTTGTGGGCGGCCATGTCGTTCATGCCCCGCATGGCGAAGCACTGGCCAAGGTAGTTGAGCGATTGAAGCCGTTTGCTCGGATTGTTTTGCGCCTTTTGGAACTCCCGGATGGCCTCGCTGATTTTCCCCGTTTGAAAATAAAGTCTCCCAAGGTCGAAGCGGATGAGCAGGTCGTTGGGGTACTGTTCGGCCCGTTGCTCGCACTCGGCCAGCAAAAACGTGTCCCGCTCGCCCTCAAGCTGCTTGATTTTCTCCGCCGCGCCGGGGGCCTTGCGGTCCAGTTGCTCAATGGCGTGATTGAATTTCCTGACCTTCGTCTCGCCAATGACTTTTTGCAGCGAAGCGTCCGTGTTGCCTTCCTGATCCACGATTCTCTGGTAGGTTTCCAGCGCCTTGTCAAAATCCATCTGCTGGGCGTAAAGCTCGGCCACGTTGCGGAGCAGTTTCAAGTTGTTGGGTTCCCCGGCCAGTTGCTCCTCGTATTTCGCGATTTCCTTTATGGCCAAATCCTCGCTCTTGACCTGCCGGCTTTCCTGTTCCATGGCCACGGCCTGGTCCTTGTCTTTTAAAATATCGCGATAAGAGCCTTTGCCGCCCGCCAGCGCCTCATAACCGCCTTCGCTCAGTGTCTTTTGGGCGGAAATGTCCTTCAATTCCTGGGTCAGCCGCAGGTCTGTCGGATGTAGCCGCATCAATTCGGCAAAAATGGCTTCGGCCTTGTCTCCTTCGCCGGCCGCCGCATAGGCCCGGGCCAGGTTCTTTCTGATGTCCTCATCCTTGGGCGAAGCTTTGGTGGCGATTTCAAGGGAGAGAATGGCGGTCTTGGGCATTTCCGCCGCCATGGCCGCCTCCCCCAGAAGCTTGTGGCCCGCCGCGCTGTTGGGATCGCTGTTGAGAATTTGTTCGGCGATTTTCAAGGCGTCCACCGGATCCTTCATCAGGGCCAACTGGCCCTTGGCCAGCAAGGGGGAATTGCCGGCGCCGCTCAGCATTCTTTTGAAAAATCCGCCGCCCCCGCCCGCCTTCTTGAATTGCGAAGCGCGCAAGGCCTCGCGGCAATCGTAAAAGGCCGGCTCCTGCTCCAGGATGGAGCAAAAGATGGCGATGGCGTAATCAAAGTTCTTCCGGTCGAAGGCCGACTTGCCCTTTTCGTACTGCTCCCGCAAGGAGCGGGGAATCTGGCTGATCGTTTTCTCTGCCATGTTAAAAGTGTATTAAGCCTCCGCAAAAAATCCATCTTAAAAATAAGCCCTGCCGTCCCTGCCTTCACAATTTATTTGAAAACAACATGGCTCCGCATATTATGCGCGCAATAAATTAATGAGGTTTGGCGTTTTTAAAGAGCTTGGCGCAGGCGAAACCAGAGTCGCCCTCGTTCCCGATGCGGTAAAATTGTTGCTCAAAAAGAAGCACTCAGTTTCGGTCGAGAGCGGGGCGGGCCTGGCCGCGTCGATTCCCGACGCCGAATTCGCGGCGGCGGGGGCGGAGGTCGTCCCGGACGCGGCGCGGCTGGCGGCGGCGGCCGATTGTTTTGTGAAGGTCCGCGCGGTGTCGAACGAGGACGCGGCGGCGTTGCCGGAGGGCAAGGCCCTGATCGGGTTCCTGGCCCCTTTGCGCAATCCGGAGTTGGTGCAAATCCTGGCGAAGCGCCGCATGACGAGCTTCAGCCTGGACGCGATTCCCCGCATCAGCCGGGCGCAAAGCATGGACACGCTTTCCAGCATGGCCACCATCGCGGGCTACAAGGCGGTGCTGCTGGCGGCGGTCGAATTGCCCAAGTTCCTTCCCATGCTGACCACGGCCGCCGGCACGATCCGGCCGGCGCAATGTTTGATCCTCGGCGCGGGTGTGGCGGGGTTGCAGGCCATCGCCACGTCGCGGCGGCTCGGCGCGGTGGTGGAGGCGTTCGACGTCCGGCCCGCCGTGCGGGAACAGGTCCGGAGCCTTGGCGCAACGTTCATCGAGGCCGCCGTGGAGCAGAGCCTGGAGGACAAGGGCGGATACGCCAAACAGGTTTCAGCGGAGACGCTGGCCAAACAGCAGAAGCTTTTGCACGAGCGGGCCAAAGTGGCGGATTTCATCATTTCCACCGCGCAAGTGCCGGGCAAACCAGCCCCGCGCCTCATCACCAGGGAAATGGTGGCGGACATGAAACCCGGCTCGGTGATTGTCGATCTGGCGGCGGAAAGCGGCGGGAACTGTGAATTGACCAAGGCGGACCAGACGGTGCGGGCGCATGGCGTCACGATTCTCGGCCCGACCAACCTGCCGGCGACGCTGCCCCTGGACGCCAGCCGGATGTTTGCCAGGAACCTGGCGAATTTCATCCAGGAAATCACCAATGAAACCGGCTTCACGATGGATTGGAAAAATGAAATTTTCGCCGGGACCTGCGTCACGCTCAACGGCGAAGTGAGAAAGAAGGCCCCATGATGGAGAACCCCCTGCTGATTGGCACGCTGGCGATGATTTATATTTTCGTCCTGGCGATTTTTACGGGCGTGGAGGTGATCAGCCGCGTGCCGACGGTTTTGCACACGCCGCTGATGTCCGGCGCCAACGCCATCCACGGCATCGTTTTGATCGGCGGGGTGATCCTGCTCGGCAATGCGGAGGATAATATGGTTTTGCTCGTGCTCGGATTCGTCGCGGTCGTCTTCGGGACGTTGAACGTGGTCGGCGGCTTTGTCGTGACCGATCGCATGCTGGAAATGTTCAAAGCCAAAACACCCGACAAAACCGGCCAAGACAAATGAATCTCCAAACCGTCCCGGCAGCCGCTTATTTGATCGCGTCGCTGTGTTTCATCTTCGGCCTGAAGAGGCTGAGCAGCCCGCGCACGGCTCGTTCGGGCAATAGGATCGCCGGGTTCGGCATGGCGCTGGCGCTGCTGGGCACGTTTCTTTTGCCGGGGATGGGCCACTTTTGCCCCATCATCATCGCCATTGTCATCGGCACAATTCCCGGCTGGCTGCTGGCCAAGCGCGTCAAGATGACCGCCATGCCGCAGATGGTTTCACTTTTCAACGGCATGGGCGGCGCGTGCGCCATGTTCATTTCCCTCGGGGAATGGCTTAAAGCGTCGCCCTCGGCCGCTGAATGGATCAAGAGCGCGCTGGGAGTGCAGGAAGGGCCGGCCCTGCCAAAACTTTTGGGGATCATTTTAGGCTCGATCAGTTTCACCGGAAGCCTGGTGGCCTTTGGCAAATTGCAGGGCTTGATCACGGAAAAGCCGGTGCGCTGGCCAATGCAGAAAACGATCAACGCCATCCTGCTGCTGGCCATCGTGTCGGCGGCGTGCGGATCGGCCAACCCGTCGCACGGGCTGCCTTGTATAATAGTATTGACTCTTCTGGCGCTGCTGCTGGGCGTGTTGCAAGTCCTGCCCATCGGCGGGGCGGACATGCCGGTGGTGATCTCAGTCTTGAACTCCTGCACGGGGCTGGCGGCGGCGTTGACCGGTTTTGCCATGCGCAACATGTCGATGATCATTGCCGGCACATTGGTCGGCGCGGCGGGTTCGTTGCTCACTGTCCTCATGTGCAAGGCCATGAACCGTTCGCTGGCCAAGGTGGTGTTCGGCTCATTCGGCCTGGCGCCCAAAGGGGCGGCGGCCGCAGCCGGGCAGGGCGATCAGACCATGCGCGAAATCGCCGCTTCCGAATGCGCCATCATGATGGGTTACGCCCGCAAAGTCATCATCATCCCCGGCTACGGACTGGCCGTGGCGCAAGGGCAGCACCTGGTGCATGAATTGGAACAAATGCTCGAAAAACGGGGGGTGGAGGTCAAATACGCCATTCATCCGGTGGCGGGCCGTATGCCCGGGCACATGAACGTCCTGCTGGCCGAGGCCGATGTGCCCTATCCCAAATTGCTCGACATGGAGGAAATCAACCCGGAGTTCGAGCAGGCCGACGTGTCTCTGATCATCGGCGCCAACGATGTGGTCAATCCCGCGGCGCGCACCGATGCAGGCAGTCCGATTTACGGCATGCCCATCCTCAACGCGGACAAGGCCAAGAATGTCATTGTCATCAAGCGCGGACGGGGCGCGGGTTTCGCCGGGATTGAGAACGCGCTGTTCTACCAGCCCAAGACCCGCATGTTATTCGGCGACGCCAAGAAGGCGTTGCAGGAATTGATCACCGAGGTAAGAGGGCTGTAATTCAAGGTAGGGACGTCTCGCCGAGGCGTCCAGGGCGGGACCGGGCGAACGTGGGATTGGCACGAACGTGGGATTGGTTTGACAGAAACTGCCGCAGAGCCATCCTTGTCCAATTGACAGTTCACAACCGTCATTCTTTGCCGCACCGCGTGCCTCTTTGGGTCGATCCACAGAAAGAAGTCTATTTCATTACAATAAATTGCCGGCGGAGAGGCCGGACTCAACTAACCCTTGCCGAAATGGCCGGCCCCCTGCTCGACACTGTCAAACTCCGCCATGAGCGATTCGTTTGGTTCGCGCACATTTTTCTTCTCATGCCCGATCACGTCCACGCCTTGCTTTCGTTTCCACCTTCCCGAAATACCCTCCAGCAAACCGTCACTCTGTGGAAACGCTGGACGGCGCGCCAAATGGGAATTGAGTGGCAGCGTGATTTCTTTGAACACCGCCTTCGTTCCGACGAAAGCTGGCGTGAAAAGGCGGATTACATCCTCGCGAATCCGGTGCGCAAGGGACTGGTTACGGAGGTTGCCCAGTGGCCGCATGTGTTTCTGCCCAACCCCCGCTAAACCGCAGGAGGTTTACGCAATGCGCCAGTCAGTTCTGGTAGGGACGGCTCGCCGAGGCGTCCCCCACCATTGCGGCATTCTTGCGGCAACGGTTGTTTACGCAATGCGCCAGTCAGTTCTGGTAGGGACGCCTCGCCGAGCCGTCCTGGGGCGGGCCTTGCCGGGGCGGTCGCCCCGACGAGGCTGCCGTACCTTTCCCGGTCCCGCCGTCACACCTTACTCGTTGGCGTATCGTTGGCCGACCGCTAACGGACGTTAGAGCTCAGGCGTCCCCTCTGTTTTCATGGGTTCCAAGCGAATGCGCCCCCACAACGAATGCGCGATTGCGGTCCGGTCGAAAAGGAAGTGCGGCGCCTGGAACACAAACACAATGAATCCACCGGGATTTCGAACCATCACGCGGCGGTGGCGGGATTCTTCCGGGGATCAGTCGCGCTGAGGATGGCGCTGACGGATTTCTGATTGAACCCCTTGTAGCCGCCGTGGCGTTCCAGCGCTTCCAGATGGCTGCCCAGGGCGCCTTCCTTGGTAAACTTCTCGAATTGCTCACTGCTCACAAGGCCCTCATGCACCAGCTTCTGCAGGCGTTCGCGCGACACCGGCCACCGTTCCCCCCCGGTGAATGCCTGGCGCAGAAATTCAAATTCCGAAAACGGTTTCATGGCCGCCACGCCCTCTTTTTCCAATTGGGCGCGGAGCCGGTCAAAATCACAACGGATTTCCAAGTGGTGCATCCCCGCGTCAAGAAAACTTTCGCCATGCAACCCGACCCACAGGCCCACCGTGCCGAGCCGGGGCGCGGGCGGCAGCCGTATCCTGGAGAAATCAATTTCCGTTTCCTCGGGCAGGAGATCAACGTCGGCAAACACCACGATGCCGGCGGTGGGATGCTCGGCGATTTGCGCGCCCCAACCCGCCTCGGCCCCGGCATAAAAGCGTTCGCGCCTGACAAAGCCCAGTTGCAGCAGGAATTCGATCAAATCCACAAAGTGCCGGCGGGAACAGCGGAAGGTGTGATGGTCGTGATTGCCCCAACCCAGGCCCAGGGCGTCCTGGCGCCGTTTTTGCACGCGCGCGGCGCGATTGCGGCTTTCCCAGTAACGGCGCTCTTCTTCAAAAAAGAATTGACAGGACAAATCCCGCCCGGCCAGCTCCACGCTCCGGGCCAGCGCCTGGCCGGCGGCGCGGACGCCCTCGTCCTCGCCGGGGCAGCGCCGCCGCCGCGTGCGCCACAATTCCCTGGCCTGGACGAAATTTTTCAAATCGGCGGCGTGGAGCGGGGCCGGGACAAATCCGCGATAAGCATTACGCTCAACGGCCTCCAACCGGGCTCCGTTTTCCTCGCTCACGAACACGCGGCGCAGGCGCGAGAGGGGCGCGCCTTCGATGGGGCCGGGCAGGGAATGGGCGGCCGCGAAATCCGCCACAAACCCGGGGCGAAGCGCCACGACGGGCCGGTCATGCGCCCCGGTCAAAAGGACCCGCGGCAAAGTGGCGCGGGGATGATGCAGGGCAATTTCGCCGCGGGCGGTTTCCACGGCGTCGCGGGCAAAACCGAGGTCCAGCAACGCTTTTTCATCCGTGGCGGGAAGGGTCAGATGATCGATCCATTCAAAGAAGTCGGTGCCAGTCTCAGCGCGCATCCTCTCCGCCAATTGTTGCGCGAAGGAATTGTGGGCCAGGAAGCCATCGACGGACCGGCGCAGGAAAGTTTCGGCGGCAAAGACCAGCGGCCAGTCGAACTCCTTTGCCGCGCCGGCGGCGTCCTGTTCGAGAAGGTTTTCCTTGCGGGCACGGCTCATATAAGCTTCAGAAGCAATAGCAGAAAACCGCTGCCGGCGCAAATCTCTGCGAGATATTATCATGGTGACAAAAGTATTTCATGACGTCGCGAAACTGGACCGGGAGGCCGCGGCCACGGCTGCGGCGGCGCTTCGGGATGCGATTGCCAGTCAGGGCAGGGCGCGCATCATCGCGGCCACCGGCACTTCGCAAATCGATTTTCTCAAGGAACTTACGGTGTGCCCCGGCATCCATTGGCGCCAGGTGGAAATGTTTCATCTCGACGAATATATTGGTTTGCCGGTCACACATGCGGCCAGCTTTCGCGGATTTCTGCTGGATCGCTTGATTCGGCCGGCGGGCGTGGGGCGTTATCATTTGCTCGACGGGCAAGGCGACGCGACGGCGGTTTGCCAAAGGGCCGGCGCCGAATTGAACGCCGCGCCCATCGACGCGGCTTTTGTGGGCGTGGGCGAAAATGCGCACCTGGCTTTCAACGATCCTCCGGCGGATTTTGTCACCGAAGAGCCTTATCTCATCGTTACTCTGGATGAGGCTTGCCGGCGGCAGCAAGTGGGTGAAGGCTGGTTCAATGACCTGGCGGAAGTCCCGCGACAGGCGATTTCCATGTCGATCCGCCAGATTCTGAAGGCGCGCAAGATTCTGTGCATCGCCCCCGGCCGGCGAAAAGCGCAGGCGCTCAAGGCCTGCCTGGAGGGCGAAATCAGTCCGGCTGCGCCGGCATCCATCCTTCGGACCCATCCAGACGTGACGCTTTATCTTGACACAGATTCCGCGTCTTTATTGGATCGGAAAACTTTGGCGGAGATGGTTGCACAGTAACCCGTCCCCGCAAACCGTCATGTCATCATGGCTTGCGGATAACCCGGAAAACGCCGATGCCGACAAACAGGGCAACCTGGCCAAGAATCATGGCCATCAAACCCCAGCGGAGCCACTGCCATACCGCAAGTGAGATGATTACCGATAACGCCGCCCACAACAAACCCGGGCTGTCCTCGAACTCGCCCGCCCGATAAAAGAAAATGGCGAACACGATCAACAGCACGCACTCATATGAATAAAATGGCGGCATAGGGCATGTATGATTTAAAAGTGCTTGGAAGGACCATGGCGGGAATTCCAGGTTTTGGCCAGCTATAAAATGAATCGCGGCTATCCCCTGAGGCACGGCATTGGCGAAAATGCGCGCCTTGACGCGCAGTCCGCATTTCGGCAGCCTCTCCTTGCGCTGCTCACATGCAAAAGATTCCGCACAATGATTTGAAAAGAGTCATCGCCGGGATTCTTGTCCTTATGGCGGCCTTGATCTGGCCGGACGCCGCCGCCAGCGCCTCCGGTCCGCCCGTCAGCAAGGAAACCCAGGAATGCCTGAATTGTCATTCGTCGTATAATCCCGGCCTGGTGCAGGATTGGCTGCACAGCCTGCACAGCCAGGTCACCCCCGCGGAAGCGCTCAAAAAACGGCCCCTGGAACGAAGGGTTTCCAGCGACAACATTCCTCAATCGTTGCAAGGCGTGGTGGTGGGCTGTTTCGAGTGCCACAGCTTGAATGCCACAAACCACCCGGACAACTTCAACCACTTCGACTACCACATCAACGTCGTAGTTTCGCCGCGGGATTGCGCAGTCTGCCACGCCGTCGAAGCGGCGCAGTTTGCCGGCAGCAAGAAGGCCCATGCCCTGGGCAATCTCCGTGACAACCCGCTCTTCCACAGGATGGTCGATAGCATCGACAGCGTGGCTGATGTCAAACACGGCAGGCTCGTCATGGCGGGCGCCTCGGACCAAACCAAGAACGAGACTTGTTATGCCTGTCACGGCTCGCGGGTGGAGGTGGTGGGCGTGCGCAAGCTCACCAACGAGTTGGGCGAATTCGAACTGCCCAAGTTGAGCAACTGGCCGAACCAAGGCGTGGGCCGCGCCAACCCGGACGGCAGCCTGGGCGCCTGCACCGCCTGCCACACGCGGCATGAGTTTTCCATCGAGGTCGCGCGCAAGCCCTTTACCTGCTCGCAATGCCACACGGGACCGGATGTCCCGGCCTTCGAAGTGTACGAGGAAAGCAAGCACGCCAACATTTTTCACTCAAAAGAGCGGGAATGGAATTGGACCCATGTCCCCTGGCGCGTGGGCGTGGATTTTCCAGCCCCCACCTGCGCCGTCTGCCACAACAGCCTCATCACGTCGCCTGACGGGGAAGTGCTGGCCCCGCGCACACACGACTTTGGGACGCGTCTTTGGGTGCGGCTGTTTGGCCTGCCCTACACCCATCCGCAGCCCAAAAGCGGCGACACCACGATCATTCGAAATAAAGACGGCCAGCAGTTGCCGACGGCTTTCACAGGAGAGGTGGCCGGCGAATTCCTTGTTGATTCCAAAGAACAAGCCCGCCGCCAGGCTGCCATGAAGGGCATCTGCCATTCCTGCCACAACCAGGATTGGGTGGACGGGCATTTCGACAAGCTGAACCACACCATCGCGGAAACCGACCGGATGACCCGCGCCGCCACGGACTTGATGCAGAAGGCGTGGGACCTGGGTCTGGCCGATAAAACCAACCCGTTCGACGAACCCATCGAACGCCAGTGGATGAAGCAGTGGATGTATTACGCCAACTCCATCCGGTTGGGGTCCGCCATGGCCGGCCCGGACAACACGACATTCCAGGACGGTTGGTTTGACCTGACCACGCACCTTCGCGAAATGCAGGAGTGGATCGGCACCCGGGAGAAAGCGCGTCCTCGGAACCCGGACGCGAAGTGACCCGCTCCGCACGCACCATAATTTGCTATCAGATGCGCAATTTCGGGTGTCGCGGGGCGAGCAAAACAGGACAGTTCTTGTAGTTAGCAAAACAGGAATCTCCTTGGCTGCACCACCAGTCTTTGAGGAGGGCGAGCGTAGCGATGCCCGACGAAAAGACTGGTGGTGCAGCC
>Ga0224554_1000175_pt1 | contig 59052 bp, 41 predicted proteins | sample 714S22024metaG_FD_180666 | JGI IMG/M metagenome (GOLD analysis project Ga0224554, IMG submission 180666) | Peat soil microbial communities from Stordalen Mire, Sweden - 717 S2 20-24 | ecosystem: Environmental > Terrestrial > Soil > Wetlands > Peat | place: Sweden: Norrbotten County, Stordalen... | reverse complement strand
GCGCCGTCGTTCCGGCCACAAAATGCTCGATCAACCGCCGCTGCTGCAACCAACTCAGACGACTCTTTCGCATCCGCGCCATCCCAGTTCAAAAGACCCTTTGAATTGATTATCTAGGACAGCCCCTTCGCTTTTTTTCCATGAGAAATTCAGGTGAGTCTAAGTGCGTTTTCTGACCTGCTATGAGCTGTGAGGTATGAGGTATGAGCCAATTGCCACGTCACTCGTGGGGCATGTAGAAGAGGCTGAGGCGGGGCAGCGAGTGGGCTTCGAGCAGGCGCTTCTGCAAGAATTGCTGCTGGACCTGCTTGATCTGAACGGCCTGCATCTTGCCGCGGTAGGGGGCCAGTTCGCGGGCGGCCTGTTCGCGCAGGGCGACGAGTTGGGCCTCGGGTGCGGCGGTGAGGAGCGCGGCGAAGAGCTTCTCTTCGAGGACGGTGAGGGTGCGGTCGAGAGCTTCAAGGTTCGAGGTACTAGGTTCGAGGTTCGAGGGAGAAGCAGATCCCTCCGCTACGCTGCGGGATGACAACAAAGGGGTGGCGAGTTCGCGGAGGCGGGTGGCGGCTCCGATGGCAGCGGTGCTGGCGGGCGAGGGGAGATTGGTGGCAGCTTTGTCGAGGAGGTCGGCGTTGCGTTCCAGATAGCGGGCGATGCGGGCGGATTCGAAGCCGGACTCGCGTGGTTCGGCGGCTTCGGCTGGTGCGGCACCGATGGCGGCCTCACGGGATTGCTCGACGGCTTTGATGACAGCGTTGTAGCACCAAGCGAGACCGTTGATCTCGCGCTGGCGGCGGTTGCCGAGGTGGGCGCGCTGCTTGTCACGGTTGTCGAAGGCGGCGTCGATGCCGCGCAGAACGGCTTCGAGCGGAACGCCAGCTTCGCGCCAGGTCTCGATCAGCGCCCAGTCGAGCGTGGATAGCATGAGCAGCGAGCCTCGTCGCTGCTGGAAGCGCTCTTCGATCTCGGTGAAGTAGTTGAAGTAGTTCATAAGCCACACCTCGCTGCGGCGAAGTCAGTCGTGGTGGGGCTTTGGGGGACGGGTGCGGTCGTGGTGGTCCTGGTTGCGCTCGTAGATGAGGCGGAGGCCGGTGAGGGTGAGGCGTTCGTCGACCTGGCGGATGAATTTGGAGCCGGTGGCGATGAGGCGGGCCAGGCCTCCGGTGGCGATGGTGCGGGTGTCTGGCCCCAGCTCGGCGATCATGCGTTCGAGGATGCCGTCGACCAGGCCGATGTAGCCGTAGTAAAGGCCGATCTGGAGGTTATCGACGGTGCCGGTGCCGATGACTTTGGCGGGTCTGCGGATGTCGATGCGGGGCAGGCGGGCGGCGCGAGTGAAGAGCGCGTCGGCGGAGATGCCGAGGCCAGGGGCGATGGCTCCGCCGAGGAACTCGCCCTTGGCGGAGATGGCGTCGAAGGTGGTGGCAGTACCGAAATCGACGACGATGACTGGCGGATGGCGTTGGGGGGAATCCCTGGGTGGGAGCGGGTCTTTGAAGTTTGCCGGATCTTTGAAGAACTCGTATGCGGCGACGCAGTTGACGATGCGGTCGGCACCGACCTCGGCGGGGTTGTCGGTGAGGATGGGCAGGCCGGTGCGGATTCCGGGTTCGACGAAGATGGGCTTGACGCCGCAATAAAGCTCGGCGGCGCGGCGCATGGTGGAGTCGAGCGGCGGGACGACCGAAGAGATGATGATGCCGGTGATCTGCGCTATGTCCATCGAGCGCAGGGTGAAAAGATCGCGGAAGAGGATGCCAAGCTCGTCGATGGTGGGATTGCGATGCGTGGTGATGCGCCAGTCGGCGAGCAGAGTGGCGGGGGCGTGTGGCGTGGCCAGACTATAGAGACCGAGGACCGTATTGGTGTTGCCTACATCGATGGCTAAGAGCATAGGTTTGAGGTTTGAGGTTCGAGGTTCGAGGTTCGAGGTTTGAGGTTCGAGGAGAAGCAGATTCCTTCGCTGCGCTACGGAATGACAAACGAAACTACGGAATGACAAACCAAACTGCGAAATGACAACAAACTCAGGGTTCGCGGAGGCCCCCGGAGAGGACGGTGTGGAACTGGCCGTCGTCTCCATGGACGAGGAGAAAGCCGCTGGGATCGAGTCCGGCGGTAGTGCCAGTATATCCGCCGGGGGCCGGATCGTTGGGAGTGGGGTCGCGCGCCTCGACTCGGACGCGCTTGCCGGAGATCCAGGAGCTGAATTGGGTGAGGTCCGAGGTTCGAGGTTCGAGGTTCGAGGTGAGGCGGCGGATTTCATCGTCGAGGGCAAGGAGGATGGCGGCGGTGAGCGGCTCGCGGCGGAGGGGCTGCGATGGATTGGGCTGTTCGCGGCGGAGGGATGTGGCGATGGGGTCGAGTTCGGGCGGAAAGATGACGTGGTTGACGTTGATGCCGATACCGATGACGGCGTAGCGGAGGGTTGCGGGCGCGGACGACGTGGCGTGGTTGGATACGGTGTCGATAAGGATGCCGCCGCACTTGCGGGCTATTCCCTCTTTTCCGGTGAGGAGGAGGTCGTTGGGCCAGCGAATGTCGATCTGGTCGCGAATGCTGAATCCTGCAACCGACGCAATGGCCGACTGCACGGCGATGGCGGTGGTGAACGAGAGGCCGAGCGCGCTCTGCACGGGGATTGGGGGCGCGACGAGGGCGGTCATGTAGAGGCCGTCGCCGGGTGCGGAGTGCCACGCGTGGTTGCCGCGGCCACGGCCGGCGGTCTGCTCGTCGGCGATCCAGACACCGTGACGCGCGCCTGCCTTGGCCGCATCGAGGGCGAGGTCGTTGGTGGAGGCAACTGTAGCGAAGTGCTGTAGGTGACCAGCGAATTCAGTATTGGCGATGGCATGCTCCACTGCACGGAGGTCGAATGCACGGAGGTCGAAGGGGCCGGTCGCAGGCATCAGAGGAGGTCGGCGGTGATCTTCATGCTGAGGTCTATGGCGGTGGCGGAGTGGGTGAGCGCGCCGACGGAGATGAAGTCGACTCCGGTTTTGGCGTAGTTGCGGACGGTCTTGAGGGTCACGCTGCCGGAGGCCTCGATGGTGGCCTTGGGCAGGTCTTTATGCACCAGCTTGACGGCCTTCTTCACCTCTTTTGGGGTCATGTTGTCGAGCAGGATGGACTCTGCGCCGCCGGCGATGGCCTGGTCGAGCTCGGCCGGGGTGCGCACTTCAACCTGGACGATCTGTCCCGGCTTGCGTCCGGCGAGCGCGCGCGCAAGCACAGCGGGAAGCCCGCCGCCGAGCGAGATGTGGTTGTTCTTGATGAGGATTCCATCCTGCAGGTCGAGGCGGTGGTTGATGCCGCCGCCGCAACTGACGGCGTACTTGTCCAGCGCGCGCAGGCCGGGGATAGTCTTGCGCGTGTCGAGTATTTTTGTCTTGGACTTCGCCGCAGCAACGGCCTTGACATACTCGTTGGTCAGCGTACTGATGCCGCTCATGCGCTGCATCAGGTTGAGGATGACGCGCTCGGTGGAGAGGATACTGGCGGCGTTGGCGCGGATGACGGCGATGGCCTGACCCTTTTTGACGCGGACGCCGTCGAAGATCTCCGGGTGGCTGACGACCTCGAAGCGGCTGACAGGCTTGGTGGAGAGCTTGCCGTAGAGGCTGAGGAAGGCGGAGATGCATCCGATGCCGGCGACCACGCAGCTCTGCTTGGCGATGATGGTGGCGGTGGCGCGCAGGGCGGTGTCGATGGTGAGGTCAGTGGTAATGTCGTTGGCGGCCTTGTCCTCGATGAGTGCGGCTTCCAGCAACGCGGTGATGCGGCGGGATTTCCAGTCCATGGAGGGATTCTACAGCGTGTCAGCCAGGAGATTAGGCCAGGGCGTGTTCACACTAACGCAGCGCTTCGATGACGAGGGCGAAGTTGAGGAAGCCGAGGAAGAGGACATCGAGTTTCTCGAAGAGGGAGAAGATTCTGCGGAAGCCTTTGAGCCGTCGGAAGAGTCGTTCGATCTCGTTGCGCTTCTTGTAGAGTGCGCGGTCGTACTCCCACGGTTCAATGCGGTTGGACTTGGGAGGAACCACCGGGATCATGCCCAGACTGAGCACCAGTTGTCTGGTTTCGTCCCCTTCGTAGGCGCGATCCATCAACATCGGCAGACCTTCCGGCATAGGCCCAAGTTCGGTCGGCAGGGCGCGTCCTTCGGGAGCATCGTGGGCATTGCCCGGCGATAGGGCGAAGGTTATAGCCGTTCGAGCATTCGCGGCAACCAGATGAACCTTGGTGTTCCATCCGCCACGCGATTTGCCGATGGCCTGAGGTCCGTTTTTTTTAGAGCGCCCGTCCCGTCCGGATGTACCTTGATCGAAGTCGAATCGAGTGCGAACGCCTCGATCTTGATGCGCACGATCTGCTCCATCTGCAACTTCTCGAATACCCGATCGAGAACGCCCTTCTTCGACCAGCGATTCATGCGCGTGTAGATCGTGTGCCAGCGGCCGAAACGCTTCGGCAAACCACGCCATTTGCAGTCTTGCTCAGCGACATACAGAACTGCGTTCAGCACCTGCAAGTTGTTCAAACGCACGTTGCCTCGCTGCACCGGCAACGCATCCTTGATCCGCTCATACTGCGCTTCCGTGATCTCCATCCATAAACATTAACACAGATTGACCGTAGTGTGAACACGCCCTAGTTTCGTTGGCTTCATGCCAAAAAACCTCAACTCAGATTCTGGAGGTTTGGTTTGCCCTGCGGTTCTCGATGTACAAGTGCAAACATCCAGCGCGCTACCAACTCTCCTTTTTCTGTTGCTTCGACCAGAGATAGTCGGCTACCCGGTTGACGTCTTCGTCGCTGAGCACATGCTTCCACGACGGCATGTAAAGCGGAGGAGTCGGACCTGCCGGGTTGTCCATGGGAGGCACCTTTCCATTGCGGATGATCGCGATGACTTCATCCTTGGTGTAGTCGTCGGAGACGTGCAGCAGCGAAGGTACCTCACCGCCCTGGGCGTTGGGGTTGGGCACACCGCCTTGCAACTCCGTCCCATGGCAGCCAACGCACCCGAAGCGCGCAAAGTCCTGCTTGCCCGCCTCGATGGCTACATCTTCGGGTTTCAATGCGGTTTTCCTTCCCGACAGGATCGACTGCACATCCTCCGTGGTGACCGTCGCCATGAAGGCAAGCAGAGCCTTGCGGGCATTTGCTTCAAGATCGTATTCGGGCATGGTGCTTCCTGGATAGACAAGCTGCGGATTCACCAGTTGCTCGTCGAGCCATTCGTTGGAGTGCCGTTTGGTCACGCCCAGCAGGTCTGGTCCGGTTTTTGCTCCCACTCCGCCGACGCTGTGGCAGGCAATACAGTTCTTTTCGATAAACAATTGCCGGCCATATTCAGGGCTGGGGATCAGGCGCACGCTGGAATAGTAGCTCCCCATGTCCTGGTTGGTAAGCGCGAGCATGTAATAGGTGAGATTCCGCGCCTGCTCCGTGGAGAAGTGGAAGTTGGGCATGGCCGAGCCGGCAGAGACCGCGTTGGGAGCCAGGAAATGTTTCTCCAACCACTGCGGAGCGCGGAGGCTTGCGCCCTCTTCGGAGAGGTCGGGGCCGATGCTTCCGCCCACTCCATTCAACTTGTGGCATCCACGGCAGCCCTGGGTCTCGAAGAGATGCCTTCCCTCGGTGAGTTCCGGCACGCCGGGCACATCGCCCTCCTTGTGGCATCGGCCGCAGGTGGCGCGAACATAGTCCACGGAGAGGAGCGGTGTCTGCCAGAATGCCACATTGCCGTGGGCGCTCTCCTTATCGGTGGCAAGGCCCTGACCGCCATGGCAGATGGTGCATCCGAATTTGGAAGGGATGTGCGGGCCGAGTCCGGCATGATAGCGGAACGGCTCCGGAGCATTCTTCATGGTGGGGTCGTCCACTCCTAGATGGCAGGTGGTGCAGCGGTCCACGCGCTGCAAGCCGGTGAGCATTACCTGGTGAATCTCAAGCGGTGTAGACAAGACGGCGGCCTTGGCGGCGGCGTTGGGTTCATCCTGCGCCTCAAGCTGCAGAAAGTTACGCTGATAGTTCTTCCACGAGGGCGTGTTGGCCTGCCATTCGGCCGCCAGAATAAGAGCCAGCGCAATCATGCTGAGCGCAAAGAAGATTTTCTGAAGTCTGCGTTCCATTACTCAGCCCCCCCGACGACATGTACCCATGGTGGAACAAACGCCCAGCCTGGTCCGCGGAAGAAGGTCCCCACAATAATCAGAGCCAGGTTGGCGACAACGAAGAATGTGAAGAGCCAGAGAATCCACTTGCGATCGACGGGGCGACGGCTGGGGTTCCTGTCGAGGTACGGGATTGCGAGCAAGGCAAGCACCATCAGGGCCGGCGCCACCACGCCGCCCAGTAGCGCGGAGTGGCTAACCAGTTCCTGCAAGCCCAGGAAGTACCACGGAGCCTTGGCTGGATTGGGAGTCTTTGCCGGATTTGCCAACTGTTCCAGGGGCGCGTTCAGGAACAACGACATCGCCATCACGGTGGTAACCGTCGCCATAAGCACAACAGCCTCGCGAACGAAGGCGTACGGATAGGAGAAGACGGTATCTTCCTCCTCTTCGGGAGTGATCGTCTCGAATATGGGCTTTCCGGTGACGACCTCCATCAGTCCATAGGTCTTGTTCCTGGAAGCCGCCTCCACTTGCAACGGTGCGACCACAGCCGGCGCGCCGATGGTGACCAGCGACTCAGTCTTGCTGGGCTTCAGCGTCCAGACCGGCCGCGAGAGTCCGCCGTCTTTGCGGACCCTCCAGAAGTGAACGATGGTGAGCAGAATCAGGAGCGCCGGCAGCACGGCCACATGGAGCACATAGAAGCGCAACAGTGCGGCCTCGCCGACCGTGTGGCCGCCAAGCAGCAGTTCGCGCAACTGCCCGCCGACCAGTGGAGCGTAGCTTCCGATGTTGCTGCCAACCGTGATGGCCCAGTAGGCCAGTTGGTCCCACGGCAGCAGATACCCGGTGAAGGAGAGGCCCAGGGTCAGCAGCAGCAGAAAAACGCCGACCACCCAGTTGAACTGGCGCGGCTTCTTGTAAGAGCCAGTGTAGAAGACCCGGCACATGTGCAGAAATACGCAGATCACCATGCCATGCGCCGCCCAGCGATGCATATTGCGCAGGAAAGGCCCCATGAAAACGACAAACTGCATGTCTTTCATGTCCTGATATGCCTGCGGCGGGTAGGGCCGGTAGTAACACATCAGCGCGATCCCCGTGGTCAGCAGGATGAGAAAGAGGAAGAAGGTGATGAAGCCCAGGTAGAACGAGTGCCTGAACTTCATGTTCTCTTTTTTCACCTTGGCCGGGTGGATGTGCAACCACACATTGAGAAAGACCAGTTCGGACTTTCCCTTGTCGGTGGTGAGCGGATCGCGCCGCACGATCGAACGCCAGATTTCGCGGACCAGATTCATGTTTACACCATCAGCCGATAGGTTGGTGGAACGACTTTATCTTTGTCTACGCGAAGCATTCCATCGCGTGCCAGCGTCACCTCAAACCACTCCAGCGGGCGCGGCGCAGGACCATGCTGCACCAGGCCGTTGGGGCCAAAGACGCTGCCGTGGCACGGGCAGTGGAAGCGCTGGTCGCTGGGGAAGTATGCAACTGTGCAGCCCAGATGCGTACAGACGGCGCTGGCCACGGCAAATCCCTTGTCGCGATCGCGAAAGACGAAGATCTTCTCCTCCACCAGAAACGTGGGAGGGCCGAAGGGATAATCGGCGGGATCGCCGATCTTGAAGGTCTGCGGCGGCTCATAAAAGACGCTTGGCACCAGGAACCGGACGACGGCTGCCAGGCTGACCCCTACCGCCGAGACAAGGGCAGTAAGACCTACCGCGCCCCAGCTGAATTTGAAAAAGCTTCGTCGATTCATTGCCTTGCTCCCTTACTCAAAAACTTCCCGTTCCTGCTGTTCCAGAGCTTCCATAGTGATGGCGTTGGTTGGGCAGCGGTCTGCGCAGAGACCGCAGCGAATGCACTTCTCTTCGTTCTTGATGATGGCCCCAGCCTGTCCCGCCTTGAGTTCGGCCGCGGCCACTCCATAGCGATATTGAATCAGTGCGTCATAGCGCTGGTCACCGCTCACCTGTGCCAGGTCCACCAGGCGCAGGCAGCTCTCCGGGCAGACGTCTACGCAACCCGCGCAGAGGATGCACTTCGATCCGTCGAAGATGGTATTTACCTGGCAGTTGAGGCAGCGGAGGCCCTCGGCGCGGCCCTGTTCCTCGTCAAAACCCAGTTCGACTTCGGCGATGCCGATCCTGCGGTTGGCCGCCAGCACAGGCATCTTCTGCCGTGGCGTGGTGAGGAAGCCGCGCGGCATGGACCAGTTGGGCATGATGCGGAAGCGGCTGCGTATGGTCTTTTTAGTCGTGCCGCTGAGATAGACATGAATCGAGCGCGCCGCGCGGTGGCCATTTGCCACAGCCTCCACAAGGACGCGCGGGCCGAAGGCCACATCGCCTCCGGCAAATACGCCCGGCGCGGTGGTCGCCAGATCTTCGTCGATCTTGAGGATTCCGCGGGGCGTCACCTGAATGCCCTCATCGCCGCTGAGGAAAGAGACGTCGGCCTGTTGGCCGATGGCCAGGATCACGCTGTCGCAGGGAATGATCTTTTCCTCGTCGCTGAAGGCGGGATTGAAGCGGCCATTTTCGTCGAAGACCGTGAGGCAGCGGCGGACCTTCAGACCTGTGACAACGCCGTTCTCCCCCACGATCTCCTTCGGCCCCCAACCGTTGTCCACCACGATTCCTTCCTGCTCGGCCTCGTCCACCTCACCCTTCCACGCGGGCATCTGCGCGCGGGATTCGAGGCTCACCATGTCGACTTCCTGAGCGCCCGAGCGCATCGCCAGGCGGGCCGCGTCCAGAGCAGGCTGAAGACTCTCACCGGGTGAATCCATCGATCCTTCCTGCACCAGGCGCACCGCCGCGCGCGCCACGTCGATGGCCACATTGCCGCCTCCGACCACAACCACCCGCTTGCCCAGCTCAATCTCAAAGCCAAGATTCACATTGATGAGGAAGTCGATGCCGTTGTACACACCCGCTAGATGCGCTCCAGGAATGTTCAGCTCGCGACCCTTGTTGAGCCCTGTGGCCAGCAGGACCGCGTCGGACTTCGATCGCAGATCGGCGAAGGAGATGTCGCGCCCCAGGGTCACACGAGTATGCAGCGTCACCCCCATGGCGAGGATGTTGTCCACCTCCATCTTGATGATCTCTCGCGGCAGGCGAAACTGCGGGATGCCCAGATAGAGCATTCCACCGGGGACCGGAGCCGACTCGTATACATCGACGGTGTATCCCAGCAGGGCCAGATCGTGGGCACAGGTAAGACCGCATACACCGGCCCCTACAATCGCTATACTCTTGTCGCGTTTAGCTGCGGGAGGGAGCTTCTTCCGCGCCGGATCGTGTCCGGTGCCCAGGTTGTGCCGGTCGGTGGCGTAGCGCTTCAACGCGCAGATGGCGATCGGCTCGTCGATCTTGCCGCGCCGGCAGTTGTCCTCGCAGGGATGCGCGCAGATTCGCCCCAGCACATAGGCGAAGGGATTGGGCGCGCGGGCCAGAAGATATGCTTCCTCATCTTTCGAGATCCCGATGGCCTGTACATAACGTCCGCATTCCGTGTGAATGGGGCAGGCAGCGCGACACGGAATATTCTTGTCGAAGTATTCCTGGTCCGGGACTGTGATGGAATAGCTCATGCGTTCCCTGCTATGACGAGTTTTCAGATGCAGCAGCTCAGAGCATTTGACCTGCGCAACGGTTTACTTGAAACAACGCCCCGGCGAGAGAGGCTAATCTTCGCCGGGGATAGAATGCTACGCATCCCTGTCATGTTGAGGCAAGACCTGAAAAGCCAAGCAACGGCGCTCTAGTGCTGCGCGGCCTTCAGCTTCTCGATCTCATCGTCGCTGAGAGACTTGGAGAACGCCGACGGGTTCTTGTCTTTGCGGGTCGCCTGGTCGTAGGCAAGGAAGTCGAAGATCGTCTTCCCCTGGGTGTCGCTGATGCCCGAGTTCGGCTTGTGCATCATCCGCTTCACATAGCGCTCCCATTCATCCTTTGTCATGGTGGTGTTGATGGGGCGCGCAATGGTGTGACATTTGGCGCACTTGTCCACAAACACCTTGTACCCCTGCTGCTGTGCCGCTGGGTAGGCCGATATATCGATCTTAGCCGGCCCCTTGTCTTGCGGAAGGGCCACGTTACCGCTGCTCTGCGCAGCGAGAATCAGGGGAAGGGTAAGCCCAGCGAACGCCACGATTGCGAGTGCTTTATGCATATCAGTCTCTCCTTACCACATATATCGAATTACCACATATATCGAACGTCGAATTTGAACGACTTGTCGGTGGTGCCCACCAAGGCGAGCGGGTCGCCATCGTGCTCCTGAGTATAAGCGGCGCGGGCGATGACGTTGCCCAGATCGGTGAGAGCATGTTCGCCACCGACGCTCCAGACCCGCGTATGCATCAGCGGCTGCGGTGCGATGCTTTGGGTCGAACGATCGACCCGCGCCATCAGGACCAGCCCCGGCTTGATGTAGTAGTCTGCCTCACCGCGGTAGGTGTTCGCGATGTAGTGCGAAAGCGGTCCGCCCTGTACCCACTGCCAGTCATCCTGGCTGCGGATGTAGCCTCCCAGCAGGTCCAGCTTGTCGAAGAACAGGTAGTTGCCGAAGGCACCGGATCGCCACATGGTCGGGCGATAGGTGAACTGATTCGGTGGGGGGGGGGAACCCGCATTCTGTATCTGGTCCTTCGATCCCCGGTACACCATGACGGTCACGCCGCCGTCGGGCCCAAACCAGTAATCGGCGTCGGCCCACACGTCCTTGGAGTTCTTGGTCGAACTGCCAAGAATCTCGCTGCCATCCGCGTTCAGTCCGTTGGTCACCTTTGCCGAGGCGGCAAAGACCCGCTTGAAGTAGTTCGAGGCCCAGGTATATCCCACATCCACACCAACCGGATGCTGATCGAGCGAGAAGTTGATGGGGTCGACGTTGGTCAGCGTGTAGGCAGGGTCGGAGAAGAGGTTGTAGAACATGGCTGCCCGCGTTCCCTCGCCCTCCTGCATGTGCATCTCACCAGCTTTGATGAAGTAACTGCTGTTGGCTCGGCCTCCGGTGTAAACTCCGAAACCTTGCTCCAAGTCGTTGGTGCCATCCTGGTAAAGCTCATAGTGGCCAAAGTAGGAGAAGCCGGTATCGGGTATAGGTCCAGCCAAGAAGAGCGCGGCCTCATCCAGGTTGAAGCTGGAGCAGGAGGAACTCTGCTGTGTGCCGTCTGTGCCGCTGTTGCACGACGAGGAGGGAGATGCGGAGGTGGTATTGCCGGCGTCCGCCACGGTCTTGTCGGCGGTGAAGCTGGTTTGTAGAACCAAGGCCAGGGCATTGATTATATCGAATTTGTTGTTCTTATCCAGCTCGGTGATCTTGGGCGCTGGTTTGGTTCCATCCATCTCATCGGGAGGCAACCGGTAGCCGAGGCGCTTGAACATATAGCCGTTTTTGTTCAGCGCCGGCGGAACGGTGTGGCAGGCGTAACACTTGACGCCGTACTTGCGGGCGAACGCCGGAATCGCGTGCCCCTGTTGCGGCATGAGCAGGACAAAGCCGACCACCAAAAGACATACCTTTATGCCCGAGGTCCAAAGTTTCATTTGAGGGAGCTCCTGCTGTGTTGTTAAGCACATGACAGACCAAAGTAGGGAAGATTTTATATCAATGGTTTGCCGCAGATGTTCCTAGGGATATGGGGATCTCATTCCCCGCATTCCTGGGCCGACTGGGGAATCGGCTCCCCAGTTGTCTGCTCCTTCTCCCGTTTGAGCAGCGCGTAAAAGGTCTTCCGGTCCACGCCGGCTTCCCGCGCGGCTGCACTGACATTCCCGGCACAACGCGCCAGCACGGCTTGCGCGTAGGAACTCTCAAAGCTGGCCAGATACTGTTCCCGGGCATCCTTCCAAGGCAGGGTGGAGAGACTGGCGGCAGCCTCGAGGTTGGGAGAATCCTCCTCGATGTTTTCCGGCTCCAGCACTCCTCCGGGATGCAACGCCGTCAGCCTTTCCATCACGTTCTTCAGTTGGCGCACGTTGCCCGGCCAACGCTCCCTCAGTAGCGCCTCGTAAAATTGCGGAGAACCCGAGAAGCTCTTGCCATAGCGACGGGAGAAGCGTTCCAGGAAAAAGCGGGCCAGGTGGGGGATGTCCTCCAGCCTCTCGCGCAGAGCCGGCAGCTTGACCGTGACCACGCTCAACCGGTAGAAGAGTTCTTCGCGAAAGGTCCCCGCCTTGATCTTGGCTACCAGGTTCTGGTTGGTGGCGCACACGATGCGGCAATCCACGCGCAGCGTCGACAGGGCCCCCAGCCGCCGCAAGGCCCGTTCCTCCACAAACCGGAAGAGCCGCGTCTGTAGTTCCACCCCCAGGTCGCCGATCTCGTCCAGAAACAGCGTGCCTCCGTCGGCCGATTCGATGAGTCCTTTCTTGGTGCGCTCCGCCCCGGTGAAGGCTCCGCGCTCATACCCAAACAGCTCGCTCTCGATCAGCGACCCTGGCATGGCGTTGCACTCGACGGGCACAAACGGGCCTTCCTTGCGCCGGCTCTGGTTGTGAATGAAACGGGCCATCACCTCCTTGCCCGTACCGCTCTCGCCCAGGATCATGACCGTCGCGTCGGTGGCCGCCGCACTGCGGCACTTGTTCATTTGGTCCAGCATGGTGGGACTTCGGCTTTGCGCGGCTTCTGTCTCTCCGAGGGCCTCCAGACGGTCTTTCAGCGTCTCGACTTCGTGCTCCAGTTTGGCGTGGGAGAGAGCCCGCTTCACCACCAGCAGAAGATCTTCCCGGTTGAAGGGCTTCTGCAGATAATCGAAGGCGCCATTGCGCGTCGCCAGCACTGCGCCCTCCACCGACCCGAATGCGGTGAGAAAGACGATGGGAAGTCCGGGATGGGCTTCATGCAGCCGGGTAAAGACCTCTTCCCCCGACATCCCCGGCATGCGTACGTCCAGCAGAACCAGGTCGGGCGGGTTGGCCAGGCATTCGGCCAGCCCCTTGGCAGGGTCGACAAAAACGGTAACCGTGACGCCGGTCGATCGCAGCATCCGCTGGATGTTTTCCCCCAGCGCGGGTTCGTCGTCGATGACCAGAATCCGGTTCACTCTGTCTTTCCTCCGGCGAACCAATGATAAGGCTGGCCATGTGTGAATCGCGCCGGGGGCAGCTCGATGACGAAGCTGGCACCGCCGCCATTCCTCGGCTCATAGCGAATCCGGCCATCATACATATCCAACAGGCTTGCGGCCAGAAACAGCCCCAGACCCAGCCGCTCGCGCCCTGCGCTCTGCGAGACAAACGGCTCGAAGAGGTGTGCGCGGATGCTCTCCGGCACGCCCGGCCCGTTGTCTTCGATGCGGATCACCACTTTAGAGCCCGCTGTGCGATAAGGATCAAGACGCACCCAGATCATAACCTCGTCGCGCCCCTTCAACGCCTGGAGCGCATTGCTCAACAGGCCGCGAACGACCTCGCCAACCACATGTTCAGGCACATCCACACGCGGCGCTTCCGCAATCTCCTCGACTAACCTCACACCCTGGCCTTCGGCCGATGGCCGCAGCGTCTTCAGCACATCCTCCAGGACCTTCTGCGGGGCCGAGGCCTCGTAGACTTCTCCGCCGCGCTCCCGTCGCAGCGCCTGTAGCAGCGTACTCGCAATGTTGCCCATGTAGCGAGACTCTTTGAGCATCTCATCAAGATCGGCGCAGAGTGCGGCATCCTGCTTGCGTTCGTCCAATAATACTTCGAGGCGCCCCGCCACAATCGCCAGCGGGTTGTTGAACTCGTGCATGAAGCCCGCCGTGAACTGGCCGAGAAGCTCAAGTTGGTGCGACAGCCGGGCCTGCCGGTCGGCAGCCTGCAACTCCTCCCGCAATCTCGATGTGCGGAACCGCACCGTCTCCAACTGCAACTTCAGTTGCGCAACTTCTTCCTCGGCATTCGCCGCCTTGGCGAGCAAGCGGCCACGCTGCCTGTGCCAATAAAGCAGCGCGGGAAGGGGAGCAAACAGTACCGCAAGCAGAACAAGAAGGGCATTGACGAATAGGGAGCCGGGGTGAAACCAAACCACGATTCCCAGGAATGGCAGGACCCACGCCCCGCTCACCCAGAGCACAACTCGGCCCCGCTCTTTGCCACGATTGAGACCGCCGTCTTCTCCCAGCTTCTCTGCCATATCGCACAAGTGTAGTGCCTCAGGCAGGTTGAGCCGCAATCGACTTGTTTGTCGGTAGTGGGTAAGTTTGAAATCCACAGGGGCTTGAATGCTGCGAGTGCAACGCGCATCATACAGCCATGCCTATGGCAGTCATCTCCAGCTGCTTTGTCCAATGGTTAGCTTAAGCCAACGAGTTGAACAGGAAAACGTCGGATAGAGATCGTACGTCCACCCTCGAACGAAGGGCGGAGGTGTCTTCCGGCATACAATCTCACGGGTGCAAGAGCGACTCACGAGCAAATCTGATTTCTTCGGCGAGTACCTTCAGTACCTGGAACGACAGTAACGGCTCCGTCTGCATGAGATCGACGAAGTCTCCGCGGGTCACCAGACTCAGTTCCGCTCCTTCCAGAGCTTCCGCCGTCAGAGAGTACGGTTTCGCCCCAATGACCGCAGGCAAACCAAGCAGCGAGCCAGCGCCCACTTGGACGCTGAGGATCGCCTCGTCATCAAACCGACGGGTCAGTGTGGCCGCCCCCTTCCTGATAATGTAGACGCCGGTGGGCGCATCGCCCTGATGAAAGAGGACGCGGTCTAAGCCAAGGGCTATCGGCTTGGATAGCCTCTCAAGTTCCTGTGTCAATTTGGGATCAGCAACGAATGCCGACGAAACCTGCGTCATAGAGAGTCTCCGGGAGCCAGCCCGGGATGACCAGTAAGACTGACCTCGGACAGGATGGCACGAGGTCGAAGTATTTCATTGGGAGAAGTTGGAGGATGTGACGGGCATCACATTCCAACTTCTCCGGTGCAAAGACGGTTCTGCTCGAAGCCAGACCAGCGAGGAGAAAGGTGGCGAAGATATCTGACTCTTCAACGGACAAAACACGTGTGATTCAAGATTGATCGACAAACCCAGATCTGTGATTCAGTTTCCGATGTACCTGAAAAGTCTCGTTTTGAGTAAAGTGCCGGGGATTGGCCCGCCGCTCTGCGACTTTACTCAAAACCCCGTTTTGCAGAAATCTCCGGATAGGAGGTATGGAAGTATAATGGTTTGCGTGAAATCTCTTCGCGCCGCTACCCTGCTGTTCTTCGCACCAGCGCTGCTCGCGCTCTTCGCTCCAGCGCTGCTCGCGCAGCAGAGCCAGTGGGTCCATCCTAGTGCCAATGGCCATCTTATATATCGCAGCGATAAGAACGGCGCCACGATTCCCGACTACTCGTTCGCAGGCTACCGCTCCGGCGGCGTCGCGCTTCCCACCGTTCCCGCACAGATCAACCTCTTGCCAACGGGAGCAGACGACACTGCCGCCATTCAGCACGCCATCGATACCGTCTCTGCCCGTCCGCTCGACGCCAATGGCTCCCGCGGTGCCGTACAACTCGCCCCAGGCGTATTTCACTGCTCCGCCGCGCTCACAATTGCGGCCTCCGGTGTGGTCCTGCGCGGTGCGGGCAGCGGTGCGGACCATGAGACGACCACCATCAACCTGGCCGGAGACCCGCACGTCGGCATCATCCTAAAAGGCGACTTTGCGCTGAAGACCCTCTCGCCTGCCGCCGACATCACCGACGCCTACGTCCCCTTCGGCGCGCATACCGTCCACGTCGCGGATGCAACGAACATCCACGCCGGCGATCTGGTAGAGATCTCCAAGCCGGTTACTCCTGCGTGGGTTAAATATATGGGCATGAGCGACCTGGAGCGCCCGGACCGCGACGAACACTGGGTCCAGGGAACCCTTAAAGTGCGTCGCCTTGTCACCGCCGTCAGTGGCAATGCCGTCACCTTCAAAATCGCACTGATGGATTCCTACGATTCACAGTTTCTCAGCACAGAACAATTCACGGTCCAACCCGTCGCAGTATCCGGGCAGGTCAACGAAGTGGGTGTCGAAGACCTTCGCATCGTTGCCCCTGCAGTAAGTGTGGGCTTCCACGACGCACACACCATCGCGATGGAGATCGACGCCGCCGCCGACAGTTGGGTGCGCAATGTCGCCATGATCGACACTACCGAAGGCGTTCGCATGGACGGTAACTCCGAGCGCATTACGCTCGCGCGCGTTGACGTCGAGCAGAGCAAGACCATCACCAGCTCCGCAAAGCCTTTCGATTTTGATATCGGCGGCACTCAGGTGCTTGTCGACCGTGCCACCGGAACCGGCGACAACGTCTTCTACTTCGCCACCGGGCCACGCCAGCAGGGTCCCGTCGTCATCCTGAATTCGATCTTTCACGGCAACGGCAACCTGGAACCTCACCGAAACTGGTCCACCGGATTGTTGGTCGACAACTGCTCTGTCCCGGACAGCGGCATACACCTTGTCAACCGCGGCAATATGGGCACCGGCCAGGGCTGGGCGATGGGCTGGGGCGTTGTCTGGAACAGCACCGCCGGCAACTTCGTCATCCAGCAGGCGCCCGGAACCATCACCTGGGCAATGGGCAATCGCGGTCCGCTTAAAAGCGAGGGTGTGCCCGACGGGAATGGTGGCCGTGTACACGGTACTCCGCTTCCCTCAGGCATCATCGAATCGCAGGGCAAGCACGTTACTCCGCGGAGCCTCTACCTCTCCCAGTTAGCCGAACGCCTCGGGCCCGATGCCCTCAAGAACATCGGCTACACCACCGCCGATCCCATGCATTGAAGCATTTTTGCTAAAGGTGTAGACCGTCGCGCAGCGAGCAAAATGCGGGGATTCTTCGCTACGCTCAGAATGACAATCCATTTTGGGTCTATAGCAATTGCGAAAATGCCTTAGTGGCACATTCCTCAAGCCACGCCAGACCGAACGACTAGTTCAGTCCACTTGGCCTCTCATCCTTCGGACTCGTCGCCACTTATGTTCGATACGGGCCAAATCGACCCTGTTCGCGGCAACCCGGATTCAATCGAACTGCCCGCAAACTCGTTTTCGGCAAGTTCAGTGGTGCAGCGGGTTCGGCGTGTTGAACTTGCACAACGGGCATCCTTCTATCGTTGGAGCGCACAAGGGTGAGACGGAATGCGGAGTCTTGGCTCGACAAGAAACTGTGCAATGTCTGATAGTGTTGTCAAATGGCTAAGAAGGTCAAGCGCATCGGTATCCTGACCGCGGGCGGCGACAGCCCCGGCCTGAATGCCGCCATCCGCGGTGTCGGCAAGGCCGCGCACGGCTACTACGGCATGGAGGTCGTTGGATTTCGCGATGGCTTTCGCGGCCTGGTTGAGAATAAGCGGATCGATCTGGACCACTCCGCTCTCTCCGGAATTCTAACCATTGGAGGCACCATTCTTGGCACTAGCCGCGACAAACCGCATCGCATGGTAATTGACGGACACCCCAAGGACATGACTGCTGTCATCAAAGACAACCTCAAGAAGTGGGGGATCGATTGCCTGGTCTGCCTCGGAGGAGGCGGCACGCAGAAGAACGCATACCGTTTACACCAGGCTGGCATCAACGTCATCACGCTGCCCAAGACCATCGACAACGACGTGGCCATGACCGATGCCACGTTTGGCTATGCCACGGCTTTGGGTATTGCCACCGACGCCATCGACCGCCTGCACAGCACCGCTCACAGCCATCACCGCATCATCGTGACTGAGATCATGGGACATCGCGCCGGCTGGCTCACGCTCGGTGCGGGACTCGCCGGGGGGGCGGACGTTGTTCTAATTCCCGAAATCTCCTACCAGGTGGAGAGTATCGCCGAGGCCATCGGCCAACGCTGCAAGCAAGGGAGCAACTTCAGTATTGTGGCGGTCGCCGAGGGCGCGATGAGCCAGAACGATGCGCGCGTCTTTGGAATAGCCGAAAAGGCTCTCAAACGCGCCAAGACCTTGAACGAGAAGCTGGAGGCCAAGCGAGAGATCACCGCGCTTGAGGTCCGGCATCAAGGCAACACACTGCGCCTGGCCCACCAGCTTGAGGAACTGACACATCTTGAGTCCCGCCTGACCATTCTTGGCTATGTGCAGCGAGGAGGCTCGCCCTGCGCGGAAGATCGAATCCTTGCGACGCGCCTGGGCAGCGCTTGCGCCGATCTGATCAACCTGGGCCAGTTTGGCGTGATGGTGGCAGCACGCGGCGACGACACCGAACCCGTGCCGCTCGATCAAGTCGCAGGCAAGGTCAAGTTGGTGCCACCGGACCATTCGTGGGTGGAATCTGCTCGCAGGGTGGGGACGTGCCTCGGCGATTAAGACCGGCAGCCTGTGTTTGCGATGGGGCTAGTAACAATCGTCGGCAGGAACAGAGAATCTCCGGTTTCCGGAGACCTGGACGATCCTGTCGCCGCCCCAAAACCACTCTTCGGCAGCTTCATGAACGATGCAGGTTAGAAGCCTGATTCATAATTGACTGAACCGAGGGGGAGAGACCATTCCGGACGAAGGCATGATCGCTGGGCTTGAGCGATTGGGAATGGAAAACAACCCCCTGAAAGACATGGGCAACCGATGAATCGGATAACAACGAGGTGGGGGGGCAATTGTTTGTGTTGTCCTCTATACGACATTGGGATGCAAGGGCACTCCCTAGCCGAATCAAAAGATGTCCTCGACATCGCGCGCCTCAGCTACGAACACGGCAACCTTGCGCTTATCGACTACCTCGACGCCCTGCGCGACGCGCGGCATTCCATCCATCCCGATGCAACACAACTGTATAGAGCCAACAGAATGGCATTAAGGCACCAGCAGGATCGGTGCCTGCCAGAATGCTCCCTTCTCTCCCGTTGGATCGAGTACGGTCACCTGGCAGTCGTACTTTCCGGGCGGAAGCTGGCTCAGATCGACCGTAAAGTTGAGCGGTGCAGTCTTCAGCTCCGTATTCGGATTGGGCGACACCTCCACAGGCTGTGTCTCGTACACCTTGCTCTGCCCCTGATAGAAGCTGACGAAGGCGATCAGCGGCTTGACCGAAGGCGGAGTGGCTGTCTGCCTCGCCGTTGAAGCGGCCGTTGCGCCCTCATACGCCTGTAGAAACACATACATGCTGCGTCCCTTGCTGAACACCCGCGTGACGCTGGGAATCAGCTTCTCGCCGTTCTGGATCAGCGGGTCCGCGGCCGCCTCCTTGGCCTGCTCTTTTCCTTTGGAGGCGTTGTAGATGGCCTCGGTCATCGGAGCGCGCTGGCCCGAGAGCACCACCGAGCTGATCGCCACCCGCTTCGTCTCCTTGTTCAGGTTGGGAATCACAAAGCTGGTCTGGAACGTTCCGATGCGGCCGGTCGCGTCATCGCGCGCCAGCACTTTGATGGTGTACTTGCCCGGCATCAAGGTGTACCCGGTAGAGTACTCAATCGGGCGTTTGGCCAGCTCTGCCGCGGTCTTGTCGCTCAGCTTCGCGGGGACAAAGTCGCGGATGTTGGTCACCGTCGTCCCGCCGTAGTCGTCCTTGATCTCGCCCACGAAGTCGATTGTCGCCTGCTCCGCGCCGCGCTTCTTGGCCAGCACCAGCTCGCTTCCCGGGATCTTCACCATGATGGGTACGAAGTAGTCCGCCTTGTTCAACTGGAAATAATTGATCTCCATCGCAATCGTGAGTTCCGTCCACGGATCGCCCTGCATCAGCGCATCCTCCAGTTGGCGCTCTTTGTCCGCGGTCGTAAACTTGCCCCACTCCTTCTCTCCGAAGTACCCCTGCCGGAAATCCAGATTGGCGGCCATCTCCGAATTCAGCGTAACCTTCACCTTGCGGAACTTCCCGTTCACCGCCGTATTGCTGGTGTAGTAGCCCAGAATGTAGTAGTCGGAGTCCGCATGTTGCGCGTTCACAATCCCGCGGTCCAGGTCGTTGTTGTCCAGCAGCGCCTTGCCTCCGGTATCGAGGGCCAACTGATACAGCGTGTCCTGCGACCGCGCAAAGCGGCTCATCATCGCCGACGCGGCTCCCCCGGTATACATCGCCGAGCCGCCCTGCGAGCCTTGAGACGCATCGCCCAGCGGCCCCGACGCCACCAACCCCCGCGCGTCGATCGTCCAGAACGACACGCCTGCGCGGATCGCCGCCTGCTCGGTGGCCACCAGTTGCGCCTGGTTGTCCAGCCCATTGAGGTTCAGGCCGCTGGCAAAGTAGATCAGCGACTTCTTCTCATTCAACCGTCCCAGCGCCTCGGCTGCCGTCTGCAACGCGGCCAGTTGGCGGTCCGTGGTAAAGATGTTGAACTCGCTGTCGTCCTGCCCGAACGCCGCGCCGGTATCGGAGGAGCTGTCGTCGTTCGCCATCTCCGCGCCCTCCTGGCCTTCTCCCACCACCATCGTCTGCAGAATGCTCAACAAATGGTTTCGGTCGGCGGAGAAGTCCTGCAGTATATCGACCGAGCTTCCGGAGTAGCGCAAAATAGCGACGAGATCCGCCGACGTCATCTGCGTCCGGATGAACTTCTGCGCGGCATCCAGAGCGCGAAACTGCTCCGCCTGTCCCATCGTCGTCATATCGAAGTACAGCGCCAGCAGACGGTGGTCCTTGTATCGAATCTCGCCGGCAGCCTCCGGCGCGATCTGGGTTCGCGCCAGCCGGTTGTAGATCTTGACGTTCTCTTCGCCGGGCGGAGTCACCGGCAGCGGAGTGGCGTCCTCCGTCAACGCATTGTGTTCGCAGATTTTAATCGTCTGCGCCACGCCGTCTTCGGTGATGGTGAAGTCCTTCGCGCTCAACCCCTCGATGGGATTCCCCTTCTTGTCCTTGACCCCGACGGCCTCGATGATCAGCCGCGACGTCACCTTGATCGTTGCAGCCTGGTCCGCGCTGCCAACCGGCTTGTTCTGCCCCGTCAACTGCGCGCCGGCAGGCAAACACCGACTGCCCGCGAACACAACAACGCATGTGGCCAGAGTCAATCGCATCGGCATAGAAAAAGTCATTCGCATTCCTCAGAACCTCAGTCGCATCGTGATTTGTAGGGTCCGCATTGTATTGGTCCCGGACGGCGCGCCAAACTGAGGGCTGCCAACCGACGTATTCCAACCGGAGTACATAACGTGGTTCAGTACATTCGTGGCATCGAGCTGCGCAGACAGGTTGTACCGCTTGCTCAGCCGGAACGTGCGCTGCATCTGTGCATTGAGGCTGAACTGGTTCGGCCCGGTGATCGAGTCTCGCCGCGCTGTTCCCCACTGGCCCGCCGCCGGCGCCTGAAAAGCCAAGGGATTCAGGAACAGTCCGCCCGACCTCAGATGCACCGCCCCACCCACATAATTCGCGCGGATGCTCCCTGAATTGGCTCCCCCACCCGACACTGTCTCGCCGCTAACGAACGGAGTCTCCGGCGTCCCGCTGGCCAACTTGATCGTTGTGCTCACCGTCCACTCTTTGTAGGCCAGCCCTCTCCATCCGCTCATCAGCGTCTTTCCGCCCAGCCCCATTCCCGTCGTGTACTGTGCATTCGCGGTCAGTACGTGACGCTGGTCGCCGCTCGACAACCCCCGCTGCCCGCTCAGGTCGAGCCAGTTCTGCGCCACGCCGGAGCCTCCGCCGACGCCTCCCTGCCCGCCCAGCGAGTAGACGTCATCCAGCGACTTTGAATAGGTGTATCGCGCACCCGCCGCCAACCCGTTGCGCGGTCGCCGCCGCAGCTCGATGCTCCCTGCCTCGCGCGTCGAGTTTCCATTGGACGTGCGATAGAGATAGCCCGAAGGAAGCGCCGCGTACGGGTCCGTCTGCCCAGGCGCTAAGAACGGCGCTGTGTTCGGCAGAAACTCCTGCACGCCCCGCGTCCCCTTGTTGCCCAGATAGCTCACCGTCGTCACCAGCGAACCCGGCAGGTCCCGCTGCACCGACAGGGTCCATATCTGCACATAGCCCACGCGGAAGTTCGGATCCATCGCAAATGAATCCGGCGTAGTGGTGGTGGTGGAACACGTTTGTGCCACGAATGGGCTCGCTATGCTGAGTTGGCAGGTAGGACTGCTTGAGATACTCAGGCTCGTCGAAAGAGGCGTCTGCGGGGTACCGTGCTGCACCGCCATGGCCATCGCGGCAGACTGATACACCGACGTGTCGTGGCTGATCTGATAGCCGGACCGGATCAGCAACGACGACCCCGAAATCGGGCGCCACGCAATCCCCACATTCGGCGCAATTCCGCTCTTGTCCGGGCGAACCAGCGACGATGGATAACTCTCCGGGCTGCTGCCCACCACCGGCTGCTCGGTGGTAAAGTCCGGCCCAATGTCCAGGTTCACCAGCCGTCCCTTCAACTCCGTGACCGGTGCGCCATACTCCCAACGAATCCCCCAGTTCACGCTGAACTCCGAGTTCACCCGGAAGTCGTCGCGCGCATACAGATCGTAGACCGATTGGCGAAAATACTTGTCCGCGTTGCCATACGATATCTGGCTCGTGTCGGGAACTCCCAACAGGAAGTCCGCAAAATCCGATCCGCCCGTGGCAACGCCGTTGACCGTCCCCTGCGTCGCCGCGCCGGTAAAGTAAAGCGATCCCTCCGGGTTCGCCTGCGACAGGTAATTGGACTCCTGCCTGCGAAAGTCCCCGCCAAACTTGATGTCGTGCCGCTGGTGGTACCACTCCACGTTGTAACTCAGCGAGTTCGTCTCCGGACGGCTGGTGGAGAGCGTCGCATCGGACAAGCCATAGATGCCGCTAGAAAAACCCAGCCCAGGAGGCCCCCAATTCGACGCATAGTTGTACGTCGGAATGTTATTCGCTGCATTCGTAATCCCGGCATTGCCCTCCACATTCTCCCGGTTGGCAAAGAAGGGAGTCGTCTGGCTGCGCGACCGGCTGAACGAATAGGTTGCAGTCATCCACACCCGCTGCGTGAAGCGATGGTACCAAGTGGCATTCACACCCAGGTTCAGCATGTCCGTCGAATCGTGAAAGCCGAACAGGTTTGTGCTGCCAGACCTGGAGCTTGTGAGGTAGAACCCTCCATTCAGGTAGTTCTTGTTCCCAATCATCTTAAATAGATTGGTCTGCAAAGTATCCTGATGACTGTCGCTGCTCAGTGGGACCTGGTAGTTGTACTGCGCATCTCCCGCCAGGCTGGGCGATGGCAGCGGATAGAAGTTCAACAGCGCCTGCGCCTGCGCGCTGATCGGCACATTGCCCGTGTATTGAGTTCCCGTGGCCGGATTGAAGATCGCCAACCCGGAGAAGTTCCCCGCCCGCTCGTCCGCGGTCGGCACCAACGCCGACTGCGTCGTAATACTGCTGTTCTGCGTACGGTTGTACGTGATGCTGAAGTTGGGCCCGCGCGGCATCAGATGAGGGATATTCAGCGGCCCGCCAAAGCTCAACCCAGCAGTGATTTTATTGTTCGATGGGTTCGGCGTGTTCAGCCCGGTCAGCGAGTATGGCTCGGCATTCAGCGCCGAGTTGCTCAGCACCAGGCTCAGTCCGCCGTTGTATAGCGACCTTCCACCGTTGCGGGTGTTGCCGAATGCCTGCGACATCGAGTACTGCGACGTGGACGCGTTGTTCACGCTTCCATTGATCAGCAGCCCATCGCTGGTTTGCTGCGCATTGGCGTCCGGCTCGGGAGCCGCTATCGGGGCCGCCGGAGCCGCACCAGCCTCCTGCGTCGTTGCCGCCGCGCCCTTCTTCTTCGCCGTTGCCGCCGTGCCCGCCGTAGCCGTGCCCGTGCTCGCAGTCGCCGCGTTCGTACTCTCCGGCACCGCGACGCTCGCGCTAGCCGCCGGCGCTGCCTCCACCTTCACCGGCTTGGCCGCTGCCCGCATTTGCTCCAGCGACAGCAACTTCATCTCGAACGCGCCGGCCGCCGCATTGGGCGCTACCGTCACTTCCTGCTTCACTGGTGCAAAGCCTGTCATCGCGATCGCGATCGTCCACTTCCCATCGGCAAGGTCGGGGAAGGAATAGAAGCCCTGCGAGTCCGTGATCGCGACCGCAGTCTTCGTTCCCTGCGTAGCCGTCACCGTCACCGTCGAGCCCGGAAGCGGCAACCCGCCGAAGGTGACCTGTCCGTGGTACTCCGAAGCCATCGCCAGACTCAATCCGCTCAGCCACGCGATCGCGCAGATAAGCAGTAGTCTTCCACCGGTTCCAGGCCTGCGCAGTTTGCGCTCGGTCATTGCTCGCACCATTCCTTGTCTAGAGTCGCTCTATTGAGTTGTTGTATTGAGTTATTGTATTGCGTTTGCTCTCTGCAAGTACGCAGAGACAGCCCGGAAGGTTCAACGAAAGTTCGTTATGAAAGAAAAATCGCATTGAAAAAAAGAATCCATTTATGAGACGTTTGCCAGTCCAGGTTCGTTCGCAACGATTCTGATTTATTTCCTTCATCTTCGTTCTATTCGCCCTGCATCCTCTGTTGCTTGTCATTCCGCTGTGTCCTAATTCTGCGTCGCTACTTGCTAATCCTCGCTCGGCCTCTCCGCATGGTCGACAATCAGTTGTTGTACCAAACCTCGGCCGGGTTCTACAGCGGACCGCCATCTTTGCAAGCCACAGGCTCAATTCGGGGTCGGGGTCTGTTCGATATGGTCTAGCACCAGTGCAGAACCTGTTATCGGCTGCTTTTCGAGCCTGAGGCCGAGCTGCTTGCGGTAGGCGTCCTCTATGGACTCTCCGGCGACGGGCTCCGATGCGGAAGCATCGCCCGCCTGCTTGGCCGCGACGACAGCCGCAGTTGCATCGGTCTGAAGCTTGGGGGTGCTGGTGTAGAAGAGCGTAAAGTCGTAGGAACCCGCGAGGCCGGTCTTGTTCGGCACGCGGTTCCTGATCTCAGACCTTGCGAGGCTCTGCACAAGGTCGGCGAACTGGTCCATAGTGACATTCTGGCAGTGGAACTCATAGTCGAACGGGGAGTTCTGTGCCGTGCGCACATCCTTTTCGCCTGCCGCCGGTCCAAGGTCGCAGGAGCTCCGCGAGTTGGGGTCGGCCTTCTTCATCTTTGGATTGTCCGCAAGGAGCACGTAGCCAACCTGTGTCTGCTCGCCCCAGTGGTATTTGATCTGGAAGCGATCGACGAGAAGTTTCTGTAGCATCCGGTCGATCAGGTCCTGGTTCTGGGAGAAAGCAAGGGCATCGATATCCGGTGGCAGTTTGACCAGGATGGTGTATCGCACCTGAGAGAGCCACGCAGGCCGATTGGCGAGCATGGCCCCGGTGGGCAGTTGCCAGGCCGTAGTGAGAAGTTCCTGTAGGGAGTAGTTGCCGAAGGTAATCTGCGAGCCGAGGGGCTTAATCCACCACTTCGGTTCGTCGGCCGCGGCCGGCTTGATGGTGGCAACCTCAAACTCCAGATCGGGCTGAGGCGGGACCAGCTTTGCGATCTCCGGCGGGTTCGAAGTCGGGGTGCGGTCCACCGTATCGACGACCATGACGGGCTGCGATACGTCCCCGGCTGCGACTACGAGGCCAAGCTGTTGCTTGAATGCATCTGTATAGAGGCGAATATAGTCGTCCGTGGTGCGCTGATTGGTGTAGACAAGCTTAAGCGTGAAGTCGTAGGCCTTCTTGAGACCGGTGTGATCGATCACAGGGTGCGGGAACATACCGCCATACATCGAAAGAAACTGAGTTATCGTCTCGGAGGTGCAGGTTACGGTGCGCTGCCCTAGATTCGCCTTGTCCTGCGCATATTGGCAGTTGTTCTCAGCATCAGGGGCCTTCGCCTCGGCCAGCTTCGCGCCATCCTTTGCGACCGTCATGACATAGCCGGGCAGTGGCCGGTCCTCCATGCGGTACGTCAGGTGAAAGCGTTCCGCGAGCACACGCTTGAGGACGGGACGGATCTGATCGTAAGGATCTGTCGGAGGATTTGCAGGATCGACCGGACCCCTGCTCAAGGTAACGGGCTTGAGAGAGGGGACCATTGCGGAAACATCGAAGCGGTTGAAGTCGATCCAGCTGGGACCGCCGAGGATGGTGTCCCCCTCACGGTTGTACGCGAGAGAGAGCATATCCAGGAGGGTTGCGTCGCGCATGTCGAAGCGCCGATCGCCGATATTGATGTTGTTGTAGTAGATCTTGGAGCGATACGCGTAGAAGTTCGTAGAGAGATAGGGAGACGGATGCACATCGACGATGAGCGCCCCGGTCGGGGCCGGCGGCGCCGGCTCTTTTGCCGGAACCGGCGTCTGCGCAAGAAGCATGGAGGCGGAGGAAGCGAGAAGAAGAGCGGTGGCAAAGCGGAGGATTTTCATAAGGGACCCATTAAGAAAGTGTTGTAGGTCTGGGCGAAGAGGCGCGCCGCGAACAGGGTCGCTGTAAGGAGGAGCGCGACAGAGGTGAGATGCTCGATCGTCATTCGCAGATCTTCTTTCTCGTACGCATTCTTTGCTGCGGTTCGTCTTCCGAAGGCTTCTCGATGTACTCGATTACTCGTCAGACGTTGAAGAATCGGAATGGATAGATTCCCAACGCATGTTTATTTCCTTCCCCTGGTAACAAACACCTTATTACGATAAAGATCGTACGTCAACGATTCTTCCCCTGGTTTTCCGTTTCTCGCCCGCACTCCGCATCGAGTCTTCGCCCCAATCGCAACCATCTCTCAATTCTCCGTAGGCTGCTCATCCCTCATAACTCAACCCTCGTCCCTCGAACCTCGAACCTTGAACCTAGCTCGTCGGAACCACATTCGCCGGAAGCACGAAGTTCGTCAGCGTCATGCTGGTCTGTGTGCGCTCCAACAGGTGGTACTGCGTCAGTGTCAGCGGACTCCCTGGGCAGACGTGCCAGTGAGCGTAGTTGGAGCCCTCGAAGTCCCTGAAAAAGAAAGAACGCAAAGTCCACACGGAGCCCAGCACGAAATTGGTGCGGCTGGCAGGCTCGATCCATGCATCGCCCTCGACCGTGCTGCCGGGTGACGGCTGCGCATCGGAGCAAGCAGCGTGCGACCAAAGCACGGTATAGTGGGTGAGCCGGGGCCCCTGCAGTACGGCCCTACAGAGCAGGGTGTTGCTGTACTCTGACGAGCAAAAGCCGATCCCCGGAATCGCCACATCGCCCGCCGGGAACGCCATCTTCGTCACCGTGTCGGACTGGTAGCGGCTCACCGCTAACGTGATGCGCAGCGTCACTGGCGTTCTCTTGAACCGTTCGTATAACTCGGGGCGGATCATCAGCGACAGCATGGAATAATGCACGTCATTCAGATTGCGCTCCTGGGTATGCTGCCACGGCGAGATCCATTGGCTGCCGTCCGCCGCCGTGATGCTGAACTTGAAGTCTTCGGCGAAGACAGCCGTTCCCTCCGCAACCCCGCTGTACTGCACGGGCAAATCGATGTAGTCTTCGCCCTCCCACGAACGCGCCTCGTCCGGACGGGAATTGCTGGGTATGTGCGTGATGCTGACCGGCGCGGTCGATCCTGCGCTCGGTTGCGGATACGCCCGGTCCACCAGCGATTGCATGCGATAAGCGGCCACGCTGACGGCAAGCAATATCGTCACTACAATCAGCAGACCGCGCGATACCCACACCCGACGCATCGCATATTGCAGCCCAATCGCCGCCGCGCATCCCACGAACAGCAGCGGAAACAGAACGGCGTTCGTATACGGGTTGGCTGACGTATAGCTGTGTGGAATGCCATACACCAGAAACATGTATCCGATAAACAGGATCAGGCAGCCCAGCACCGTCATTGTCAGGCGTGCGAAGTTCGACGTGACTGCAGCGAGTGCAAACATCGGAAGTAGAAAGCCCACGCTGACCAACAGCAGGTTGAACAGCAGTCCCGGCATATACGCCAGCGGGTGGAATCCAGCCTCCGCCAGCAGAAGCAATTGCGCCAGCAGATATGGCACTCCGATCCACGCCGCCAGAAACAACACCTTCGCCGCCAACAGCTTCCTCCACTCATACGGTCGCGTGATCCAGAACTGCTGGTCGCCCACCAGGCTCTCCGCGTGGACGGAGCGCGCGATCAGCAGCCACCAACCAGTCACCATCAGTATTCCCAGCGCGGCCAGCATGATACTCATGCGATTCTGGACGCTTCGATCATGAAATATTCGCCACTCGTTCGGAAAGACCAGCGCGAATGCGAAGACCACGATCACCGACAGCATAATCTCCGGCCAGAACCGCCGCGTGTCCTTGCGAAAGATATTCAGTATCTGCGTCATGCCTCCGGCCTCCCATCGCCTGCCGTCGTCTGCGCCGCGTGGTTCTGTGTTCGTCCCGTCTTTGCAATCGCCAGAAAGATCGACCGCAGCGGCATCGCTTCGCACGCCACATCGCGCGCCCCGGGGAAAACCGCCGCCACCTCGCGTTCGCTCGCCTCACCCCGGTATTCGCTGTGTACAAACCGCACCACGCAATCCACCGTCTCCGCCTGCAGCCATGCGCTCGGCAGATCATGCGGCAGTTTCACCGGCGCCGCCAGTGTGATCGTCACCTCGCGGAAGCGGTCATCCAGTACCGTCATCTCTTCCGAAAAAAGCAGCCGTCCCTCTTCCAGGTAGCCCACATGGCTGGCAAAGCTCTCGATCTCCGCCAGGTCGTGCGACGAAAGAAAGATCGTCGTCTCCGCCGCGCGCTCCAGCAGGCTCTCGATCAACTCGTCGCGCACCAGCGGATCGAGCCCCGTGAACGGCTCATCCAGTACGATCAGCGCGGGCCGGTAGGCCAGCGAGCTTGCGAACGCCGCCTTCATCCGCATCCCGCGCGACAGGTGCTTGAGCTTGCGCTTCATCGGCAGATCGAACTGCCGCACCAGTTCCCGCTCTAGCCTGCGGTCCCACCGCGGATAGAACGGTCGCATGTAGTCCATCAACTCCTCGACCGTCATCGCATCGGGCATCTCCTGGTTCTCGGAGACGTATCCAATGCGGCTGAAGACCTCGCCAGCCAGCCTCTGCGTGTCGACGCCCAGCACTTCTGCGCCTCCTGCCGTGGGACGAAGAATATTCATCAGCAGCTTAATCATCGTGGTCTTGCCTGCGCCGTTGGGCCCGACCAGCGCGTAGATCGCGCCCTCCGGCACCGCGCGTTCAATCTCGTGCAGCACCTCTGTCTGGCCAAATCTCATCGAGAGATCGTTCGTCTGGATCGTGGGATTCATCGCTCTTTGCGTCCTCCGTCGGTGGGCCTGCCTGCTGCTTCCGTGTCCTTGCCGCTCAGTCGCTGCCAATGCGTGGCGATAGAAGCCAGCATCTCTTCGCGCCCAATTCCCAGCCGCTTGGCCTCCACCACCAACTCCTCGATCTCATGCCCCAGCAGCTCCGCGCGCTCCTTCCGGGTCGAATCGGGAAGCTCTGCGACCACCGTCCCGATCCCCGGCCGCGTCTCCAGCAGCCCCTCGCTCACCAGGTGAGCCACAATCTTGTGCGCGGTGTTGGGATTGATCTTCAGCTCCTTGCTCAGCGCGCGCACCGAGGGAAACGGATCGCCCGGACGCATCTGTCCAGAGACCATCGCCTTCTTCGAGGCGTAGACGATCTGCTCGAAGAGCGAAATGCCACCGCGAAACTGGACTCGGAACGGAATCACACCTGTACTATAACAGCTAGTACACACATCCGCGCAACTATTTTTTTTCGTTGCCCGCGAAGCAAAGTAGTTCAACCAGGATGTGCTCTGGCGGCAGGCCCGCTTCATATCGCTCCAGCATCGCGTTATAGGCAGCCTCCAGATGGCGGGTAAATGCCCGGCTATTGAAGAGCGGGGCGCTCAGCCGGTTCTGTTGCAGCTTCTGATGGAGCGCCTGGCGCCGTTCCGCATCCTGTGCCAGCGCCACCGCCAGTTCCTCGAACTCTGCCTCCGTCGAAGTGACCAGTTCCGGCATGTCTACAGCGTGCAGCAGGCTGGCAGCCACACGGCTGGCAAAGCTCTCGCCCATGCGGGTCAACACCAGCAGCCCGGCCCACAGCGCATCGCTTGCCGTGGTGTGCGCGTTGTAGGGAAAGGTGTCTAAAAACAGGTCGGCAAGCCTATGCCGTGCCAGATGCTCGTCCAGAGGCAGCGATCTGGCAAAGACCAACCTCTCCGCGGAGATCCCGCGCCGCACGGCTTCCTTGCGAAGATTTTCGACGGCCCGGGGATTATCCTCCAGCAGCCATAGAACGCTGCCCTCGACCCGCCCCAGGATCCGCATCCAAATATCGAAGACTGCCGGTGTGATCTTGTAGGCTTTATTGAAACAACAGAACACAAACGCCGTCTCCGGCAAACCCTCTCCGGCCCTCGCGCACGGCTTTGCCGAGATGGCTCGCTGCGAATCGTTGGGCTGATAGCAGTCCGGCAGATAGACGATCTTCTCCGTGTAATGCTGCCGGCTGGATTCGGGAACCAGCCTAGGGTCCGCAATCAGATAATCCATGTAGCCGGCGCCCATAGTGCCGGGGTAGCCAAGGTAGTTGACCTGGATGGGAGCGGCCCGCCCGGCAAAAATACCGGTGCGATGATTTTCTGTGAATCCGTTCAGGTTCACGGCAATATCCACTTCGAGTCTCCGGCTCAGTTCGGCGACCTCCCGGTCCGGCATCGACCGCACATCCACAAACCGGTCCATCGCCGCAGATACCCGCTGGCTCATCGCATCCGGCTTCTCTGGTCCATAGGAGAATCCCAGAACCTCGAAACGGCTGCGATCGTGCAGTTCAAAAATCTCTGCCATTAAATAGCTGGTTGGATGGTTGTAATAATCCGACGAATAATACCCAATGCGAATCTTCTCTCGCCTGGGCCGGCGGGCAATCCCCGCGGCGGTGAAACGCTCCGGCTGCTCGTCGCTCGCATAGATCTCCGCTGCCTGCCTTTGAATCGCGGGGGATGCGCTGATGGACAGAATCGGGAAGGGTAGAACAATTTTCAGTCCGCGTTCGACGAGGGCTTCCAACTGCCTGCGTTCGCTCTCGCTGTCCTCCCAATCGCAGAGCAGACTCCGTGTATACAGCCGCATCCCACGGACGTATGCGTAGTCCGGCTTGTGCAAGAGGGTCCGCTCATAGCTCTCCAGAGCTGCTCCGTACTGTTTAAGAATCAGCAGTACATTGCTCCGATTGTGGTGGGCTTCCACATAATCCGGCTTGAGCAGGATGGTCTTGTCGTAACTCGCCAATGACGCCTCATACTGCTTGAGGGCCAGCAGAGCATTGCCTCGATTGTTATGCGCTTCCACGAACTCCGGCCTGTGAAGGATGGCCTTGTCAAAGCTCTCCAGGGCAGTCTGGTACTGTTCCAGAGCATAAAATGCGTTGCCTCGGCTGAAGTAGGCCTCGGCGAAGTCCGGCTTTAGAGCGATGGCCCTGTCGCAACTCTCCACGGCCGCTTTATACCGTCCAAGGACATAGAGATTATTGCCCCGGTTGCTGTACGCATCCGCATTGTCTGGCTTGAGCTGGATGGCCTTATCGTAGCTCTCCACCGCCGCGGCGTATTGCTGCAGCGCCTGTAGCGCACTGCCGCGACTGCTGTAGGCTTCCGCGCGATCCGGCCTGAGCTGGATGGCCTGATCATAGCTCTCCACGGCCGCGGGGTATTGCTGCAGGCTGAACAATACATTGCCACGGCTGAAGTGGGTGCCTGCATCGGCTGGATTCACATGAATCGCCCGGTCGAGGAGTTCGAGCGCGGCCGCATACTGTCCACCCTGATACACCAGCACTCCCAGAAATTGCAATGCGCCCGCATGGCCGGGAGTGTTTTGCAGAATTTGCCGATAGAGCGCTTCTGCCTCACGCAACTGCCCAGCTCCGTGGTGGGCTACGGCCTTCGCAAACAGTTCGTCCGCCGTTGCAGGACTGGATCCTGCCGTCTGCTTGTTTAGGGCTTGCCTGATCTGCCGGCGAAAAGAATCGTCATATCTGCCCATCATGTATTTCTACCCTCTACCAGTTTGCAGCACGGGTAAGCGCTAACGGGCATTATTCGCAATCTCTTTTCATATCGATTGGCTTGAATTGTACAGCTCCTGAAGATTTTCCCAGAGCCGCGCTGCATTCAATGTCGAAAAACGGGACTATTCCGCACCTTCAAAGAGCCGATTGCACAATCGAGATTGTTCCCTCGTAGATTTCTCAGAAGCGTCTTACACCACAACCGATGTGCATGAAAACGGGGTTCCCGGTAAAGTGACTGGCGCGGGCATCGACTGGGTTGCTTTCCCGCAAACCGGACTGTTCAGGATAGTGCATGTCAGGGGCCGGAATCGGGACTCTATGCAAAAGTCAGACCTCCATCAATTAATTGTTCGGCATAGAGAGTTCCGTCGTATGCTGAAGTGGATCAATCTGAACTGAATAAGCCGTTGCGTGCGCCATGATGAGCGATAGAACGCCACCCAATGTAGACGAACAGGCCGAGCCTGTAGCCGGCGATCCGTCTCGCCCGTCCCCCGATCTGGTGCGAATCGAAGATGTTACAAAAACCTTCGGCTCGAAACTCGCGGTAAGCCACGTCTCCTTCTCCGTCCCGCCAGGCCAGATCTGCGGCTTGCTCGGCCCCAACGGCGCCGGCAAAACCACTCTCTTCCGCCTGCTCATGGGCATCCTCAAAGCTACCTACGGAAAAATCCTCATCGATTCCCTCGATGCCTTCGAAGACCGTGTCGAGGTCAAGCGCCTCATCGGCTTCCTTCCCGACGAACCCGTCTTCTACTCCTACCTTTCCGGCCGCGAAGTTCTCGAACTGAGCGCCGCCATGCACGGGCTGGACGTGCCAGCGACAATGGATCGCATCGACCCGCTCATCCACCAACTCAGGCTCGGCGTCGACATTTACGACTACGCGGAGGACTACTCGCGCGGCATGAAGAAGAAGCTCGGCCTGCTCCTCGCCATGCTGCATCAGCCCAAACTGCTAGTCCTCGATGAGCCCACCAACGGCCTCGACGTCGAGTCCACCCACCTCTTCTACGACCTCATCTCCGAAACCGCCGCAACCGGAACGACCGTCCTCTTCTCGACGCACCTCATGGACCACGTCACCCGCCTCTGCTCGCACGCGGTAATTATCAACGAGGGCAAGCTCGTCGCCAACGGCTCGCTCGATGACCTCCGCCGCGACTTCGGCGAGGCCAGCCTCGAGGAGATATTCCTGAAGCTCACCGCCCGGCCGCCCCAGAAATGAAGAACCGCCCCACGTTCTGGCACACGCTCCGCCTTCTGCTCGGTGCCGCGCGCAAACGCTCCACCGGCCGCCAGACCCGTCAGCAGGAACTCCTCTCCAATCGCTCCGGCAAGAACGCCACCGATTGGGGCGGATTCGGCTTCGTTATGGCCGCCCTCTTCATGGTCGGCATCAACGTGGCCGCCGCCTTCGTGCTGCGTACCGCCATCGCCACAGCCCAACGCGTCGAAGCCGAGCGCCGCGGCGACATCGTCGTCAGCCGCCAGTTCCTGCATGAGATGCGGTTCTACAAGCACCATCCTGAGCTTGGCCGCCCTGACCCATACCAACCCGACAACCCCTACTCCACTGAGGCGCACCGCATCGCCACCGAATATGGAGGCTCGGAGCCGGCCATCGAGCAGAGGCTGCGCGACGGTGAAAACGCGCACGGTCCGCAGGCCTTCCTCGGCGAACCTCAGGCAATCACCGGCCTCTCCGGCCTCGCCACCTCAGGCCCCTTCGCCCCCATGATTGGCTCCCTCGTTTTCCTCTGGTGGCTCGCCATGCTCGTCTTCCAGTGCGAAGGCCTCGAACTCGATCTCCAGCGCCGTCGCCATCCCATGTGGGAGTGGCTCTTCTCCCATCCCGCCCAGCCCGGCGCCATCTTCCTCGCCGAAATGCTCTCCCCCATCGCCGCAAATCCCATCTACTGGGGCGCGCCGCTCTTCGTCGCAACCATCTACACCTTCGTCTACAACTTCGGCATCGGCCTGCTAGCGGGCATCCTCATCGGCATCCCCATCACCATCGCCGCGGCCTGTCTCGGCAAGGCGTGCGAGATCGCCGTTACCCTCCGCTTCTCCCCGCGCTCCCGCGGAGCCATGATCGGCTTCATGAGCTGGATCGGCTACGCCTCGCTCATGCTCTTCTTCCTCGGAATCTTCCTCGTACCCAGAATCATCGTCGCAGCCGCTCGCATCCTGTACCCGCTCACCATCCTTCCCTGGCCCTGGCTCCGGCTCTTCCTCGGCGGCCAGAGCAACGGCACCTGGTTCTTCCCCTCAGGCCTGCTGGCCTGTTGGATCTTCGCCGCCATCATCATCGCCGGCTCCGTCCGCTTCAGCGTCTGGGGCGCGCAGCTTGGCCTCAGCGGCGTCTCCGGCGACCGGCTCCGCCCCCCCACTCACCGCACGCGCACCGCCAATTTCGGCAAGGACCCTCTCTACCGCAAGGAATTCCTCTGGTTTGTCCGCGACCGCAGTGCCATCGTCCAGACCATCCTCATCCCGCTCACCATCGCGAGCGTCCAGGTCTTCAACCTGCGCGGCATCCTCGTCCATGCCCAGGGCGCGTGGAACTACCTGTGTGGCACGGGCATTCTCTTCGGCACCTACTTTCTCTGGATTCTCGGCCCCAAGTCGCTCTCCTCCGAAGGCAGCGCCCTGTGGATCGCCCTCACCTGGCCGCGCGGCCTCGAAAGCCTGCTCAAAGCCAAGGCCTGGCTCTGGTCGCTCATCTCCTCCAGCATCGTCGCTCTGGTGCTTGCCTATGCAGCCTTCACCTTCCACGCCGACGCCTGGAAGATCGCCCTGGTCCTCATCGGCTGGTTCTTCTTCAGCCGCAGCATGGCGGAGAAATCGGTCACCCTGGTCACCATCACCTCCGAATCCGGCGAAGTTCAGAAAATCCCCTGGGGACGCCGCCTCGCAGCCCAGCTCGGCATGCTCACCTTCTCCATCGGAATCATCAGCCAGCAGTGGCACATCGCCGTCATGGGAATCGTCTACTCCTACATGACCGCCGCGGCCATGTGGCAGAACTTCCGCGCGCGCCTGCCCTACCTCTACGATCCCTGGTCCGAAGAACTCCCACCCCCACCCACGCTCATGCACGCTATGATCTCCATCAGTATCCTGGTCGAGTGCGGCGCCATCGTCACCGGCATTCTGCTCGTCTTTGCCGGCCCGCAGAACATCGCCATTGCCCAGGCCATCGCCTATGCCGTCTGCTCCGTCGCCGTCTCTGTCGGCGTCATCAGCTTCCTGGGCGAGCGCAACGTCTCACTCCAGGACGTCATCCGCTGGCGATCCGCCGCATCTTCCACCTCTGTTCCGCAACTGATCCCGGCCCTCATGCTCGCAGCCGCAGGAGGCATCGCTCTCGGCCTCGCCGCCCATGGCTACCTCGCCGCTCTCGAACACATTCCCGCCACCGCGGAGCTGATCAGAAAATCGCAGGAAGCCATGGCGAAGCTCCACGACCTCCGCATCTCCTATGCCATCATGGCCGTAGTCTTCGCGCCCTTCGCCGAAGAGTATCTCTTCCGCGGCCTCCTCTTTCGCGCCCTCGACCGCGAGTGGGGCGGCTGGCGCGCCATTATCGGCAGTGCCGCCTTCTTCGCGGTCTATCACCCGGCAATGTCATGGCCACCTGTTTTTCTCCTCGGCGTGTGCAACGCTCTGATCTTCAAGAAATCTGGCCGCCTCGCCCCAGCGATTCTCCTCCACATGGTCTACAACGCGGTTGTCCTGATGTAACGGGCGGATCGTTTGAGTGGCAAGCGGACGTTGAAGGTTCTGAAATACAGCGTTCCCAGTAAAGTGACGGGGGGCTTCGCCCAAGGCATTTTACCGAATGCTGACTTTTCGGGAGAAATGTTGCCGTACGGCCCAACTGGCACAGTCTCTCGCACTTGACAATACCCGTAGCCAAACCGTCCCGTTTCCGCAAACCCGTCATTGTCCCAAAACCACATTCACTGGGTCACCATCACCCATATGTTTGTGACAATAGATACGCAGCGGTCCCATCGACACGGAGTAATCTTAGTGCCGAGTTCCACGGTGCATGTGATGCGTTGGGGTCTTGCGGCTTGAGGGCGCTTATGTGGTGACATTCCACAGTTTAGGAAACACGAGGCATTGATCTTCAAGCTAGCTCCCCACAATATAGGTACCGTTGCTTATGTGGAAGCGTGCATTGTCGAGGCTCTTCGCAAGAATGGGAGGATAGCCGTTTGGCACAGACTCGAAATTGGATATGCAGCTAGAAGCCCAGCTCGCTGAGTCTTAGCAGCCCATATCCTCGCCGCAGAAGCACAGCCCGGCGCGTGCGCCGCCCACATTCAAATGTTCTTGACGGAAGAGCCAGGCGATCCGATCTACACGATCATCATTGGGAAAAAGGCTGTAACCCCGCGATCGCAGGTGTTACAGCCATCGTTCGGTACAAAGTCTATGCGGCTTGGATGTTCGAAGCCTGCATACCCTTTGGTCCCTTGGTCGCTTCGAAGGTTACTTTTTGGCCTTCCTGAAGTGACTTGAAGCCGCTTGACGCAATTGCAGAGTAGTGGGCAAAGAGGTCTGCGCTGCCGTCGTCCGGTGTGATAAAGCCAAAGCCCTTTGCGTCGTTGAACCATTTCACTGTTCCTGATGCCATTTGACACTCTCCTGCCCGCGCGATGTGACGCCAGCACTTTCAATTGTACGCCTCTTCGCCGATGTGAGGAGCGTGGCCGTGGTGAGCCAGGTGGGGCGGCGATGTCGCAGATGGCGGGGGACCGGAGACGAAGCCTTACGTGGAGGGGTAGGTGCGGACGAGGTGGTCGGCACCGATGGATAGACGTCACTGGGATAAGCCACGACGGAATTACTTGAGACGGGCGAACTCGAGATGGGCCTGTTTCAGGACGGGGAGGTCCGCATCCGCATCCTTCCATGAGTTGAAGAACTTTTCATACTCGCTGCGGCTGACGACCTTGTCGTTTTCCATGGCATAGGCGCGAGCCACGCCAAGTTGCGCCAGAGGGTATAGGGCAGAGACAGGATCGACACCGCGGTTGGCAAGGACCTTCAGATAGTCATGAACGGCCATGCCTGGCTGTCCGGCCTGCAGATAGGCCCCGGCCCTTTGCATGAGTACGTTGTAATCGGCCAGTTCGTATGGCGTGGCAGGTTCGAGCGCGGTAATGGCTTCGAGAGGCTTGCCGCGCTCGATGGCCAGCTCCGCACGCAGCCGAGGCAGATAGACATACTCCATCAGGGTGCCGGAATGCGTGTCGGGGTTGTGCTCTGCCATATAGCGTTGGGCAACCGAGGTGTCGCCCAGTTGCACGCGCAGAATGGCAAGCTCCAGCGAAGTGGCACCGAGGTTGTGCAGGCGGCTGAGGGTATCGCGCGATGCGGCAGGCAGGCCAAACTCGAACTCCATCCGCGCCTGGTCGAGCAGGATATCGTCCGCGGTTTCGGAGAGGCCCTCGCGTTGCGCGGAATCGTATGCCGCGCCGAAGAGCTCTTCGGTGTGCTTCAAGCGACCCTCTTTGGCTGCTGCCAGCGCCTGTAGGTCGAGGAACTCCCACTCGACATCCTTGCCCCGGCTCCATGCGATCTCGCGCGATAAGGCAGATTGATCCTGCTGCAGCAGCGCGGTCTCAAACAGAGTGGCATGGATCAGGGAGGAGTCCATGCCAATGGCGAGGGCGCGCTGGGCGGTGGACTGGGCCTCGGCGTAGCGGTTCAGGCGCATGTAGTCTCGCGCCAGCACGCCGTAGACGATTCCATGGTTTGCATCCAGCGCAAGCGCGTGCTGCGCGGCGGAGATCGCCTCATCGAACTGGCCGAGCTGGGTGTACAGGATGGCGATGTTGAGCCATGGCCCCCAGTCGCGCGGATAGATCTCGGCCCACATTCGGTAGGTCTGAATGCCCTGCCGAATGTCGCGGATGTCGTCGGCGTAGTAGTGAGCACGGATGTAGAGGCGCTCCTTCTCGCTGATGCGATTGCTGAGGTCGAAGGCACGCTGGTAGTAGGGCGCGGCCAGATTCGGCTCGCCCAGGTTGAAGTATCCAGTGGCAATGGCGACCGACGCCATGGCAAAGTGCGGGTCCAGAGCCAGCGCGCGTTGAAAGAACGGGAGGACCTCGTTCTCCTCCTTGCCCATTCTTCCCAGCAGATACTCGCCGGTAGAGTATTGCTCCAGGGCGTCCAGCGAGGAGGTGGTAGCCTGCGCGATGGGAACCTGAAAGCGCTCGAGCGACTCGGCGGATTCTCCCAGGTCCTGCCGGACGCGGTTGGCGACCGTGTCCAGCGCGGCAAGCACCTTCTCCTTGTCCGGGGCCTCGGCCTTAGCGCCAGAGAGCATCTTGCCTGAAACGCAATCGGTCGCCTGTAGCATCAGCAGATATTCCTGGCCAACGGGGGCGATGCTTCCTGTCAGGAGCACCTGCCGGTTGCTGCGCTCGCATATCTCCCTGGCAATGCCGGGGGCAATCGCCGAAGTGTCTTCGCGGCCCATTTGATGCAGCGTGCCGACCACCTCGCGCTCGCTCATCACATCGATATAGGGAGTCTGCTCCAGGTCGATCTCCAACGCTCTCTTGAGAGTTCGGTCGAACGTGGCGTCGCCAGTGGCATCGGCGAAGTCGGCGACCATGACGGTGCGGAGCTGCGGCGGCTTGGAAAAATGCTTCCATAACGAAGGAGCGACCAAGGCGATCAGCGCCGTCGCCAGGATACCGACTCCCATCCACCAGATCGGGATGTGGCGGCGGAATGGAGTCCCCGCAGGCAGCGCAAGGGGGGCAGGCGGCGGCGAATTCTCGAAGACAACATGGGTGCGCTCCCGAACGCGCTGCACAAAGATGTCCCCCGGCTGGCTCTCGGGAAGAGAATCCACGGGATATTCCACCTGGACCTGGGCGGTGAACTGATATCCGCGGCCGGAGTAGGTCACGATCCAGCCGGACTTGTCGGCCAGCGCCTTGCGCAACGCGGAGATGTGCTGGGTCAGGTTGTTCTCTTCCACAAAGGCGTTGGGCCAGACCGCCTGGATCAACTCCTCCTTCATGACAATCCGACCGGCGTTGAGAACCAGATACTCAAGGACATCAATTGTCTTCGGGGTGAGCGGAATGGGGGTATTGTTGCGAGTCAAGACCCGCGTGAAAGCGTCCAGCTCAAACCCATCGAAACGATACAAGCCGCGCGAAGTGAATGACATAGGACGCTTTCATAAAACTTTCAGAATAATTCAGGCCAAATTCAAGACGCCCGATTCCAGACCATGCTCCAGTGGGAACTCGAGCGGGTTGCCGAACGCCAGCTAGTGAGCAGCAAACGAGGAGCGAATGTATGAACATCTTACGCCGCGGCGTATCGGTAGAGGAAACAACAAAAGATGAAAAGAACGGGGAAGAGATCGCGCAGGGACGCATCGAGGTGACAGTGGAGCGGGAATGGGTCTCGATGCTGGTGCGGCACCAGCCTAAGGAGGGCGCAAAGGAACCGGCCAGCGCAGACAGTGGGCCCGAATCGGGGTCCCCGGAGTTACCGGCACCCCCGCTGACAGCACAGGACAAACATCGCAGGTAGCGGGACAGGCGGAGAAAAGTACAAGCTCCAACTACAGAAAAAATCATTTGCAACGAAGATACGGGGAGAAACGACATGAGACAGAGGATGGAGCAGTTCAATCTCAACTCGATGCGCCTGCTGGCCGGGGCGTGCGGACTATTCACGATTCTTGCCCTGACGCCGGTGGGCGTCGCCCAGCAGGCCGCAGCGGTTCAAGGCAGCAACGTCTCCGCCGCGGCTCCGGCTACGGCTGCACCCTCGGCCAAGACTGGTCTGGCTGCCCAGGCTGCGTCCAAGCCAGCCGAGGAGCAAGAGGCGGCTGCGCCCGGCAAGCCGGCGAGTGAAGGCATCAAGGTGCATGGCCACTGGGTGCTACAGGTGAAGAACGCCGACGGCACGCCGGGCGAGCGCCGCGAGTTCGACAACTCGCTGGTAACGAGCGGGTATGTCATCTCCGGTGATCAGATTCTGGCGGCGTTGCTCTCCGGAAATGTCGTGGCCGGGGACCCGGGGATACTCCTGATCCAGACAAGCAGCGCGTTTCCCAGTGATCCAAGTAAATACTGCGTGAATAGCGGCCAGGGGATTGCGTGTTACCTAATGACCAAGTCAACCAGCCCGTTTATCAATACTTTCGCGTTAGCCAACATGCAAGCTATCCTGTCGCCGTCACAGAACGTTTTGAATACCGTGGTGAATTTCAGCCCTACGGTCAATTGGGTACTGTCTGGAAACTTCACGGTTCCCAGCGGTCTAACCTCCATCAGCGCTGTGCAAACAATACTTCCTCTATGCGCCACCTCTTCGAGCGCACTCGGTACCAACTTCGGGGCCACAGGCTACCTTAACTTCACGGGCTCCTCCGCAGATCTAAGCGGAGATCTTGCGCCAAAGGGATGTGCCGGCAATGTTCCAGCAACAACAATAACCGATTCAGTTTTCCCCGCAATTTTTACCTCGACCCAGATTCCAACCTCTCCCTTACCAGTAAGCGCAACCGCTGGCCAGATCATCACGGTCACGGTCACCATCAGCTTCTCTTAACTTCTTCGACACAACGGTTCGGGCGAAGTGGAAAGGGAGAGCGGCGATGAGAGACGGAATCGGGTTTGCGGCAGTTATGGATGGGGCACAGAGACAACGCCGGAGCGTGGGCGCGGCTCTCGGTCGTAGTGTCGGTGCGTCTGTGCGCGCAGGTTGCGCGATGGCGCTCGGTCTGCTGGCGGCGGGGATGGCTGTCTCTGCCCAGGCGCAGACCTTGCGGCGCGTCCTCCATGCCGCGGCAGGGCGCTGTGTGGTCGTCTTGCTGCCGGTTCTGCTGGCGGTGGGGATGCCCGTGTCCGCCCAGGCGCAGAGCATGTTGACGCTTACCAGTTCAGGCACCTCCCAGGTCTTCCCGATTGCCGCGGTTGGCCAGAGCAACTCGCAGAGTTTTACGCTGACGGCGAGCGGAGTTGACCAGGTCGATCTTTGGTCCGTACAGATCGCTCCAGGCTACAGCGCCACCTACGAGTATCAGATCACTTCCAGCACTTGCACAGCCTACCTGTTCATGGCGCCGGGTGCGTCTTGCAGCTTCACGGTCTACTTTTACCCGAAACTGCCGGGCAGCGCCAGCTCTCCCGTGCCGATCGGCCGCACTGCGCCCTTGCAGGTGACCTATCAGTACGCTGACCCGATTGCGGGTTGGATTTATCAGGTTGTCAACTACCCGCTGATCGGGAGCGGCACCACGCCCACGGCGGTGATGACGCCGGGGTTGATTTCGGACCTTGTTGGCAGCGATATTTCTCCGAAGACCGGCTATGCGGGCGATGGAGGCGTGGCCAGTGGCGCTGTCTTCAACAATCCAGCCGCGATCGCCGTGGACGGGCTTGGCAACATCTACATTGCCGACACGGGAAACAATGTGGTGCGCGTCGTATACAAGGCGGGCGGCATTCCCAATGTAGCCAGTCCCGTAGCAGGCAAAATCTATACCGTTGCGGGCATTGCGCCCACCGGCAGCGCCAGTACGGCTGGAGCGGGCGTGGATGGCGTCGCGGCGACGGCGTCTCCGTTGAATGGGCCATCCGGCATCGCGCTCGATGCCGCGGGAAATCTGTATATTGCCGATACCGGCAACAGCGCCGTGCGCATGGTGAGCGCGACGACGGGCATCATCAACACGGTGGCGGGCACGCTGAACAACGGCGGCGTTGCCACATCCTCCGGCTGCTGCTTCTCCGGCGATCAAGGCGCTGCCACGTTGGCGCAGCTCTACAATCCTGCCGGCATTGCGGTGGATGGCAATGGAAACATCTATATCGCGGACAGCGGCAACAATGCGATTCGCGTGGTCTACATGGGCGGCACGCCGCTTGCCGGCCTGATCGCCACAGAGTACACAAGCGCCGCAACGGCGACGGCAGGCGACATTTACACCATCGCGGGCGGCCTGGGCAATCTGCCCGCGACCGGCAACGGCGACGGCGGGTTGGCGAGCGCGGCCAACTTGAATCTTCCGCTGGCAGTCACGGTGGATTCGGCCGGCGATCTCTACTTTGCCGACAGTCAGAACCAGAGTGTGCGGCGCGTGGATGCGGTGACGGGCAACATTGGCACCCTCTACCAGGCGGCGACGAGCCCACCGGGTCTCTCCGTGGATGCGAGCGACGATATTTATTTCACGTTGCAGGGAAGCTGCACGGTTTTGCAGTACAACCCAACCACGCAGTATGGAATGACCACTCCGGCAATGCTGCCGGTTGCGGGGAACGGAAGCTGCACCGCCTCTGGAGACGGCGGAGCGGCAACCGAGGCCGGACTCAATGGCGCGCCCGGGCTGGTTGTGGATGGAACGGGGAACCTCTACCTTCTGGAGGCCGATGGAGTCCGCTTCGTGGATGGATCGCAGACCAGTTTTGCCTTTGGATCGGTCAATGTCGGCAACACCAGCCCCGCGCAGACGGCCATCGTGACGGACGAGGACATCATCGTCCCGAGCAATCCAGCGATGAGTGGGCTTCAGGGAAATTACTCCGGCTATTTCACCGTTACGCCGCCCTTTGCGACGACGCCGTACACCAATCCAAACGCCAACCCCTTCAACCCGAATCTCAACAGCAACGACTGCAGCAACAACCAATCGTACTTTGCACTGAGTCCAGGCGATACCTGCGGAACGTCCTTTGTCTTTCAGCCCATCGCCGATTCCACGGGCGGGTTGCCTTTCACCCAGACGGACTACAGCAACAGCGCCAGCAACCACGTTCAGCTATCGGGGACGGGAGCCGGTCCGCTGCCCACGGCCACGTTGACCGGCGGGCCGCTCAACTTCACGGGAGTGGTCCAGATGGGCTACGGCGCCGCGCAGACCCTGACTCTGGCCAATACCAGCAATGTAAATCTGACGATCTCTTCCATCAACCCCAACCAATATAATGTCCCCCCCTTCAAAGAGACCGACAACTGCGGCACGCTGCTGGCGGCCCACTCCACTTGCACGCTTTCCGTCACCTACTCCGCCACCGCGACAGGTCTGCAGACCATGACGCTCACCGTCACCGATAACGCCAGCAGCGGAGGCGGCACGCAGACTGCAACCTTGAATGGCACGGGGACCGCGCCGGTGGCGAACCTTTCGGTCTCCAGCATCCAATTCCCACTTACTGCTCCGGGCGCGAGCAGCGCCGCCAGCATCGTGACCGTGACCAACACGGGAACCGCTCCGCTGACTTTTTGCAGCACGGCAATTGTCGCGCCAAGCCCGTCTCCACAATGTTTTGGCTACTATACCGGAACTGGGACGGCAGCCTTCACTTTCTCCGGCAATGAGGCGGATATGTTCAGCGTAGTTGGCACCACCTGCGGCGCGACGCTGGCCATCAGTGCCAATTGCACCGTCTCGGTAGCCATCTCGCCCACCATGCCGGGATACTTTACCGCGACGCTGAGTGTCAACGACAACTCCGGCGGATCAGCCCTCAGAGCCTTCTACGCCTCGCAGAACGTGAACCTGGTCGGTTCGAGCTTCACGCCGGCGGGAAGATCGAGCTTCACCATCGGCAACGCGACGTTTCCTGCGACTGCGGTGGGGCAAAGCACCACGCAGACCGTCACCTTGCAGTTGAACAATAGCCTTGCTCTCAAGTCGATCGCCATGCAGACCGGGTTTACGGAGTACGCGCTGGGAACCATCAGCGGATGCACTGTGGATGGCACGACCGTGAATCCCTCCACAACCGTCTGCTCGATCCCGGTGACCTTTACTCCCACCGCGCCGGGGTTCCGCAACGCGCCTCTGGTGGTAACCACCACGGAAGGCGGAGGCACGCCGTACGCCTTTGCTCTCACCGGCACGGGAACGGGCCCGGTGGCGGCGCTGACGCCTGGAATCATCAGCAATTATGTGGGCGGCAGCGGGGCCGTCTGTACCGGAGTCGTCGGAGAAGACGGAATCCTGGCAGCCAATGCGTATGTAGGATTCCTGAACGGCATGGCCCTGGATCAGGCGGGTAATCTATATCTATCCGACAGCATGAACTTCCTCATCTGGCGTGTCGATCCGCAAGGCAACATCCATCTCTTTGCCGGCAATCCCTTTCAATGCGGTGGGTATGACCAGTACCTCGACGGAAACGGAGGGGCTGCGCTGGGTGCGAATGTCGAGGACGGCGGACCGCTGGCAGTAGACAGCGTGGGCGGCCTTTACATTGGAGACAACCCGGCCAACAGCGCGCCCAGCATCCGCTACATCAACCCCGTCAGCAAGATCATTACATCGGTCCTGGGCAACCTCAGCAACACCGGCGGCCAGGGCAATGGATGGGAATCCAACACCTACTTCTATCCGGGCAGCATCATTCAGGAGAACCTCGCCGTGCCGAACGTACCCGGCCCCGGAACCCACAACGTGAATTTCCTCTTCACCGTGACGCAGGGTGGCACCTCCGGCGGGACAGTACCGTCGTTTGTCAGTGCCAATGTCGCGGGCCAGACCGTCGTGGATGGTTCGGTGACTTGGACGAATAGCGGCGCCGGTACGACCACCGGCGTGGGCTGCCCCGGACAGACGGACTCGTTTGGCGACGGCTGCACGGGCACAAACGCCACGCTCGACGGAGTCTCCGGCATCGCGCTCGACCAGGCGGGCAACCTCTACTTCGCCGACAGATATGTTTTTGGTCCGATTGTGAACGGAACTGAATCGGCGGTCTACAACGCCGTGGTACGCCGCATGGACGCCAAAACCGGCATTGTCACCATCTACGCTGGCAACGGGACTTATGGTCACAGCGGAGACAATGGCCTGGCGACTTCGGCCAAGATCATCCCCGGCGATATTGCCTTCGACAGCAACGGCAATCTCTACATCGATGAAGGTCTCCAGGTGCGGATGGTGAATGCCTCGACCCACATCATCACCACGGTGGCTGGCAGCGGGGTGGCAAGCCCCTACCAGTACCAGACCTGCTACGGCGATGTCGGCGATGGCGGCACGGCCTTGTCCGCGGGCTTCGGCGGACTGGGGGGCATTGCCCTGGACGCGGCCAACAATCTCTACCTCGAGGACAACACCGCCTGCGATGTGCGACGTGTGGACCAGGCGACGCAGACCATCACCACGATCGTCGGCCAGAGCAGTGGGTACAACTTCACCTCGGGCGACTTCGGCGGATTTGGGGATTTCGGGTACGGCTCGGCAAACCTGGCCTCGCTGGCTCTACCTGAGCTTGTCCGCGTGGACGGCCTGGGCAATGTCTACATCATGGAGATGTCGCGTGGGGTGCGCAAGATCGATGTCTCCAAATCCACCCTAGAATTCTCGCCCTGGTACTCTAACGGAACCTTCGTGCAGTTGCCGACGGGCAGCGTGACTGGACCGATGACCGTCACCGTGTTGAACGCCGGCAATACCGGCCCGCTTACCTTCAATGCCCCCTTCACCAGTCCAATCGCCTACGGCATTTCCACCCCGGACTTCACCCGCGATGTCTCGGCGCCGGACTGCATCCTGCTCAACAGCACCGGGCTTGCGCCCGGCACGGAGTGCCCATACAGCATCGACTTCACACCCACCGTGGCCGGTAACCCGCTGTTCGACACAGACCAGGTTTCCGACAATGGAGCGCTGCCAACCCAGACCATCAACCTGTACGGCACCTCCAGCGGGACGGCCGCCCAGGTGACGCTGCTGCCGCCCCTGCTCAGCTTTGCCAGCATGGTGAATGTCACAACGGCCGCGCAAAACTTTACGTTGAGCAATAACACATCGAGCAGCCTCCCCATCACCAGCATCCTCGTCACCGGGAGCGGTGCCTCCGTCTTCGCGCAGACCAACAACTGCGGAGCAACGCTGGCGGCCAACTCCACTTGCCAGATAGCGGTCACATTTACTCCAACCATACTTGGCCAATTCATCGCCACAGTGACTGTCTCGGACATGGTGAGCGGGACTCCGGCGACGCAGACCGCGGGCATGACCGGGTTGACGGGTACGCCAAACGCGATCCTGGTGGAAGATCAGCTCAACTTCGGCCAGCAGAACGTCGGAATCACCAGCGCCGTCAAAAACCTCACTCTGACCAGCACTGGCGTCGTGCCGCTGACGATCTCTTCCATCACCCTGACCGGCACAGATACTAGCCAATTCGCCGTCGGCACAACGACCTGCGGAACTACGCTGGCACCGCTGGCGCACTGCACCATCCCGGTCAGCTTCACGCCGACCTCCGACAGCCTCGTTGTCAATTCTGTAACCACACCCTTCTCGGCGTATGTCTCCGTCGCGGACAATGCGCCCAACACGCCGCAGTTGTCGCACCTGACAGGCACAGGAATTGGAGTGGCCCCGACCGTACTGGCGATTACCGAGTCGATCCACGTCACCGATGCGCAGTCGGATACTCCAGCGACCATCTTGAATATCGCCGAGACCATCCACGTCACAGATGGCCTGGTGACGAATTTGCCGAATGTCACGCTATCAGCGTCCTCGCTGAACTTCGGCCCGGTTACGGTGAACACGACCAGCGCCACCCAGACTGTCACCCTGACGAACAATCAGGCGGTTGCGCTGCATTTTAGTTCCATCGCGGTCGCGGTACCCTATGCCATTGTCTCCACCGGCACAACCTGCGCCGTCGGAACTCCTGTGGCTGCCGCGGGCAGTTGCACCCTCGCTCTTACCTTTACTCCGACCCTGCTGGGTGCGACGCCGGGCACCTTGAACATCGGCGACGATGCGCCAAACAGCCCGCAAACAGTCTCGCTCTCCGGCAGCGGCACCGGCATTGCCCCGGTCACGCTATCAGCGTCCTCGCTGAACTTCGGCTCGGTTACGGTGAACACGACCAGCCCCACCCAGACTGTCACCCTGACGAACAACCAGACCAGTTCTATCACCATCGCATCCCTGGCGGTGACGACGGGCAGCCCCTACTCCATCAGTGCCTCGTCGACGTGCTTGAATCCCACGCTGGCTGCGGGCGCAAGTTGCACCGTCATACTGACCTTCAATCCCGTCACGTTGGGCGCGGCGTCAGTTGCTGCTCTCACCATCACCGACAACGCTCCCAGCAGCCCCCAAACGGTCTCGCTCTCCGGCACCGGCATTGCGCCTGTCACGCTATCAGCGTCCTCGCTGAACTTCGGCCCGGTTACGGTGAACACGACCAGCGCCACCCAGACTGTCACCCTGACGAACAATCAGGCGGTTGCGCTGCATTTTAGCTCCATCGCGGTCGCGGCACCCTATGCCATTGTCTCCACCGGCACAACCTGCGCCGTCGGAACTCCTGTGGCTGCCGCGGGCAGTTGCACCCTCGCTCTTACCTTTACTCCGACCCTGCTGGGTGCGACGCCGGGCACCTTGAACATCGGCGACGATGCGCCAAACAGCCCGCAAACAGTCTCGCTCTCCGGCAGCGGCACCGGCATTGCCCCGGTCACGCTATCAGCGTCCTCGCTGAACTTCGGCTCGGTTACGGTGAACACGACCAGCCCCACCCAGACTGTCACCCTGACGAACAACCAGACCAGTTCTATCACCATCGCATCCCTGGCGGTGACGACGGGCAGCCCCTACTCCATCAGTGCCTCGTCGACGTGCTTGAATCCCACGCTGGCTGCGGGCGCAAGTTGCACCGTCATACTGACCTTCAATCCCGTCACGTTGGGCGCGGCGTCAGTTGCTGCTCTCACCATCACGGACAACGCTCCCAGCAGCCCCCAAACGGTCTCGCTCTCCGGCTCCGGCATTGCCCTGACGACGCAAACGATTACCTTCACCGACAGCCTGCCTACCTCGGCGACTTACAGCTCAGGGCTCACCTACACGATCAGCGCCACCGGCGGCGGATCGGGCAATGCAGTAGTTTTCAGCGTCGTCTCCGGGCCGGGAACGGTCAGCGGAACCAACGGCAGTACGCTTACGATCAACGGAGTTGGAACGGTAGTAGTAGCCGCCAATCAGGCGGGCAACGCCTACTACGCGGCTGCGACCCAGGTAACGCAGAGCATCGTAGTCAATCAGACAACACCAACTATCACCTTCACCGTTCCGAACCATACCTACGGCGACGCGCCGTTCACGGTGGCAGCGACATCAAGTTCATCCGGGGCGATTGCCTACTTGGTGGTGAGCGGGCCAGCGACCATCTCCGGCTCGACGGTGACGCTGACGGGCGCGGGAAGTGTCGTACTTCAGGCAAGTCAGCTCGCAGCGGGCAACTACACAGCGGGCACGCAAACCGCTACGGTTACTGTAGCTAAAGTATCTCAGACCATCACCTTCAGTGCGCCCGCATCGCCCGTCAACTATGGTGTCGCGCCGATCTCCCTCTCGGCTACTTCCACCTCCGGATTGGCGATAACCTTCAGCGTTGTCTCCGGATCGGGAACGGTCAGCGGCAGCACGCTGACGATCGCCGGAGTTGGAACGCTGGTGTTGGCCGCCAACCAGGCGGCCAACACCAACTACTCGGCGGCGACGCAGGTGACGCAAAGTATTGTCATCAACCAGGCCACGCAGACTATCAGCTTCACCACGCCAACATCGCCTGTGACCTACGGCGTCTCACCCATCACGCTGGTTGCCACCGGCGGGGCCTCCAACAATGCGGTGGTCTTCGCCATCGACGCAAGCAGCACCGGAACCGGCAGCATCGCCGGCAGCACGCTCACTGTTACTAGCGTCGGCACTCTGGTCATCGACGCCAATCAGGCGGGCAACGCTAACTACTCCGCCGCAACGCAGGTGCAAAGGAGCGTCGTGGTCAATGCGATCGCGCAGGCCATCACCTTCACGCAACCCACCACGCCGGTCACTTATTCTTCGGGCATGACCATCCCGCTCAGCGCGACGGGTGGCGCATCGGGCAACACGGTGGCCTTCAGCGTCGTCTCCGGGCCGGGAACGGTCAGCGGAACCAACGGCAGTACGCTTACGATCAACGGAGTTGGAACGGTAGTAGTAGCCGCCAATCAGGCGGGCAACGCCAACTACGCGGCTGCGACGCAGGTGACGCAGAGCATCGTGGTCAACCAGGCCACCCCTGCCATCACCTGGCCGACTCCAGCAGCGATCTCCTACGGCACGGCGCTCGGCGCAACCCAGCTCGACGCCAGCTCAACCGTGGCCGGAACATTTGCCTATAGCCCGGCTGCCGGAGCGGTGCTGACGGCGGGTTCGCAGACGCTCTCGGTTACCTTCACCCCGACCAACACCACCAACTACGCCACAGCCACGGCCAAGGTCACGCTGGCCGTGAACAAGGCGTCGCTTCTGGTAACGGCGAACTCGCCGGTCATCGCCTACGGCGCGGCGGTCCCGGCATACACGGCGGCGATCACCGGCTTCCAAGGTGCGGACACGGCGGCATCGTCCGTGACCGGTTCGGCATCGTTGACGACCGTGCCGTCCGCACCGAGCGCGGTGGGCGGCTACACCATCACCGCGGCGCAGGGAACGCTGGCCGCGACCAACTACACCTTCAGCTTCGCCAACGGCACACTGACCATCGCCAAGGCCACGTCTTCGTTGACCGGACCGGCGTTGTCGGCGCAGCCGGTGCAGGTGGTCTTCAACCAGGCGGGATCGATTCCGGTGACGGTGGCGGGACAATACTCGGGCACGGGGATTGCAACGCCGACTGGGACCATCAGCTACACGATCGGCACAGGCAACGCCCAGTTGGCGGCAATCTCCAGCGGCACGGCCACCGTGAGCATTCCCAGCACGCAGGCCTCGGGACTCTACACGGTTGCGGTGACCTATGCGGGCGACACCGACTACAGCGCAGCCACCGCATTGAGCTTCCAGGTGCAGGTGGGACAGCAGGCGCAGACCATCGCCTTCAACTCGCTGACGCCCGTGACGTATGGCGCTGCGCCGATCACGCTGAGCGCAACAGCCACTTCGGGCCTGCCGGTTACGTTTACCGTCAAGTCCGGTCCGGCGACGCTCAACGGGAACGTGCTGACGGCGACCGGCGCTGGATCGGTGGTGATTGCCGCCGACCAGGCGGGCAATACGCTCTGGCAGGCGGCGACCGAGGTCACGCAGACCCTGACAATCGGCAAAGCCGCGCCGGCGGCGATTGGGCTGGCATCCTCCTCCAACCCAGTGCTGGTCCAGAACGCGGTGACGTTGACGGCGACGGTCTCCTCGGCGACCGGATCGCCAACCGGCACGGTGACATTCCTGGATGGTTCGACGCCGCTGGGCACGGCCACACTGGCTGGCGGAGTGGCAACCCTGACCACGTCGGGCCTGGCGGTTGGCTCGCACACAATCACGGCGGTCTACGGCGGCGATGGCAACTTCGTCTCGGCAACCAGCTCGGCGCTAACCGAGGTGATCGACGACTTCGACCTTGCCATCTCGGTTACCAGCGGATCCAGTTCGATCACCTCGGTGACGGCGTTGCCGGGTGGTACAGCCGTCTTCACCTTGATCGTGAGCCCAATCAACGCGACTACCTTCCCGGCGGCGGTGACGCTGTCTGTCAGTGGCCTGCCACCAGGCGCGATAGCGATCTTCTCGCCGGCCACGCTGCCTGCGGGTTCGGGGACGACGACAGTGACGCTGACCATCCAGTTGCCGCAGACTGCGGCAGCCCTGCATCCCACCCATGACCTGGGCCGCCGGTTGGCGCCGTTCGCTCTGGCGCTGCTGCTACTGCCCTTCGCGGGCCGATTGCGCCGCGCGGGCAGACGGTTTGGCCGCACGGTCTCGCTGCTGTTGTTGCTCGGCGTAACCCTTTCCGCAGCAGTTGGACTGAGTGGATGCGGCTCCGCCAGCGGCTTCTTCGGCCAGCAACAAACAACGTACACGGTGACGGTGACCGGATCCTCGGGCGCGCTGTCGCACTCCACCACCGTGACCCTCACGGTTGAGTGACAAGGAGACGGATGAAAATGCGTCGATCGATCCGCGGAAGGGCGCTCCTAGTGAGCGCGTGCATGCTGGCCGGAGCTACCGCCTGGGCGCAACTGCCCTATTCCGGCGCAAGCCCGGCCATTGTCTCCACCGACCTGGCCGTAACCTACGCGACGGAGCGGGCAGAACTCGCGCCCGGAAACTGCGGTTGTTCCTGGCTGCAGGGAGGCAGCGCAGACGTGGCAGTGACTTTCAGAAGTGGCCTGGGCATCGCCGCCAGCGTGACCGGAGACCATGCCTCCAACTTCGCGCCCGGAGTGGATGTGAACAAGGTCGCATTCATGGCCGGTCCGCGTTATACCTATACCGCCTGGACCGGCCACGCCGCCACTACCGATGTGCGCCGCATGCAACTCTACGGGCAGGGGCTCTTCGGCGGCGTTCGTGCCTTCAACGGCATCTTCCCAGCCACCGCGGGAACCACCTCCAGCGCCGCATCGTTTGCCCTCCAGGCCGGCGCAGGTCTCAATCTGTTCTTCTCCAAGAACTTCGGCGTGCGCTTGCTGGAGGTGGACTACGTTAGGACTGCGCTGCCCAACAGCGCCTCCAACACACAGAACGACCTGCGGCTCGCTTGCGGCCTTCTCTGGCACATCGGCAGACACTGAGCAATCCTCCGGAGCTTTCCCGCTGCGCTGGTGGCGTGGGCGGTACGGGGCGGGTGGACACGTGCGATCCAGTCGCCGCGGGTGACACGGCCTGGGCTGGTGCGCCGGTGCTGCGGGCGATGTGGGGGTGGCTTGTGCAGTTGGAATCTGCGCGGGGACGGGGGCTGACAGCACGGCTGGTGTAGACGATGCTGGTGGTGCCGGTTGAACTTGCATTGCGATGGTCCTCCTGGACTGAGCGCGGGAAGACGTTCTACTTAGGATCCAAAAGACGGATTCCGCAAATCACTTCATTTCAGGCCGCGCCTCCGCTCAGGTGACAATAGACATGTGAAGCGTTCCGGCACTGCCGATCTTCCTCTCCACGGTGGACGCATACCGCCTTGGCTGGCAGAACGCATGACCCAGCTTGGGACTGCCATCGTCGAGAACGTCGTGCTGTCGTACGGACCGTCGGAGTTCCTCACGCGCCTGAGCGATCCGTTCTGGTTCCAGGCTCTCGGTTGCACGATGGGCATGGATTGGCATTCTTCCGGAATCACGACCTCTGTGATGGGAGCATTGAAGCGCGGACTCAATCCTCGGTTCTCCGAGCTTGGCTTCGCAATATGCGGCGGGCGTGGCCGACACTCTGTTCGGACACCCGATGAGCTGCGAGCCTTCTCCGGTCGCACTGGGCTGAACGGCGATGAACTCGCTCGCACCAGTCGACTCACGGCTCGTGTGGACAATAACGCCATTGCCGATGGCTTTCAGCTTTACCTGCACTCCTTCGTGATCCACAAGTCGGGGGAATGGTCCGTCGTACAACAAGGCATGAATCCGGCCAGCCATCTAGCTCGGCGCTACCACTGGCACTCCACCACCGTGCGTGACTTCGTCTCCGATCCGCACACGGCGATTGTCGGCCAACCTCAAGGGACGATTCTCAATCTGGTCGATGCCCGAGCCGACAGGGCTCAACAGGCGTTGCTCGCGATTGCGAAGGAACCGGTCGAATCCTCGCTACAGGACGCCCGCAAACTTACGATGCCATCGCACCATGATGTCCGTTCCGCCGATGTGGACCTGAAGCGGCTTGGTGCTGTTCTGGCGGTCGCCCATGACCAGCAACTCCGCGACTTCGCGTCGCTCCTGCTGGTGGAGGGCCTGGGCCCACGCACCTTGCAATCGCTGGCCTTGATTGCCGAGGTTGTACACGGTGCACCCAGTCGGTTTTCGGACCCGGCGCGATTTTCGTTTGCGCATGGTGGCAAGGACGGCCACCCATTTCCGGTCCCGCTGCAGACCTACGACGAGTCGCTAGGAGTGCTGCGCCGGGCCTTGGATGCTGCGAAGCTCGGACAGACGGAGAAGATCGAAGGTTTCCGCCGTCTGGACCGGCTGACCCGCGCAGTAGAGGAAGAGCGCCAGCCGCTTGCGGACTTCAGCGCTGCCATCGCCCACGAGCGTAATATCTCGGCTTCCCTGGACGGCAGGACGGTTTTCGGCGATGTGCGTCGATCGAAGAGCAAGCTTGCCGATCCTCAGCTCTCTCTGTTTCAGAACGAGCGGTGAATGATACCGCGATTTCTGCGGTCGGCCCCGCTTTCTGCTGATCAACTTCGATATCTCGCACACCTGGGCCGTGGCCGTCAGACCGGCAACACGGCGCTGCCCCTGGGATTCATTCAGATCCAGTAGTGAGGAGAGGGGAGCGCAATGTTACGAGTGATCGCAAACCGATAAATCTGGGACGTGGCCTCATGCACCCGTTTGGCAACATCTCTTGCATCGCGTCTCTCGATTGTCAGCATGAGTTCCCGGACGCCGGCAACCGTTACCGCGTCAAAAAACTTGTGACCAAATGCCGGGAAAACGTCCGCTTCCAGACGCCGCATGACGGTATCGGCATGACGCGGAGACTTGCCGATAGCGCCAACGCCACAGCTTCGATCCGCCCGCATTGATCAGCAGAAACAGGCCAGCGGCCATACATCTTGAATGGTTTCTGCCCCGGCTTCGTTCCTCGGATTGCAGTATCCGTCAGTGCCATTTGTCACGTCGAAGGGCAGGAAAATTGGATCGTACCCCACTTTTCATATGGCTCTAGGAGCACGTCCGCGCACGTCCTCGAACGCCAAATCGACGTAAGTTATTCATTTTGAATGAACTGATAATGGACGAGGAAGCCCAGGGAAGCGTGCGGAAGTGTTTGATTGGTTGCCCCCCAGGGATTCAGAAGTATTGACAATAAAGGAGTTATGCGCGTTTTCCACAGCGATACCCGCACAAATACCCTACGCTGAAAAGGGGATTCACACCCCGATTGCCACCGCACTTTATCGACCCTCTTGAGTCTATCTTGCACGATACCGATTAGACCCGAGAGAGAATCGTCGCGAAGAACTCTTGCAGTTCTTTCACGACCTCGGAGAGATTTTTTGGCGCTTCCGTGAGCCTCGCCCGCTTTAGAAATGCGCTCCACTGCGTCTGCTTAGCCGGGTCCTTGCCAAAGGCCGCTGACAGTCCGACGGGAGCCGGATCAATCTCCATTCCCCGATTTGCAAACGTCCGCTTGATTGCCGTAGCCAGGGCTTCCCATTGGTGAGCAGGGAGCGAAGCCAGCCCGCAAGGACTGACCGCATGTGGTCACGCCTGACCCGCAATGCGTTCCTCAAGTTCGTCTTTCAAACGATAGCGGCGAGCCTTCTTCGACGAATCAGCCACGACAAGGAATCCCTCTGCGACCCACCGCTGACACAAGGCCGCTGCCGGTCGTTGTTGAAAGCCGAACAGTTCGGCAATCTCCTTCGCCGTCACCTCGCGCGATCGCTCAAAGAGCGTCAACGCCTTCCTTTGCTTGGCGTCCAAGCTCCTGAGAAGTTGAGAGCGGTCCGCCGCTCCGGACTGCGCTTCCCTCTTCGCTTGTGCGTGGACCTTTTCAAATGAGGTCGCCATGCCCTCGACAAAGTACGCAATCCAGCCTGTGATGTCGGCCTCGGCGCGGCCCAGATGATAGTTATGCGATGGTCCGACGGTCAGGGCTTCGTAGTAGGCTTTGAGGTCTCGTGCGTAATACTCCTCCAGCGCGTAGAGCCCCTTGAGACCGTAGCCGCCGAGATGCAAGATGAGGGTGGTTAGCAACCGAGCTGTGCGCCCATTGCCGTCGTAGTAGGGGTGGATGGTGGCGTATTGATAGTGGGCGATGGCCGCCTTCAATGGCACTGGCAGCTCGTCCTTTGCGTTAATCCATAGAACCATCTCTGTCATCAGCTCTGGGACGAACTTTGCCTCCGGCGGCATATAGACGATGCTGCTCGTCCGGCTATCTCGGATGACATTTTGTCCGTCACGGTAGGGTGTCGGCTTGGCGCGGGTCTTGCCTCCGCCCATGACAAGGGCGTGCAGCGCCTGAATATTCTTCTCCGTAAGCCCAGGCTTGCTCCCGGCGAGGCGTTCAACCTCGTCAAGCGCTGCGTAGTATCCGCGCACTTCATGCTGGTCCCGCTCGCGACCCGGAAAGTGTTGACCCTCGGCAATCACTTTCCCGACTTGCTCTTGGGTCAGCAGATTGCCTTCAATCATCGTCGAGTAGTGTGTCGAGTACAGTCGAGCCGTCTCCCGCAGATTCGCCAGCACCCGTGGCGTTATGGGCAGCGCCTCAATCGCGTGCTTCACCGCTTCGATTCGCATCAAGCCGCGAGCAATGGACGGCGTGATGCTGAATACGGGCTGAAATTTGGTCTCTTTCGTTGCCAATGCTGGCCTCATGACGCCGATAAAGCGTCTTTATCCTGTCTTTATTGTACCGATAATCTGTAGATAAAGTGGAGGGCGTAGCACAATAAGCTAAAAACCGTACAGCACGAAAAGCTAATTTCGGCATGAAAGCCAGATCGAACTTGTCCTGCCGATCCAACTTCAAGACAGACGCGCTAGCTACGAGGTGCTAGCGCCGCAAGGCATAGGGGTTCAAGTCCCCTCCTCCGCACCAATCTGAAACTAAAGGCTTTGATAGAAGGCCAGCCGATTTTCGGCTGGCCTTATTTTTCGTTACTGTAACCATTTTTGTAACCATTGCGAGAGAAAGACAGTTTGCCCGTGTTCCACAGCGTCTGTTGGTTTGGATGACGGCACCAAGGAGTTCGCGTACACAATACGCGCTACGGCTTCGAATCCAGCCACTTGTGCATAGTCATCGGTGTCACAAGCATCGGGATTTTGAGCAGATTCGCGTACTGATTCATCAGCACGCTTTTGTTGGGATTGACTACGACTGTCTTCCCACGCTCGCAACCCGTGTGTAGCAACGTCCACGCGGCGCTATCAGCAGAAGGGAGGCTATATCCGATGATGGTAACTTCATCTGCACTCTTCAGCGCGTTTAGCGCATCTTTCCAAAGCCGACTGAAGATGGGATTAGCCCGGCCTTCGCCGCCATACACCTTCAGGAAACTCGGATGCAGCATGATCTGCGACTCGTTCGGAGGGCGCGATGGAAGGCAAGCGTCTACGTTATGAATGCCCAACCCTCTCAACAGTAGTGGGTCAAGGGCGATCTCAGTTTCTAGTGGTACCTTGGAAAGTGACGTGCGCGGTGTCGCTCCTTCGGCCCCAGAGGTCGGGTCGAATGACGGTGAGAAAGCGGGCTTCTCATACCATCCGACAGCGCCGTGTAGATGCAGAACTTTCACTGCCGATGGAAGGAAGGTGACAGGCGTTTCGTCGTATTCGTTCTTTTGGAGAACGATGTCCGGGCCATAGCCGTCCGGCGGCGCCCACTTGCCAAGATCAAGCAATACTCGTTCGACCGTGGAATCGTAGTTGAAGGTGATAACCACATCTCCAGCTTGAAGACGTGCTGCAAACTCACGGAGATCCTTCCAGTCGTCAGAGCCGAAGTTCTTGAAATCGTCGTCATTGTGGTCTAAAAAGAATGCTTCCATCGCCCACAAGAGAATGTTCCGCTGGCGCCGATACTCGCCGATCTCGTTAGTGAGTGAATCGTGGCTCGCCTCTGCCGCCCTTACAGCAGCCGCGCCATTTTTTGAAGCAATGAAGATGTCGCTTAGGCTGTCAGAGATCAACCCTTCCGCGAGATCAAGCACCGTAAATATCTGTTCGATGTTCCCGTTTCGATACGCTTGGCGTAGCAATGGGTTTGAGTTCTTAGCTAGCCACTCTTTGAGGTTCGGCCAATCTGTTTCGTAGTGGAACCGATCAAAGCACGGACCGCACCGCTTGATATGGTCGTCGATTGCTTGGAACAACCCACCGCCGAGCGGATATATAGGGCATGACGCCCCGGCCCCAAGCACATAAGCTCGCATCGTCGCCTCCGTTCGTACTTGCGTGGCCACGATCTGAGAGGCCGAAGGCGACACGCTAGAAAACCACAAGGCCCACCCTCTTCGCAAGGCAATAGCCAAAGCGTCCTCGAAGAAGCTCTTCTGAGGGCAAGAATTTCTGCTGTCCCATTGTAGATGTCGAGTTGATCCCGATAAGTCGTAGTACAAGTCAGCTTGTAGTACCGTCGGCCTCGACACAATAGGATAAAAAGCGTACAACAGGAAAAGATAATTTACGTGCAGCGGAAAAAGCTAAGGGAGCAACATGGCCACCCCGTCAGAAAAACTCGCGCAGTCCTTGGAGGCTCTTGCCAAACTCCAGACGACGGGTGGTGCCGTAGCGATCCGTGCGAGGGATATATCCCGAACACACAGGGAGCGGTTGCTCGGTCAGGGCTTTCTCCAATCGGTTCTAAAGGGCTGGCTCATCCCGAGCCGCCCAGACGATGCGAAGGGCGAGAGCACGGCTTGGTATGCCTCCTACTGGCAGTTCTGCGCGGTCTACCTCAGAGAGCGTTTCGGAACGCAATGGTGCCTCTCTCCCGAGCAATCCCTATCTCTCCATGCCGGTAGCTGGACTGTGCCTCGCCAACTGATGGTGAGGGCTCCCAAAGCCCGCAATGCCGTAACCAAGCTCCCGCATGGCACTTCCTTGCTGGATCTTCGCTCCGCCCTGCCCATAGCTGCTGATCGGCAGGTTGTGGACGGCCTACAGGTCTTCTCGCCAGAGTCCGCCCTGATCGAGTGCTCTGCCAATTTCTTTTCCCATAACGCAACGGACGTTCGGGCTGTCCTGCTGATGGTCCGTGATGCCTCCGGCCTCCTGGCCCGACTGCTGGCGGGAGGACACACCATCATTGCGGGGCGTCTGGCGGGGGCCTTCCGCAATATCGGGCGAGACCGCATCGCGGACGACATTGTGAAGACGATGACTGCTGCCGGTTATGCTGTTCGGGAAAACGACCCCTTCACCGATAGGCCGAATCTCGTCCTCCGCACCCGTGAAACATCCCCGTATGTAAACCGAATACGGCTGCTTTGGCAAAAGATGCGGGAGCCGATTATTGAGCGATTCCCCAAGGCGCCAGGGACGCCGCGCAATATCGCGGCCTACTTGAAACGCGTCAACGAAACCTATGTCACCGACGCCTATCATTCGCTGTCTATCGAAGGTTATCGCGTCACGCGCGAGTTGATCGAGCGTGTCCGCAGTGGCTCATGGAACCCGGAGACGAACGAGAGCGACCGGGAGCAGAGGAACGCGATGGCGGCGCGTGGATACTGGCTGGCGTTCCAGTCCGTGCAGGAAGGCGTTGGACGGGTTCTGCGTGGCGATAATCCGGGGCAGGTCGCGGACGAAGATCACGGAACATGGTATCGGGAACTTTTCGCGTCGAGCGTTGCATCCGGGCTCTTGAAACCCGCAGACCTTGCCGGGTATCGCAACAGCCAGGTCTACATTCGGAAGTCCATGCACGTTCCTCTCAACCGCGATGCCGTGAGGGACGCCATGCCAGTATTCTTCGATCTCCTTCGGGAAGAGACTCATCCAGCCGTGCGTGTCGTGCTGGGGCATTTCCTCTTCGTCTACATTCATCCCTACATGGACGGAAACGGCCGCATCGGGCGTTTTCTGATGAACGTCATGCTGGCATCTGGTGGATACCCCTGGACGGTCATACCTGTCAGTGATCGCAACGCTTACATGAACGCTCTCGAACGTGCGAGTGTCGAAGAAAACATTGTTCCCTTCTCCGACTTCGTTGCGGGGCTCGTGCGTAAAGGGCTCGCGGGCGAACCCTTGCCGGTGGTGCCTAAGTCTTCCTGATGACCATCCCTATGCGACCGAATGAACCGGTCGCACGAAGGTTTATGATTGCAGAAGAATCTCCCCCTGCCTCTTGTTGTGCATGAAGCGAAGCCAGCCCGCAAGGGCTGGCTTCGGTGTTTGCGGAGTCTCATGCCGCCAATGTCTCTGTCGCAGTCCCCCGTGCAACCGGACGAACCGGTCGCACGAAGGTTGCGGTGAGGAGTGGGAGAGTGGCGATGTTGTCGGGCTGAGATTGTGCCTGGACGACTAGCTTGATGCGAGTGCCCTTCTGCAGCGGCTTGGCGAAGTGGC
>Ga0224554_1000171_pt1 | contig 59613 bp, 53 predicted proteins | sample 714S22024metaG_FD_180666 | JGI IMG/M metagenome (GOLD analysis project Ga0224554, IMG submission 180666) | Peat soil microbial communities from Stordalen Mire, Sweden - 717 S2 20-24 | ecosystem: Environmental > Terrestrial > Soil > Wetlands > Peat | place: Sweden: Norrbotten County, Stordalen... | reverse complement strand
TGATTGCGGAGATTTCAATGTCGCCCCGGTTCGCCGTGGCGGCGACGGGCGCTTTGATGGAGGCGACGTGGATATCGCCGCGGTTGGCAGTGACGCGGATTGCCGCCGCCGCGGGCACCGTGAGCACCAGGTCGGCGCGCGCGCCATCCAGCGCGGCAATGTTGATGGAGACCGCCGAGCCTTCGCTGGTAACGGCAGGACTTAGCTGTTGCGCCTTGCTGTCGGCGTCGGGGTCCGTGCGGGCGTAGACCTGCTTGTGCTCCGAGACGTGGATTCGTCCGTCGTCGCTGGTGCCGTCGATCGTTACATCGCCGCGCGGGTTCATCACGGCAAGCGAGCCGCCGGCCGGGAAGGCGAGGTCCAGCGTCTGGTCGCTCTCGTGCTTGTCGCCGAAGAACTCGTCCAGGTCCTCCTGATCGAAGTGCCAGCCGGGAAACAACTTGCTGTAGCCGGAGGGATAGTCGTGGGTATTGCTGGCGACCACGCCGGCAAGCACCAGGAAGAACAGCATGAGGAAGACGCCGAATCCGACCGAGCGGCGGTAGGGCTGGCGCTCGGGATCGCGCAGATGGATCTGGTCGAAGGTCCACTCGGCCAGCAGAATAATGCCGGCGCCAACCAGCAGCAGCGGCCACCAGTGGCCGTACCAGTCCCAGAAGCGACTGAGATCGAGACGGCTGGTCTCAATCAGCAAAAAGACAACGCCAACGGCGATCAGCAGGACGGGGCTGAGAACGGAGCTGCGGCGCAAGCCCAGCATCTGGGCGCGGATCTGGTAGCTCTGGGCGCGAACCGCGTCACGCTGCGCTCGCACCTGGGCGCGGTAGAACTGCCGCTGCGCCCGTGGATCGTAGCCGGGAGGTGGAGGAGGCGGTGGTGGAGGATAGCTCGCCATGATTTACCTTCCTTCCGGATCGTCGTGGAAGCCGTTGCCGGAATCGTTGCCCGAGGAATCCTGCGCAGGCTCGCCGGGCGCAGCTTCGCTGTCGCGCACTGGCGGCGTGGCTGGCGCGCTGCCCGGCTGGCCGGGGCCGTCTCCATGGCTGCCGGGTTCGTATCCACATCCGCCAAACAGGGTGCGCTTGAACAAGAGCACCACGCCCGCGGCGATGAGGAACAGCGGCCAACTGCGGCCCAAGGAGAGGATGCCGAGCACATCCAGCAGCCAGATCACGCCGGTCAGGATCACCCAGAAGGAGCAGCGCACGGCGCGTGCGAAGCGCCACTGATAGAAGGCGCTGCCGTCGTTCTCCAGCCCATGCCCGGAGCAGATCATCTTATGCACGAAGATCCATACCCCGACGCCGATCAGAAGAATCGGCCAGAAGACAGGACGGTGAAAGATGTGGAAGAAGCCATCGTCGCCCACCAGAAAGATCAGGCCGAACACGATCAGCCAGATCGCTGCGGACGGAAAGCGGCGGTAGTACGGCACCTTGACATCCGCGTAGGGAGGCGCGGGAGCAGCTGGCGGATCGTAGGGATAGCTGTACGGCGGCGCGTAGGCCGGCGTGTAGGTCGGCGCGTAGGGAGGAGTATAAGGCGGCGTGTAGGGATTCGCAGGTGGAGCATATGAGCCAGGCGCGTTGGGTGCCTGCGGCGGCGCGCCTGCCGCTGCGCCTCCCATGGGTTGCGCCGCGGGATCGGGGCTTGTCGCGGCTGGATACACAGCCGCGTTCGGCGCGCCAACGGGCCACGCCTTGCCAAAGCCGAGCCACTCCGAGAGGTCGTTCAGCCCAAACGGATTGGGCAGCGGAGTCCCATCGCGCCGCGCGCAAGCCGTGTGGTGCGCCTCGATCACCATGTAGCAGATCCAGCCCGCGATAAAGAGGCCAAAGATTCCATTGACGTCGTCGGCCAGCGACACCAGCACCGCGAAGACCATCAGGTGCATGATCCCCTTGGCGTACTGCCCGTTGTACATCGCGCCCACGCCGGGAATAAATCCTAGCAGTGTGGCCAGTCCGGGGCTGGGTTCGCCCGCGCCGGCGGACGGTCCGGCGGGTGGGTAGCCCGCAGCGCTCGGTGGCGGATAGCCCGCGCCGCCGGAGTAGGACGTGTAGCCGTAGCCGGTGGGCGGAGCGCTGCCAGCCACGCGCGTCGCCAGGCAGGGTTCGCAGAAGATGGAGCTTCCCACGTTGCGGACGCATTCGTTACAGACCGGCTTGCCGCAGTGCTGGCAAAAGGCGGCGCGTTCACGATCGGGATGGTTTGCGCAGTTCATGCCATGCCCCTTTCTGTGTGTGCGTGAATTGGGTTGCCGAAGCCTCTGCCGGACCGACTGGCGGCGACGAGGCGGTGACTAGGATTGAGGTCTTCGCGGCGGCTGGTGCCGGGGTTGGCGGCGGGCCTCTTGCGCTCGGGCTGCGTTCCATCGGCCGGAGGAGCGGCCTTCTGGCCTCCCGAACCGGATGGGGCTTGCACGGCGGGCTGGCCGGGATTGGATGGCAAACTCCGGCCCGCAGCGGGAAGGTTGTTGTCCGTGGCACCCTCAAAATCATGCACCCGCGACTCGAGCTCGTAGACCACACGCAGCCCTTCGTAATACCGCACCACGCGCGCGTTCGCGTCATGATAATCGCGCTTCAGGCTGCTTGGCCGCAGGTCGCTCGCTCTCAGGTCCAGCAGGCGCACGCCGGTCAGGTTCATGGTCAGCGCGATGGAGAAGAAAGCCATCGCCGCAGTCATGGCAAAGCGCGGCTGAAACACAATCTGCCCGAACGAGCTTCGTCGCATCGTGGAGACCAAGCGCCTGCGGAAGGGAACCACGTTGCCGTAGCTCGCCGCTGCATCCGCCTGCTCGGAGACCACTCGGCCTGGGTTTGCGAATCCCTGTGCCCCGCTGGTCTCGGCCAGAATCCGTTCCAGCAGTTCCGCCGGAGGCTCTGGCCGTGGCGCGCGCAGCATCTCCAGCCATGCGGCCCCGCGCCGCGCGTCGGCCAGCATCTGGCTGCACGGCCCGCAATGCGCCGTATGCTCTTCAAAGAGCTTCTGCTCCTCCACGGTCAGCGTCCCATCCAGAGCGTCTGCCAGCCGGGCCTCGCATTCGGCGCACTGGCCGCCGTTGCCGGCTGTCTTTTCCCCGAACCGTAAAATCTTCGGGCTTCCGAACTGTCTGCTCTCTGCCACTTAGACCACCTGCCCTTCTATACGATGCAAAAGCCTTGCAAGTTCCCCTCGTCCCCGGCTGATGCGGCTCTTCACCGTGCCTTCGGGGATGCGCAGCACCTGCGCAATCTCCTTGTAGTCCATATCTTCCAGGTCGCGCAGGACCACCGCCTCGCGCAGCTCCGGCGACAGTTGCGCCAGCCCCTGCTGAATCCTCACCCGCAACTCCATCCCCGACGCATGCGCCTCCGGCGAGGGATGAGAATCGGTCAACTCGGCCATCCGGTCGGCCACTCTCGCGCCATCGTCGTCGCCCGAAAAACTCGCGTCCAGTGAGTCCGTCGCCCGCTCCAGCCGCGTCCGCCGGAAGTGGTCCACCAGCAAATTGCGCGCCAGCGTCGTGATCCACGTCTGAAAGCTGCCCCGCTTCCCATCGAAGCTAGCCAGATTGCGATACAGCTTCAGGAAGACATCCTGCGTCAGGTCTTCGGCGTCGGTCCCCGATCCGGTAAACCGGTAGCAGATCGCATAGATCCGCCGATGCTGCGCGACCACCAGTTCCTGCCATGCCTCGGGATCACCCGCCACGCACCGCCGCACCAGCCTGCCGAGTGCCTCCTGCGCGGCTTCCTGTTCCGGAGTGCGAATCAAGCGTGCCTCGACCCCTGGCCGTTGTGAGTTCTGAGAAGATTTCCGCGGAGTAAGCCGTGGATCATTCCGTGGATCGTTCCGCCCGGATCGCTGCGGAGTGGCTTCGACCAATGGCAGAAGTGTACCGCCTCGAAGGCCCGCGCGCCGGTCAGCCCGCAGTGGACGGGGAAAGATGCCCGCGCTTGGGTTCGCCATCTGCAGAACGCCCATGCACAGCTATACGCACCGGCTTCTTAATTGGTTCACTGGGAGGCTTGCTCATGTGCGAGAACCTCGAACCTCGAACCTTGAACCTTGAGCCTTGAACCTGTCTCTCAGTTCTCCGTCGGCATCTTCTCTGCGCTATCGACCACCAGCTGCTCCACCGGAGCCTTGCGCGATTCCAGCTTCAGTCCCATCTTCTCCACCGCCGAGTAAGCCGAAGTCCCGCTGCCTCCCGGGTCGGACGCCTCCTCCGCCGCCGATCCGCCCGACGCACCGCCGCTCGGCCCGCCGTATCCCTGTGTCCGCGCCATCGCCATAATATCCGCCATCGACAGCTCCACCGACACCTGATAGTTCCCCTTCAGCCCGGTCATATCCACCACCTGCTTCCCGTCGCCGCCACCCATCTTCATGATGTTGGTCAGCATATCGGCGAAGCCCGACATCGTCGTCGTATCGGCGTCGATGTGGAAGGTATGCGTCTGCATATCCATCCGTTGCCGGATCGTTCCCTTCGCCCCCATATTGATGGTCGAGGAGCCGTCCTTCATATTCACCGTCACGCGCACCGGCCCGTCCTCTCCGTCCGCCTGCATCTCTCCCGGCTTCAGCGGCGCGTCCGGGTCGATCGGCACCAGCTTCTCCGTCGACTCCTTCATCTTCGGCCCTCCCTTGCCCACCACCAGCGCCAGCACCGGGTGCTCCTTGGTCTCGCGATGCACCACCAGCTTGAACCGTTCCGCAAGCAACGCCTGCAACATCTTCGGCACGTCGTCCTTGGACGACCCTTCCGGTAGCCTGGCCACAATGTCGAATCGCTGCGCGTCCGCCTTGTTCATCCAGTCCGGTCCCGTGATCTGATAATCCTTCACCTTGTACGCGACGGTGATCAGATCTTTCAGCCTCAGATAGATGAACTCCGCCCGCAGCCCGTTGAGGTGCATGCCGAAGTTCGGCATCTTGCCGGCCTGCATGTCCGCCGCCAGCTTCACCATGTCCAGCGGGGCCGACGGCCGCACCGAGGCCACATCGAACGTAAGATTGCTCGCCGCCGGAGCCGCACTGCTCGCCGCTGCCTGCGCGGCAGGAGCAGTCTGCGCGGTGGGAGCAGTCTGCGCGGTGGGGGCAGTCTGCGCGGTGGGGGCCGTCTGCGCAATCGCCGCACCGGCACCGAGGAAGAGTCCAACAAAGAGGATAAGTCCAAACCAACTACGCGAATGAAGCGGCATATGCGAGAACTCCCATGCGAACCGATACAAATTGTCGCACAGATTCGTTCCATCATGCTTGCAAGCTGGCCCTTACCTTGCCGAGTTTCTCGCCATTACATCGCCGGCGCCGGAATCACACCGCAGGCAATCCGGTTGCCCGCATTGCCTGTTGGGTCGGTCTTCATGTCGTCGGCCTTCTCATGCACCATGATCGACCGCCCCAGCACCGACGTCGCCGCGCCCGGCTCCAGCGTCAGGTAGTCCACCTTGTAGGTGATCTCGCCTGTGTGGTCTTCGCCGATGGAGATGTTCTTCGGCATGTCGCCCGCATGGTGTCCCATCGGGTTGTCCATGCCATGCTGCTTGCCGTTGGGATTGAAGTGGCCACCGGCAGTCTTGAAGTCGGGCGCATCGCACACCGGGTTCTGGTGGATGTGTACCGCGTGATCGCCAAAGGGAATGTTCTTCAGCTTCACCGTGATGGAGAGCTGCTTGCCGTCCTTGCTCTCCTTGAACGCGGCGCTCCCGGCGTCCTCACCGCTCGATGTCTTGATGGGAACAACCAGGGTATGTTTGTACGCCGGATTGCCCGCATCCTGGTTCTGGGCATGGACGGAACCGGCGTAGTGGGTGAATGCGATCAGACAGAAGGCGGAGATGGAGACGGCAAGGACAGGACGCATAAGGCGCATGGCAATTCCTCCTGCTCTTTCGATGCAGATAAGCACGGCGCAGAGGCGAAAAATATTGCACTCGCGCGGCTACGGCGCGACCGGCACCTGTTCCGCGTCCGGCAGCTCCATCTGCTCACACTCCGGTGCGTTCAGGTAGGGACGGAAGCAGGCCCGGCAGCGCGCCTCGTACACTCCGGCCGCGCCCACCACCACCAGCTCGCGGCTCGCCCCCAGCCGCTGCGTGTGGATGGCTGGAGCGCCGCACACGATGCACACCGCGGAGAGCTTCGTCACCTCGTCGGAGATGGCCATCAGCGCCGGAATCGGCCCAAACGGCTCGCCCGTAAACGTCGTATCCAGCCCGGCGATCAGAATGCGCTTGCCCATGTGTACCAACTCGCCCACCAGATGCACAATCGACTGGTCGAAGAACTGCGCCTCGTCGATGCCGATCACCTCGATCTCGGGCAACTGCCCGTAGATCGCCTCGCGCAACCGCGCCACATTGGGCACCGTCACCGCCTCATGCGTCTGCGCACTGTGCGACGCGATCGACGTGCGGTGGTAGCGCAGATCGATGTCCGGCTTGAAGCAGGCCACCCGCTGCCGCGCAATCCGCGCGCGCTTCAGGCGGCGGATCAGCTCCTCGCTCTTGCCGGAGAACATCGGCCCGGTGATGACTTCAATGCGGCCCACTTCACTGCGGCCAGATGCGGAAGAATCCATAATGCGTACGCCTTTGCGGTTTCAATAAATATCGGGGTCCCCGACGAGCGCACTTGTTCGCTGGGGTGAAAATTCGGGGTCCCCGACGAGCGCCTTTGCTCGCTGGTGTGAAAAATCGGGGCACAACTTCGGACTGCCCCTTCGAAACATCCTACGCGCAACCCCGCCGTGGATTTCTCGGACTTTCGTCCGCGCGCTCCCTCATCAAACCGGCTTCCTCCATCCACCGGGCGCCTTTGACTCTCGCCCTCGATGTTGGTAGCGTTGAGTTTGGGTTGGAGCGCAATTCTGGCCGGAATCCGGCTCTGGTCCCCATCGTTCAGTGGTTAGGACACCGCCCTTTCACGGCGGTAACACGGGTTCGAGTCCCGTTGGGGACACCATTCAATTCAGCAAGTTAGCAGAGTCACCCTATGCGGCAGGATTTTCTGGTGACTCTGTGGTGACTAAATGAAGGTCACGTGGCAGGGCTTTGGGCATCATCCCGCCCATGATGCCATCCAGCTTGCCCACCGCTCCGGCCATGTAATCGGGCGACAGGTGTGCGTAGCGTTGCGTCATGCGTGGCGTCTTGTGGCCTAGAATCTGCCCCACGCGTACAGCTCTACACCCTCCAGCTCCTCCTTACCTCGAGCCATCACGCCGACATTCGCGCCGCAGTCGGCCAGTGTCTCGGCGATGGCATTGCCGATGCCTTTGGACCCCCGGTGACGAAAGCGGTCTTACCACTCAGATCGATGTGCATTCCTTCTCCTTCGGACGCAGCTCTCATGCTGACCGCGGTCAGCTCGCGCTCGGCACTGCGTGGTACTGCTCGTCGGACACCTGCTCCATCCAGTCGGCGGTTTTGCCATTCAGATGTTCCAGAACGGCAATATGGGTCATCGCCGTCGTTGGCGCCGCCCCATGCCAATGCTTCTCTCCGGGTGGAAACCAGATGACATCGCCAGGCCGGATCTCCTCAATGAGGCCGCCCCAACGCTGCACTCTGCCACAACCGGATGTGACGATCAGAGTCTGCCCGAGCGGATGCGTATGCCATGCAGTCCGCGCGCCGGGTTCAAAGGTGACGCTGGCGCCAACGACGCGGGCGGGATCGGGCGCATCGAACAACTTGTCAACCCGCACCGCGCCGGTGAAGTAATCTGCCGGCCCTTTTCCCGAAGGCTGTGAGCCGATTCGTTTCATCTCCATTATGGGTTCCCTCGCTTACTATTTTACGATCTGGCTGTACGACTGCATGAACCGCTCGACGCGGTGAACCTATTTCGGGCTATCTATAGCGCGTTGCCCATTTCATACGCTTGTTTCATGGCACGGCTTGTCAGGATATCGCCTATCTCCCAGCCTCGGCAGACAAGATAATCTTACTTCCCATCGTCACGCAGGTTGCGTATCTGGAAAAGCTGTGTTCAAGAAATCCTCACGCGGCTGGAAAGCGGCTAATCCTGGCCTCATTTGGGAGTACCAAAGATGGTTCCATCCCTTTCGTGTAAACCATTGCTGAATGCGGGACCGCCGCTTAATCTGTGTTCGGGAGCATAGTCCATGAGCCATCAGGAAGAGATCGTTGCAACAACCGATGAGCTGACGAATGCAGTATTGTCGGTTGTAGAATCCTTCGAGCCGTATCGAGCCGACCATCGTCCGGACTGCGCGGACTTCGACCGCTGGCTTATCTGGAATGATAAGACTTCCGAGCGGCTGGGCATTGTTGCCCTTGTCGGGCCACAGGAGAACGCTTTATCGCTTCTTGAAAAGAAGGTGCTCTTGCGTTCACGCACGATGGATCTGCTGCGCAATGTCGCGTAGCAGCGCACCTGTTCAACAGCGGAAGCAGGATAGGACCTCGCGTACTACTTTTGAGTCGTGCTTGTATCATGATCGTCATGTTCAAAAAAATCCGCTGGGGAGTTCTCAGCACCGCCGACATCGGCCTCAAGAAAGTCCTTCCAGCGATGCAGAAGGGCCAATACACCGCTTTAGCCGCGATCGCATCGCGCGATCTTGCAAAGGCCCGGGAGGCGGCGACTGCGCTTGGCATTCCCACGGCCTACGGTTCGTACGAGGAACTCCTGGCCGATCCCAATGTCGACGCGATCTACAATCCGCTTCCCAATCATCTTCACGTTCCCTGGACCATCAAGGCCGCCGAAGCCGGAAAGCACGTTCTCTGCGAGAAGCCCCTCAGTCTCACCGTCGCAGAGGCCAAAACTCTTCTTGCCGTTCGCGCGCGTACAGGAGTCAAGATCGGTGAAGCCTTCATGGTCGACTGCCATCCCCAATGGCTTCGCCTGCGCCAATTACTCGGCGAGGGCCGCATCGGAGAGCTTCGCTCCATCGTCGGTGTCTTCAGCTACTTCAATATCAACCCGGCCAACATCCGCAACCGGATAGAGTGCGGCGGTGGCGCCCTCATGGACATCGGCTGCTACCTCATCCACGCATCCCGCTTTGCCTTTGCAGAGGAGCCCACGCGAGTAGTCGCCCGCATCGACCGGGATCCCGCGATGCATACCGACCGGCTCACCTCGGCGATTCTCGACTTTCCCAACGGCCAAGCCATCTTCACTTGCAGCACGCAGTTGGTCCCCTACCAGCGCATCCAACTTCTCGGCACCCGTGGGCGCATCGAGATGGAAATCCCCTTCAACGCGCCTCCCGACCGCCCCACGCGCCTCTTCATCGACGACGGGAGCGATCTCTTTGGCAGCGGTATCACGACGGAGACCTTTCCCGTCTGCGATCAATACACCCTGCAGGCCGACGCCTTCTCCAAGGCAGTTCTGGAAGACACTGAAGTCCCCGTTCCCATCGAAGACGCCGTCAAGAACATGGCTGTCATCGAGGCCATCTTCAACTCCGCCAAAACCGGTCAATGGGAGTCTCCTCGGCAATAAAAAACTTGCACCACAGGCTGCTAGGTGGTTTGCGTGCTCCGTCCGCAACCGGGGGATGTACATGGTCTGCCATCTCAGCGTGCTAAAAGTGTAAACTTGCGTTCCGACAGGATGCGATGTCCTCCAACGGGGTTTGGCAACCTGCATTGACATCTTTGCTTTCGACGACGGCTGAATCCTAGTTCATGGAGGCAGCACCGATGCAGTCCATCCCAATGGCGCAGGCAAGACCACCGGCGTTTGCCATACGAGCGGCCCTGACGCTCATTGGGTTCAGCGCAGTCATCGGGCAGATCGTTCTCATGCGTGAACTCATCGTCGTCTTCAACGGCAATGAGATTTCGCTGGGGATCATGTTAGCTGCCTGGCTGTTCTGGACCGCTGCCGGCAGCAGTCTGAGCAGTGTTTTTGCACTTGGCGAACGCAACGCTCGCCACTCAGTTGCTGCGCTTGAATGTCTTCTCGCCATCAGTCTGCTGCCGACAATATGGGCGTTACGCGCCTCGAAGACCATCTTTCAGACAGTGCCGGGCGAACTGGTTGGACCGCTGCCGATGGCCCTTGCATCCCTGGCATGTCTGAGTGTGTTTTGCTTTGTCTCGGGAGCGCTTTTCGTGGTCGCGGCGCGGATGGTCGAAGCGGAGTGCGCCGTCTCCGCCCGCGTCGCCACCAGCTCGGCTTACCTGCTGGAGGCCGCTGGTTCCGGTTTAGGGGGAATTGTGGCCAGCATTCTATTGCTGCGCTTTCTTGGTTCCTTTCAGATTGCAACCATCGTGGCCATCCTGAATCTCTGCATGGCAGCGGTGCTGCTGCTTCGGGCGAGTCGCAAGCAGCTTGTTGTATTGATGCTGACAGCGGCGCTCTGTGCGATTCCTCTGCTGATGTTTGTTGCGCCGTCGTTGGACAGGAGCGCGCAGGCGCGCCTGTGGCAGGGGTTCCATCTGGTGGGATCGCGCGATTCAATCTATGGCAATCTGGCGGTGACCGAGACAGGCAATCTGCGCAGCATCTATCAGAATGGCGTACTCCTTGCCAACGCACCGGACCAGAATGCAGCCGAAGAGGCGGTGGACTATGCGCTGCTGGAGAGCCCGGCGCCACGGCGCATTCTGATGATCGGCGGCGGAGTGAACGGAAGCATCGACGAAGCGCTGAAGCATCCGACGGTCGAGCGCATCGACTATGTCGAGCTGGATCCCGCGCTCATCGACATGGCGCGCCAGTTCTTCCCGGCGCAGTCCGCTTCTGTTGTCTCGGACCCGCGTGTACACCTGCACACCGCGGATGGCCGGTACTATCTAAGAACGGCTGGCGGCCGGTTCGACGTGATTCTTCTCAATGTGCCCGACCCGCAGACCGCGCAGTTAAACCGTTTCTACACGGCCGAGTTCTTTCGTTCCGCTCGCGATCACCTTGCGCCGGGCGGGCTGCTCGCCCTGCAACTGCGGTCGTCGGAGGAGACCATCAGCCCAGACCTGGCTGAGTTCCTGCGCTGCATACAGCGCACTCTGGAGGAAGTCTTCCCCCACGTTGTCGCCATTCCCGGTGAAACGATCCACTTCTTAGCCGCTACGCAGCCCGGGGTTCTGACAGACAATCCCCAAACCTTGATCTCACGGCTGCGCGAGCGGAACCTGAGGACGCAGTATGTCCGGGAGTATTTCATCCCGTTCCGAATGATGCCGGACCGCATGGCGCAGGTCGGCGAACAACTGCGGCCGCTGGCATCCACGCCGGTCAATCGCGATTTCGAGCCGATTGCCTACTATTTCGACGTTGTGTTGTGGAGCACACAGTTCAAGGAGGGTTATCCCAACTGGTTACGGGCCGCAGCGCGCATCGGTTTCAAGAGTGTCATGGCTGCGATCCTGTTTCCCTTGTTGCTTATGGCAATTGTTCTGGCGTCGGTGGGCACACGCGAGAAGCGTGCTCGATCTGCTTCAGTTTATTGCGCGGCTACAACCGGCTTTACCCTGATTGCGCTGCAGATCGTTCTGCTGCTGGCCTTCCAGTCCATCTATGGTTACGTCTACTACCAGCTCGCGGTTCTAATTGGCCTATGCATGGCAGGCATTGCCTTTGGCAGTTGGTTGGGAATCCGCCGCAAAGTTGCCGGCGATCGTACACCTTACCGCATCATGGCATCGACCCAGTTTCTGCTTGCACTCTCCGCGCCCGCGCTGGTATTTGTGGTTGCCATGCTGGCAAGGATTTCGGGAGTTGCGACAACGTGGCTGGCGGCGCAGATCGTCTTCCCTGCCCTGGCTGCGCTTTCAGGAATGTTGGGGGGATATCAATTCCCCATCGCAACCCAGAACTACCTTCATGACGGGAAGAGCCGACCGAAGCTGGGTACACTCTATGCCATCGATTTGCTGGGCGGATGCGCGGGCGCACTCTTGTTGAGCACTTACCTCATTCCCGTGTTTGGATTCTGCAAGACCGCATGGCTCTCGGCGGCGATCAACCTGGGGCCTGCTCTGCTTGCCGCGCGCGTATATCTGGAGGCGAAGAGGTCTCGCACATGAGCGGTTAAGGCTTGTGTTCGCCGAATACCACCGCGGTAAACCGGAAGATGTCCGTATCCGCATCCTGCCAGCAAGTGGAGCTCATGCCCGCCTTTCTGCAGGTCTCTTCCAGAAACTTCTGCCGGTCCCATTTCTGTTCCACCGGCACCTGGGGGAGCAAAAGGCCCTCGTATTCGCCATTCTTCATCAGCAGTCCGTCCTGGCCAACCTTGATCTGTTGCGGGTCGATGACACGACGCAGGGGCGAGAGCACGGAGATCTCATACTCAAGCCGCGGCAACTCCGAGGCCGATACCGGAGGGAACCGGGGATCGCGCAGGGCAGCGAGTGTGGCCGTGTCGCGCACAGTCAGGTAGAGAGGCTTGGTCGCGGAGGTGTAGCCGATGCACCCGCGCAGCTCTCCCGATTCGCTCAGGGTCACGAAGGCTCCGCGGTCCTGGTTCAGCGCATCGCTTGCGGTTGCGCCTGGCTCATACTGCTTCCTCTGCTCGACCGCCTGCTCGACCGACTTGCGGGCCAGAGCGAGCAGTTCATTTTTGTCGTGGTCGCTGAGTGAGAATGGCGTTTCCACCGCCCTGCCAGCGGGGGCCTTCACGAAGACGTCCGCGCTGTATCCAACCACGCGCGAGCGGTCGCCCGAGGTGTCGCCGGAGTTGGCGTACTTGAGCACCTGGGCCTGATTGGCCCCCATGCGCTCGGCGGCAATCATCGCGGCCACGATGGGCGCGCCGCCGCAGGCCTCCCAAACCCCTGCCTGGAAGTTGCGCGACATGCTGAAGTAGTCCCATGCCGCAAGGGCGTTCAGCGTCTTATGGTCCATCGTCACGGCTTCATCGTAGGTGTGGAAGTGCGAGAGATCGGAGCTGGCGAGGATCAGCGTGCTGCCAACTGTCTTTTTGTCCTGGATCAGCGCGGCCAGGGCCACGCCCAGCGCGCGGCTGCTCTCGTAGCTCTGGTCGCCCATGACGATGGGCACCAGTTGGAAATCGCCCAGCACCCGTTGCAGCCACGGCAACTGCACCTCGATAGAATGTTCCGCGCCGGCTGAAGTAATATCGTGCCCCTTGCCGGAGAGTTGCATGGTTGGGCTCAGCTTGACCAGCCGTCTGGCAAAGGCTTTGTCAACCTGGACCGTTCCCAACGGTGTCGCGTAGGCGTCGCCGTCATAGACCGAAGTGAAGTCGAAGGGCACGTAGTGTGTCGGCGCAATCACAACCACACGCGAAAATCTGCGTCCCTTCAACTCCGCGTAGGTGGTTGCGGCCACGGGGCCGGAGAACTGATAGCCGGCATGCGGCGCAACCACGGCGAGGATGGGGTCGTGGATCGGCGGCGGAGTGGCGTGCGCCAGCAGGTCGTCGATCATTGCCGAAAGCGCCTTTGGGTCGGCTGGATAGAAGCTGCCGGCGACCCCGGCCGGTCGGACCTTCTGCGGACTGGCAGCGGAGGCTTGCTGCAATGGCGCAATTGCCAGTAGAGCGGCGAGCGAAGTTCTAAGCCAACACATTTTGCGAAACCTCTTGGTGTTCATCTGCTAGACCTCTTCCGCGCCCTCAAGTGTGCCAGACGCCAGGGATTGGGTGCTGGCAGAATGGGCAACTGTCCCTGCGGATCAGGTTCTTGCTGGCCGCGAATCCTACGCGTTCCACCAGCATTTTGTGGCATTTCGGGCAGTAGGTGTTCTGCGCGGGATGTCCCGGCACATTGCCGATATAGACGTAGTGCAGCCCTTCGGCGTCGGCAATCGCCTTGGCCCGCTCCAGGGTCGGCACTGGCGTGATGGGCAGGTTCTTCAACAGGTATTCCGGATGGAACTGCGTGAAGTGCAGTGGAACGTCCGGGCCCAGATTGGTCTTGATCCAGCGCGCCAGGCCAAGGAATCCGGCGTCGTCGTCGTTCAACGTCGGCACCACCAGGTAGACGATCTCCGTCCATTTGTCCATCTTGCGCAGCGTGACCAGCGAATCCAGCACCGGCTTCAACTGGCCGGTCACCACATCCTTGTAATACGACTCGCTGAACGATTTCAGGTCGATCTTGACCGCGTCCATCTTTCCGTAAGCCGCCTTCAGCGACTCCTGCTGCATGTAGCCATTCGACACGACAATGCTGCGAATCCCCGCCGCGTGCCCGGCATCGGCGGCGTCCATTAGGAACTCGCTGAAGACCACCGGCTCGCTGTAGGTGTAGGCAATTGTCGGACAACCGTACTGCTTCGCCAGCTCGGCAACCCGTTGGGGGGGAATGAAATCGGCGGGGACCTGCTCCGGGCGCGACTGGGAGATGTCCCAGTTCTGGCAGAATTTGCAGTTGACGTTGCAGCCAGCCGTGGCCAGCGAGAAAGCGACCGTTCCCGGCAGGTAGTGGAACAGGGGCTTCTTCTCGACGGGATCGACGTGCGCGGCGCACACCCTCGAATGCACCAGCGAGTAGTAGGTCCCTCCGCGGTTCTCGCGCACGCCGCAGTAGCCGCGCTCCCGGTCTCCCACTGTGCATTCGCGTGGACATAGCTTGCACTTGATCTTCTTATTTGGAAGTTTCTGGTAGAACTTGGCCTCGACGGTGAATTGCGAATCGTCCTGCTTCTGCGATCCGGTCCATAAAGGCATGGCGACGAGCGGCAGGGAAGGTACGCCAACACCCAGCGCCGCTCCCGACGCCAGGGCGCACATCATAAAGGAACGGCGGTTTACGTTGCCTTGCGCATCCAGTTCGTGGTCCATGTTGAACCCCCAATCCCACGTCCGCCTACACCTCGGCAACCGTGATTCTGCTGGGATCGTTCGTGCCCAATTGATGCCCGGCATCGGCAGCAGTAGCGATGTAGTGTGGCGCGCGGCCCTCGGCTTCCAGTGTCTTCAACCCTTTTTCGGCGCGCTTGCGCTCGATGATCTGCCAGCCGGTGTAGTCCAGCGCCACCGGATCCTGCGAGACGAGCAGCGCATTCTGCTTCCAACTGTACTCCGGCTTGAACGCCGGGCCGCCTTCGTATTGCGCCGTGGTCGCGTCGCAGATGGTCAATCGCATCCTGCTCCGGATCTCGGGCAGCATGTTCAGGTCCGCGATGTACGGATTGCAGCCGTTGGGGTGGTACTTGTTCGGGTTGTGAATGACGCCATACATGTTCTTCAGCGCGATGGTCACGCCCGCGCCGTCGTGGTCTTTCAGCACAGGAACATTAATCAGGAGGCTCGATCGTTGGATGAGAATTCTGGACAATTGGCTGCCCACACTGCCGTATGAAACCAGCTCCGGCTGGTAGCCCACCCGGTCGGTACCGAAGCACTGAACGCCGTTTCCTCCCATCGACAAATGGAATCCCACGCGTTCCAACTCATCGCTGTCTCGGTCCCAGACCACAATATCGTTGGCCTTGATTCCTGCCTCCTGCAATCGCCCGCAGATGGCTTCGACGAGTTGAAGATTGCTGGAGAGTCCGCGCCCTCCAAGGGCATTCACCTTCAGTCCCACCGTCTCGCCAGGGCGGACCAGCTTGCTCCAGGCCTCGTTCGCATGGTCGCGGTCGAAGAGGGTCTGCATGGCGCGGTCCAGCAGGGCCAGCATCCGGCGCGAATCCACCGTGGAACCCGTGCCGCGCAGCAGGTCGTCGCGCGCGATGACAACTTTGGATTTCGCGGACGCCGCATGTTGCACTGGCGCGAGCAGTCCCATCGTGCCGCTGGCGCGCAGAACCGCAGCGCCAGTGAAACACTGCTTCAGGAAATCCCGTCGACTCGCACTACGCTTTACGCTCATAGCGCTTCTCCGCTGAGGGCACAACCCTCTATTAGAATCGGCCTGCGGAAGCATCGGACGCAACTCCTGCCCATGCAGAGATGCAGAGAGCAGGCCACCAATATTATTGGTATCAATCAGATAGCAATCATTTCCACCTTATGCAATTCGCATAGATAAGTTTATCTGTAGCCAGCGGGCGGTTTTTTGTAACCGCGTCACGAGACTGCTCGTATGGAATAAGTACCTCCTCGCCACCAACCGGATACCGGGGACGCTAGAACCTGTCTCATAAACCATCTGCATCGACACGCGGAGTTCATGAGACCCGCCTTGTTGGCGGGTCTCACAGTCGACCAAATAAACCCGACGGTATTTATGAGACCGGTTCTAGTCTGCTTCAACCCAATGACACTCAGGCAATCTTCCTCGTACACTGATCGGGAAGCGCTATGCCCGACGCCACCCCTCCAGCCCGCATCGTCCTCACCACCACGGCCAATCCGGAGGAGGCCGCCCGCCTGGGCCGCACTCTGGTCGAGGAGCGGCTGGCTGCCTGTGCCACCCTGCTCCCCGCCGCGCAGTCCATCTACCGCTGGCAGGGCCGGGTCGAGTCCTCCGCGGAGACGCTTCTCCTGCTCAAAACCGGCCCCGATCAACTCGCCGCCCTCCAGGCCCGCCTGCTTGAGTTGCACAGCTACCAAACCCCGGAGTTCCTTGTTCTCGGGGTCGAATCGGCCAGCCATCCCTACCTCGAATGGATGCAGGACTCCCTTCGCCGGGACTGATCCCCCCGGCCGAACGCACGATCGCTTCGGTACTTTCAGGACGGGAACAGACCATAGAGGCCAGTGAACTCCCGTTTTATGAGGTTTCTCCTGTGAATGCGTGATACAGATCACATCCCGTTTAGCGACGATGCGCGTTAGGTTAACACAGTAGACTTGCGAATGGGGGTTCTTTCATGAAGTCAAAAACGTCTCGCCGCGATTTTCTCTCTGCCGGACTGATTCTTCCTGTCGTCGGTGCTGGTTCCAGCCTGGGAATCTTGAATCTCTCCGCGCAATCACACGCGGGGAACGCCGCTTCCGCGGACCGCGCCGCTTCTCCCGTCAAACTTAGCTACAAGACCCTGGGCAAGACCGGGCTGAAGGTGACCTCGGTGGGAATGGGATGCATGATCACCTCGGACCCAAGCGTGATCACGCGCGCGGCCGATCTTGGCATCACCTACTTCGACACCGCGCGCGGCTATCAGCACGGCAACAACGAGCGCATGGTGGGCGCGGCGCTGGGCAGCAAGCGCAAGCAGGTGGTGCTCTCCACCAAGTCGGAGACACATAGCAAGGATGAAATGCTGAAAGAACTCGACACCAGCCTGAGCGAACTCAAGACGGATTACGTCGACATATGGTATCTCCACGGCATGGGCCGCCCGGCCGATATTCATGACGACATGATCGAAGCACAGCAACTTGCCAAGCAGCAGGGCAACGCCCGCTTTGTCGGCGTCAGCACGCACAGCGGCCAGGCGCAACTGATTCCCTGGATGGTGCAGAAGGGCGTCTTCGACGTTGTGCTGTCGGCCTTCAACTTCAGTATGGACCCGGGCGTGGAGCAGGCCATCGATGCGGCCGCCAAGGCCGGCATGGGCGTGGTTGCAATGAAGGTGATGGCCGGCGGCTCGCGCAACCAGAAGCTGACGCAGCCAGGAGCGATGCTGGCGGCGCTGAAGTGGGTCGTCAATCATCCCAGCGTCGCGACCACTGTTCCCAGCATGACGGACATGGACCAGTTGGATGAGAACGTGAAGGCCATGGCGAGTCCACTTTCCGCGGACGACCACAAGCTGCTGGCCGCGCATCTGGAGCTGATCCAGCCACTCTACTGCCGCATGTGCGGCAAGTGCGAAGGCACCTGCGCGCAGGGCCTGCCGGTGGCCGATGTATTGCGCTTCCTCACCTACGCCGACGGATATGGCCAGTTCGCGCTGGGGCGGGAGAGGTTTTTACAGTTGACCAGCGAGCAGATCTCCGCCCGCTGCGGAGACTGCGTCGAATGCACGGTGAAGTGTCCCTACGGTGTGCATGTGTCTCGCCGCATGGCGCGCGCCCAGGAGTTGTTCGCATGAGGATTGCGCATCTGACGCTGGTGCCGCTCCTGCTGACGGCGGGGATGGCGCGCGCGCAGGAGGTTCTCAGTTGCCAGCTCGCGCCTGGATGGACACAGTCCGAGGCAATCCACCAGTACACGGCCGACAACCTCTACGACTACAAGGACGGCGGCGCGGAAGGCTACCTGGTCTACGGCTTCGCGGGCATGAAGTCGCTGAACTGCAAGTCGGGCGACAACACGCTGACCATCGACGTCTCCGAGATGAACGATGCCGATGCGGCGTACGGCATCTTCGCCAGCAACCGCGATCCCCGGCTGCCCATCGCAAAGATCGGAATGGGCGGACAGGTGCAGCCGCAGAGCGCCAGTTTCGCCAAGGGAAAGTATTACGTGGAGATTGTAGTCAACTCCGCCGATCCCAACATCGTTCACACTGCCGAGCTACAGGCCCTTGTCGACAAGATGGCGCAGCGCATCGTGGGCCGCGAGACACCACCGGAGGCGTTGGCGTGGTTTCCGCAAGAGGACCTCACGTCCGCCGGACTGGTTCCCGAGAGCGTGCTGGGACTGAAGCAACTCAAGCGCGGCTACGTGGCGAAGTACAAGCAGGGGCAGGCATTCATCGTGCTGGAGGACTCGCCTGAGTCCGCCGCAGCGGTGCTGAAGGAGCTGCGCGCGCTGTTCGATGGCGCATCCGGCGCAAAGGTTGGCGACGAGGCGTTTCAGGCCAAGGCGCAGTACCTGGACGGAATCTGTATCTTCCGCAAGGGGCGCTATCTTGGCGGGTATGCAAACCTGCCCACTGCGCAGGAAGCCGCAACGCAAGCCGTAAAACTCGCCGCGCGCATTCCGTAGGCGAGAGAGTGGAGATGGAACGCTTCAGTCATGCAGGCGAGAGTGACACATTTATCTCCAGCGGAAGATGCGCAGCGATACGGCAAACGGCACAGCAACCCACGCGAGCAGGATTGCGATGGGTGCCATCATCTGTCCCAGGTTCATTCCCTGAAGCATGTTTCCGCGCAGCAGATCGATGGCCGCCGTCAGCGGCAACGCGCGAACTATGGGCTGAATCACCGCGGGGAATCGCGACGCCGAGAAGAAGACTCCGGACAAGATCCACATCGGGAGCATGACCAGGTTCATCAGTCCCGAAGCGGCCTCCATGGTTCTGGCCCGCGAAGAGACCAGCAGCCCCAGGGCAGAGAACGCGAGCGAGGCCAGCACGCAGAGCAATGCCAGTTGCCATAGCGACCCGCGAAACGGCACTGCGAACATCAGTCGCGCAAAGCCCAGAAACGCCGCGACCTCGAGCACCAGCAGAGCCAGCCGCGAGATCAGGTACGACGCCAGATACTGCCAACGCGGCATGGGCGAAGCCACCATGCGTTTGAGTAGCTTTTTCTGCCTGGCCTCGACGATGGAAAATCCCATCCCCCAGATCGCCGAACCCATCAGGTTCATTCCCAGCAACCCAGGCACAACAAAGTCGATATAGCGCGCTCCCGGCTCATGGATCTGCTGGTTCCGGGAGGGAACCGCGTCGCGCCGTCCTGCCGCCGTCTGGATCGCGCGGTCGGCCAGCAGATGGGCCGTCCGCGCGTCGGGATTGCTGTCGTCGTACTTGTAGACCACGCCGTCCGACTGCTGGATGGCCAGCAGCAGAATGCTGCCCGTCGCCAAGGCGTGAGTGCCGGTTGGTTCGTCCATGGTCGCCGCTGTCAATCCTCGATCGGCAGCCAGAGCGCGCGTCAGTTGCGTTGTGGTCGCGCCCACCTGTAGCACTTCCGCGGGACGATTGCGGAAGGCAATCCCCAGTCCCACGGCGAGCAGAATGGGAAAGATGAAGACCCAGAAGATCGCCTCCGGCTCGCGCAGAGTGAGGCGGAAGCGCATGACAGAGAGTTGATAGAGACTGCTTCGCTGGATTTTATTCATCGCGCAGGTTCCTTCCCGTCAGCCCGACAAAGACATCCTCCAACGTTGCGGAGTGGGTGCGAAACTCGCTCAGATGCAGACCCTGGCGGTCCAGTTCGGCAAAGATGCGCGGCACCACCCTATGCAGCTCGCGCACCGACAACTGATGCAGCCCCGCGTCCGAGCGGTGCGACTGCACCCCGGGAATCGCGGTGAGAAGGTTTACGTCAGCAACGCCATCTCCGCTCTCGTGGCTGGTGATGGCTAACTCGACAATGTGCTCGCCACCGATGGAGGCAATCAGTTGTTGCGGAGTTCCCAGCGCAAGGATTCGCCCGTGGTCCATGATGGCCACGCGGTCGCACAGCCGCTCCGCCTCCTCCATGTAGTGCGTGGTCAGGATGATGGTGCGCCCCGCCTGCTTCAGCCGGTTCACCAGGTCCCACAGGTGACGCCGGGCCTGCGGATCGAGCCCGGTGGTCGGCTCATCGAGAAAGAGCAGTTCGGGATCGCCTACCAGCGCGCAGGCCATCGCCAGCCGCTGCTTCTGTCCGCCGGAGAGCGTTCCCACGCGCGCGCCGCGCTTCTCTTCCAGTTGCGCCGAGTGGATCGATTCCTCCACCGAAATCCCGCGCCGGAAGAAGCTGCGGAAGAGGCGCAGCACCTCCTCCACGGATAATTTTTCCGGAAACTGCGTCTCCTGTAGTTGCACGCCGATGTGTTGGCGCAATTCGGCGGCGTCGCTGCGCCAGTTGAGGCCAAGCAGTTCCACTTGTCCCTCATCGGGAGCGGTCAGCCCCTCGCATATCTCGATGGTTGTGGTCTTTCCCGCGCCATTCGGTCCCAGCAGCCCGAAGCACTCCGCCCGCGCCACCTCAAGGTCGAGTCCATTGACTGCAATCACATCCGCGAAGGCCTTGCGCACTCCGCATAGCGACAGCGCAGGGCTTTTTTCGTGTGTCCGTGGTCCAGTATTTAGCACGGCAGCCGCTCCTGAACCAGTCATCGCGCCCGGCGCAGCTCTTGTCCCGTCAGTCATCCCATTAGGTTACACGTCCCATTTTGCCAGCCGCCGGTCCGTTTGCCAGCCGCCCGCCTGCGGGAGCCGATGCAGGCTCTCTCCGCGGATGACGCCATTCCACAGCCGGTTGCGGGAGTTCTCGGGGGAGCCGGTTCAGCCCTTCAACCAGCGCAGGCGCGAAAGGTTCAACTGCACTCGGAGTGAGAGGGGAGTGAGAGGATAGAAGGGTAGACATTCCGAGCAGTGGGGAGGCGTTACGCATGAAGCAGTTTGTCGCTGTGGTCTTTGGATTGGGATTGGTGTGCAACGCATTGCTCTTCGTGCCGCAGGCACTGGCGCTGTGGCGCAAGAAGAACAGCGAGGAGGTCTCGCTGCTCACCTTCGGCGGGTTCAGTGTGCTACAGGCGATCGCAATCGTGCATGGCTTCTACCAGCACGATCTCTCCCTGATTCTGGGAATGGCGGCGAGCCTCATCACATGCGGCACGGTCACATATCTGACGCTCTATTATCGCCTGAGGCGGAGTTGAGTTTGCTTACGCGAAGCAGACGTCGTCGCATGGATCGAGAATCTGCTGTGCGACAACCCGCGGCTCGTCGCATCCACTCAGGAGCTGCGAGATGACGTCCGCGGCGCTGTACTCGGTACGGCCCGGCTGCAGAAAACGCGCGATGGTGACGAGGTCGTCGCCCGCCGTAATCAGGCCATACTCCTCGCGCTTGCCGTTGCGCACCTGCTGGTAGCCGATGTTGGCCATCAGTCCATTGCAGACGCACTTTCTGCCCACGGTATCTTCCACCTTGCCGCCCTTGGCAACAAACAGGCTGACCGGCTCGGAGGCGCAACGATAGCCGATGCCACCCTCCGCTGTCCGGTACGGCTCACGCAGGAAGCTAAGATCGCAGATGCGTGGTCTGGCGGCAAAGACTTCAGCCTCCGAACAGGTGCCCTCCAACAGCGCAACCTTGAAGGGAAATCCCGTCGGCGATGCCAGCGGATCGGTGAAGACGCGTGCCTCGCCGGCGATGGCCTTGGCCATCAGCGCGGTCTTGTAGCTCTCGCGCAGGCCGCTCTCGTTGGCAAACTCGAATGCCGTGCCAACCTGTACGCCCGCGGCCCCTTGCGCCAGCGCCTCGCGCAGCATCTGCGCGCTACCATAGCCTCCGGCCAGCCAGAAGGGCACGCCCAGTTCACGCAGCTTTGCAATGTCGATTGTGTCCCGCTCGCCATAGACCGGCTCGCCGATCTCGGAGAAGACCGGCTTGCCGCGCGGCGGAGCGTTGTGTCCGCCGGCCGTTCGCGTCTCGATCACCAACCCGTCCACGCGTCCGTTCGCCTTCTTGAGCATGGTGGTGGCCAGCGTGTTGGAGCTGACGATGGGCAGGAACTTCGGTCGCGTCAGCGGGCCAAGCTCGCACTCCATGTATTCGCGCGGGTCGAAGTGCATGGTGACGTCGTCGCCCTCCTGCGAGCCGTGGATATGGATCGCGTACTCGGCGGCCTCGTGGTTGACGTAGCGGTCCAGCACGCCGGGAATCTTCAGCGGAATCCCCGCGCCCATCACGACGTACCCAACGCCGGCCAGCATCGCGCCATAGATGCACGGCAGATGCGCGGTCTGAATCTTCTCCAGGTAGTTGATACCGACTGGATTGGTGTGGCCTTGGCGCGCCAGATATACCTCGACGAAGTTGGCCACGATGCACAGCTCAGACAGCTCGCGAGGAATGTCTTTTTCCAGCGGCGGGATTCCGAGGTACGGGGTGCGTTCGGCCTTGCCCCCGGCGACGTAGTACTTCTGCCAGACGCGCTCTGCCATTGCAGGGAAGGGAAATGCATCCAGTCCGCGCCGCATGTGCCCGCCGGGATCGCCATCCTGCAAGCGTCGCGCGAGGATCGGGTCCAGCGCCGTGCCGGAGACCAGGCCAAGCTGACCGAGACGCGAGACAGCCTGCGCCAGCCGCCAATTCGATACGCCCGCACCCATTCCACCCTGGATAATGACCGGGTTGCTCGTCGATGGATCGCTCGTTGCCGGTTCACTCATATTAAAAATTATTTCATCCGCACAGAGGCTCAATCGTATTAGTTTTGTAACTCCTCATCGCCCCGTCTCGTCTGAACGACTGCCGTGAATGACTTTTAGCGACACTTGCAAACGACCCTCATGTCCAATGGAAGAGGCCATCCGAGAGCGCCAGCCACGCAATTGCCTGATAATGCTTATAGGTGCCACGACTTGATGTTTTATCTCAGCGATGGCGTAGCGAACGATTGCGGAGGGGAATCTTGATTCGATGCGGGATGGCCCGATGACGAGGACGGTGATCATTGGCGGCGGCATCAGTGGGCTGGCCACTGCGTTCACCCTGCATGAGCGCGGCTTGTCGGACTCGACGTTGATCGAGAGCTCGACGCGGTGGGGCGGGAAGATCACGTCCTTCCACGAGGACGGATTCACCATTGAGGGCGGGCCCGACTCGTTCCTCACGCAGAAGACGGCGGCCATCGAGATGTGCAAGCGGCTCGGGTTGGAGGACCAACTGTCCGGCTCCAACAGCGGGAAGTCTGCGGCGACCTACATCTGGAGCGGCGGGAGGCTGCACCGAATGCCGGAGGGAATGATGCTGATGGCACCGACCATGGTGCTTCCATTTCTGCGCTCGCGGCTGATCTCGTGGCCGGGAAAGATGCGCGCGGGGCTGGAGGTTTTTATTCCACGCGCGCGCGGCGATGGGGACGAGAGTCTGGCCGGATTCGTGCGGCGGCGGCTGGGCAACGAGTTGCTGAACAAGATTGCCGGGCCGCTGATGGGAGGCATCTATGCGGCGGACCCGGAGCGGATGAGCCTGAAGAGCACCTTCCCGATGTTTCTGGAGATGGAGAAGAAGCATGGCAGCCTGCTGCGCGGAATGATGAAGCGGGCGAAGCGGCCTATAACGCCCGAAGCGGGGCCGCGCGCGGCGCATGGTGCAAAGCGACCGTCGATGTTTATGTCCTTGCGCGGAGGCTTGCAGCAGCTCTCCGATGCGCTGGTGGCGCGGTTGCCGGAGACGAACCTGCGGACGGGCTGCCGCGCGCTCGCGGTCAGCCGCTATACCGAGCGATACAGGATCGACCTGAGCGATGGTTCGTCGCTGCTGGCGGACGATGTGGTCTTTGCGACTCCATCGTTTGTGACGGCCGATCTGGTGCAACAGCTCGATCCCACGCTGGCGGAGCGGCTGCGCGCGATCCGCTATGTATCGACAGCGACGGTTTCACTGGGGTTCCGGCGCAGCGAGGTTGCGCACCCGTTGCAGGGAGCGGGCTTCATCGTGCCGCCCAGCGAGGGGCGAAGGATTACGGCGTGCTCCTGGTCGTCGGCGAAGTTCCAGCATCGCGCGCCGGAGGATTGCGTTCTGCTGCGCGTCTTCATTGGCGGCGCGCTGGCGGAGAAACTCGCCGAGCAGGATGAGGCTGCGCTGGTGCAACTGGCCCGCGAAGAGTTGCAGGTGATTTTGGGAATCAGCGCGACGCCGGTGCTGGCCAAAGCCTATCGCTGGTCGAAGGCCAATCCGCAGTACGACCTTGGACACGAGGAGCGGGTCGCGGAGATCGAGCGGTCGCTTGCGAACCTTCCCGGTCTGCATCTGGCTGGCGCTGCCTACCATGGGCCGGGCATTCCAGACTGCATCCAGAGCGGGATCAAGGCTGCAGAAGCAATCGCCGCGAGACATGCGCGAGGCGAAAACAGTTGTCGAAGCGATGCGTCGTCCGTCTGCATCGAATCTTAGGAGAAGCTAGCGAATGCCATCCAACGAAATTGGAGTGACTGTGGCAACGACCACTCACGCGCACCCGCACGCGCACAGTGCCGCGATCCACGACTACTCGCGGAACCCGATGAATATCTACTGGGAGATGACGCAGGCCTGCGGGCTGGCTTGTCGCCACTGCCGCGCAGAGGCGATCTCCACGCCGCATCCCGAGGAGTTGACGCACGCCGAGAGCATGGATCTGCTGCAACAGATTGCGAGCTTCGGCGATCCGCTGCCGCACCTGATCCTGACCGGCGGCGATCCGCTGAAGCGCGCCGATCTGTATGAGCTGATCGACGAGGCGCACCGTTTGGGGCTGACGATTTCAGTCACGCCCAGCGCAACCGGCGACCTGACCTACGACGTGCTGGCCAAGCTGAAGGCGCACGGAGTCGAGAGCCTGGGACTGAGCCTGGACGGATCGACGGCAGCCCGGCACGAGGCGGTGCGCGGCGTCGAAGGCTGCTTCGACTGGACGATCCAAGCGGCCAAGAACGCGGCGAAACTGGGAATACCGATCCAGGTCAACACGCTGGTTGCGCAAGAGACAGAGGACGATCTGCCGGCGATCTACGAGCTGCTGAAGAGTGTCACGGTGATGCGCTGGAGCCTCTTTTTTCTGATCGCGGTGGGCCGGGGCAAGCTGCTGAAGCCAGTCTCGCCACAGCGCGGCGAGGAGATCATGAAGTGGGCCTTCGATCTGACGCAGGTTTCACCGTTTGTGGTGGCGACCACCGAGGCGCCGTCGTATCGCCGGGTTGCCCTGGAGCAGATGCGCGCGAAGGGATGGACGCGCGCGCAGATTGCGCAGACCCCGGTCTATCGCGGCTTCGAGATCCGCGATGGACACGGGATCGTGTTCGTGTCCAACACGGGCGAGATCTGTCCGGCGGGGTTTCTGCCTCTGGTGACGGGCAATGTGCGGGCGAACAAACTGGCGGAGGTCTACCGTAACTCGCCGGTCTTCCGCGAGCTGCACACGCCTGCGCACTTCAAGGGCAAGTGCGGAGTCTGCGAGTATCGCACGCTGTGCGGAGGATCGCGGGCACGAGCATTTGCATATACCGGCGATCCGTTGGAGAGCGATCCATTCTGCGCGTACGAACCGAAGGCTGGAACTGCGACTTCCGTAGCGCGATAAGCCAATTACCGTTTGTTCGCCGTTTGTTCGGTGTTTATTCCCCCCATCCCCCCTTTCGGCTGAATTTCGTCCAAGTGGAATGGAATCATGCGATTACATGGGGTTCTGAACGGTAAAGTATTTATTTTATTTGACTTACAGGTAAAGTCTTTAATTTGTTATGGTTACGGGTGAAAAATGGGGCTTGGCGGGGTGATCTCCGGTAAAGCGCTCATTCTATGCAGGTTGATGGCAAAGTATTGATTCGTAACTGGTTGCGATTGTGCGCTGTTGATGGTGCGTTAAATGCGAAGGCCCGGCTGGTTGGCCGGGTCTGTTTGTACCCTACTGCTTTAATTGTACTCCGTGGAGCATAACTACTATGCCAACTATTTTTTGGAGGGAAGTGGTTGATGGAGTGAGGTTTATTTGGATTTGGAGGCGTCGAGGGACTTGACAACAAGAGAACCGCGATTTCGCGGCTCATGGAGGGGAAGCCCACGGCTGATTTCTGGCTGACAATGCGTGTGAAGCTGGTTTTGTAACTGATTGAAATAAAATGGGAAGATATTGTGGGCCTTGGGAAGGATGGGGCACCCACTTTTTGTGGGGGATCAAGATTACAAAAACTGTGGGTGGGCCACCCGCCTAGTCCTGAGAAGCAGCACACTTTTGAGAGGCGGCCAACCGGACATACGCCGCTGTTTCGTCTATTTGATGCTTCAGCCTTTCTTCTTTTGTTTGGCTTGCTAAAGACTGAAGCAACAGAAGAGTCGCGTTTGGAGTCCTGTCCACTTCGAGATCGATAATGCAAGGTCCAGCAAATGCAGCTCGGATAATGCTGAGGACCTTAGCCACTAGTTTAGGGTCGGATAACTGCTCGCGGTTACGGAGCTTGATTACAGCTACGGATGCACTATCTCCAAGGCGACCAACAGGATTCTCCACAAACGTGCTGTGGAATCCGTCGGGTTCGGCAAGAACTGCATTTACGACAGTCATGGCGTAGCGGTATTGATCTTCCCCTTCTACGGCTCTTTTAGGTGCTTGGGCATGGGTGGCCGTGCCCCAAATCAAACAGGCTGCAAGCAACGATACGGCTACGAAAAATATCCTAAGGCGTGTGTGCATTGATATCGCTCCCATTGCTGATCGTTCCCGATCCAGAACCTGATGTGATGTCAAACACATTTGTTCGAACCGCATATTGTTTCTTCCCAGTGTCAATCCGAATCTGCTGAGTTGGCGGGTGGCCCACATCTTAGCGTAGCTCCTCTGAACTGGGTGACGGGTGACGCAGCCACTATAGCACTTTGGGTGTGACACCCAAGCAAGATCGGGGTTTGGAGGGAGAAAGGGGTGGAGGGTTAAGGTTGACTGAGGTTCGTCGGGGTCCTTCGCGCTCGAAAGACGCGCTCAGGATGACAGCGTAAAACAGACAACGACGGGGAACAGGCAACGGCAAGGGCCAATACGGAGATTCTGGCTACGCCAGAATGACGACGCGGGCGGGGATGAGGACTGTTTTGCTGCGCAGCGGCGGGAAGGACAGCGGAGGACGAACGGTGGCTGGTATCAGGCGAGGGTGAGGCCGATGCGGTGGGCGCGGGCGAGGGTGCGCGGGGAGAGCGGCTGATCGGGCTGTTTGCCGGTGAGGCCGATCCAGAGGGTTGCGACGGTCCTGCCGCCGAGAGACTTTGCGGTGATGCGCAGGGCGCGCGCGGCCCCGGTGAGAAGCGGGATGCAGAAGCCGGGCATGGCGGACGAGGCGACCAGCACGGCCTTGCGGGTGAGGCGTTTCGAGCGCGGGCGGGGCGCGGCCTGTCCCCACGGCCAGTAGGTGGTGCCCAAGAGCCGCTCCATGAACCGGCGGAAGAGGGCGGTGGCGTTCCAGTAGTTGACGGGCGAGCCGAGGATGAGGACGTCGGCGGCGTCGATCTCGGTCAGCATGGATTCGAGATCGTCCTGCTGCACACAAAGGCCGCGCTTGGAGCCGGACTCCTGAGTGCATCGGCGGCAGTTGGTGCAGAACTCGAGATGCCGGTCCGTGAGATAGAGGGTGTGCGTCTGGGCGCCTTTTTCCCGCGCGCCAGCGAGAATGGCCTGCACCGCGGAGTCGGTGGCCCCACCCTTGCGGTAGCTGCCGACGATTGCCACGACCTTTTGAGCCACGTTGGACCTCCCGTTGATTGCGAGAACAGTGTAATCCTTGCGGATGAAGGCGCGTGCGGCGGGTGGGGGGCGGTTGCGGAAAAAAACGCTGGAGGACTGAATGAAGCTCCTCCAGCGTGCGCTAAGTTGGTTGGTGCGGTGCGTGCAAGAACAAACAAAAGCGAAATACGGAGATTCTGGCTTCGCCAGAATGACGACCTGTGTGAGCTTCGCCAGAATGACGAGGTAATTTTCTCTATGCGACTTCGCGGCGGTCGCGGGCGGCCGCGCGGCGGTTGAGGTTGACGCTGACGATCTTGGAGACACCGGGCTCCTGCATGGTGACGCCGTAGATGAGGTCGGCCATCTGCATGGTGCGCTTGGAGTGGGTGATGACGACGAACTGAGTGCCGGAGGCCATCTCGGCGATCATGTTGGCGAAGCGGCCGACGTTGGTCTCGTCGAGGGGGGCGTCGACTTCGTCGAGGACGCAGAAGGGCGCGGGCTGGAACTGGAAGATGCCGACCAGGAGCGCGAGCGCGGTGAGTGCTTTCTCGCCGCCGGAGAGGAGCAGGATGTTTTGCAGCTTCTTGCCCGGGGGCGAGGCGACGATGTCGATGCCGGATTCGGCGGAGTTCTCCTCGTCGGTGAGGCGCATGAAGGCCTGGCCGCCGCCGAAGAGCTTGGCGAAGGTGGCGCCGAAGTTGCGGTTGATGACCTCGAAGGCGGCATCGAACTTGACGCGGGAGACCTCGTCGATCTCGCGGATGGAGGCCTGCGTGTTGTCGATGGACTCGAGCAGGTCGCGGCGCTGGGTCTCGAGGAAGCCGTGGCGGGCGGCGGTCTCGTGGTACTCCTCGAGGGCCATCATGTTGACCGGGCCCATGGCTTCGAGGCGCTGCTTGAGGGCGCGGGATTCCTCCTCGGCGGCGGCGAGGGCTTCGCCTTCGATGCGGAGGATGGCGTCGTCGGCGCGCAGGGAGGCGGCCTCGATGGCGAGGTCGTTGAGGCAGGTTGCGTCGATGTGCTCGATGTCGGAGGCGAGCCTGGCGGCGCGGGCGGTGAGGTTGGCGCGCTCTTCGCGGAGGGCTTCGGTGTGGTGGCGGAGGGTGCGGAGTTTGGCGTCGAGCTCGGCCATGCGCGCGCGGAGTTCGGCGGCCTCGGCGGTGAGGCGGGCGCCCTCGGCCAACGCGGCGGCGCGCGTCTCGGCGAGGGAGGCGTGCTCGGTGGCAAGGTCGACGGTCTCCTGCTCGCGGCGGACTTTTTCCGCGCCGGCGGACTGGAGTTGCTGCTCGATCTGCGCGATGCGCGCGGAGTGCGCGTCGGCCATGCGGCGCGTCTGCTCGAAGGTGGCGGCGGCGTTGCGGCGGCGCTCTTCGAGGCCGGCGAGCGCGGCGGCGGCTTCGGCGGCGGACTGCTGCAAGGCTTCGCGCTGCTGGCGGAGTGCGTCGAGCTGCTGTTGTAGTTCGACGAGCTGCGTGTCCAGCGTGGCGCGCTCGCTCTCGAATGCGGCGGCTTCCTGCTGCAGGCGGGCGATTGCGTCCTGCCGCTGCGCGCGGGCCTCGCGGTTGCGGCCGGCGGCCTGCGCCCACTCCTCGAGGCGGCGCTCGATGCGCGCGGTCTCCTGCTCCATCTGATGGAGGGCTGCGCCGGAGTTGGCGGATTCGCGATCGGCGTCGCGGCACTGCTGGGTCTTGGCGTCGAGCGCGGCGGTGAGTTCGCGGGCCTCGCGCTCGCGGGCTGCCGCTTCCTGCTCGGCCTGCGCGAGTTCAACTTCGGTGGCGTCGAGCTTGCGCTGCACCCCGGTGAGTTCGCGCTTGAGGGCGAGCGGCCCCTGCGCGCGGACATGGCCCCCGGTGACGGTGGAGTTGTGGAAGGCCTCGCCCGTGGGGCTGAGGAAGAAGCCACGCGGATGCTGCTCGGCCAGCCTGCGCGCGGAGGCAGCGTCGGGCGCGATGAATCCGTCGCCCAGCCTGGGCAGCAACTCTTCCAGCGATGCGCCAAAGCCGTTGAGCACGCGCACGCAGTCCTTCAATGCGACGACGCCCTCGGGCACAGGCAGGCTGTTGGCGATCTTCTGTTGCAGGCTGGCTGGATTCTCGCCGTGGACGAGGAAGGTGGCGCGCCCGGCGACGTCGGAGGAGAGCAGGCGGACGCCGGCATCGGCCGCGTCCCAGCTGTTGACGACGACGTAGTTCAGCTCGTCGCGCAGGAACTCATCGACGACGCCCTCGTACTGGCCGTCGACTTCGAGGAAGTCGGCGAGGGTGCCGATGGGCGAGAGCGCGTTGGTTGCGGGGCTGGCGGAGTTGGCCTTGAAGATGTTCTTTACCGTGTCTGTGGAGTAGCTGTGCTCGCGGATGAGGCCCTCGATGGAGGTGCGACGGCCTTGGAGGGCGGCACGCTCCGAGCGCAACTGGTCGCCACGGCGCCGGGCGGTGGATTCGGCGGCACGGGCCTCGTCGATGCTGCGCTGCAACTGGGCGATCTCGGTCTCCAGCGTCTTGAGGCGCTCGGTGACATTGCCGAAGGTGGCAGCGACCTGGGTGCGTTCGAATCCCAACTCGGCCAGCTCGCGGCGCGCTCCGTCGGACTCGGCGACGAGGCGCTCGGATTCGCGGTCGAGGCCTGCGAGGGCGACTTCGGCCTGCGCCTGCTGGTTGCGGCTCTGGCTGGCGCGCTCGAGCAATTGGAGGCCCGTGCGGCGGATCTGCTCGGTCTGCTGCTCGCTGGCGGCGACGGAGCGCGCTGCCTGCTGGGCGCGCTGCTGCTGGGCCTCGGCGGCCTGGCGCGAGACGGTGGCCTCGGCCGTGGCGTTCTCGAGGAAGCTGCGTTGCGACTCCAACTCGCCGGAGAGGACGCGGAGCTGCTCGCGCGCCTGCTCTAGGTCGTCGCCGCCGGAGGTGATGCGCGCGGTGAGTTCGGCGACGCGGTCGGTGTTGGCGGCCATGCGGGCGGTGACGCGCTCCAGCTCGACGGCGGAGTGGTTGGCGCGCGCGCCGGCCTCGCGGACCTGCTGATCGAACTGATAGCCCTGCTCGACCCCGGCGGTGTGCTCGGCGTCCATGGCATCGACGGCGGCGGACTGCCCGGAGATCTGGGCGGCGAGGACGGCGATCTGCGAGGCGACTTCGGACTGCTCGGCGTCGAGCTGGGAGATGCGGCTGGCCAGGACGACGCGCAGGCGGGCGCGCAGGTCGTCGCGCAGAAGGCCGTAGCGCTCGGCCTTGGAGGCCTGGCGCTTGAGCGAGTTCATCTGGCGCGTGACCTCCTCGAAGATGTCGTTGACGCGCGAGAGGTTGACCTTGGCGGACTCCAGACGCAGCTCGGCGAGGCGCTTCTTGGTCTTGAAGCGGGTGATTCCGGCGGCCTCTTCGAGGATCGCGCGGCGGTCCATTGGCTTTGAGCTGAGGATCTGGCCGATGCGCTCCTGGCTGATGATGGCGTAGGTCTCTCCGCCCAGGCCGGTGCCCATGAAGATGTCCTGGATGTCGCGCAGGCGGCAGATTTTGCCGTTGAGCAGGTACTCGGAGTCGCCGGAGCGGAAGAGGCGGCGGGTGATGGTGATCTCACCGGCGCGAACCGGGGAGCGGCCAAACCGGCGGCGGCGGATTTTGAGGACTACGCCAGGAGCTTCGGGGCCGGGGGCGGCGTCTTTTGCAGCCTCGGAGGGCGCGGGCGCGTCGTCGGTCTCGCTCTCGTCGATCTGGTCGCGGTCCAGTTGCCCTGCATCCACCACGCTTCCGTCGATGCCGATGACGACCCCGGGTTGTGCATCGCGGACGGCCTCTTCGGTCTCCTCGGCCTTCTGCCGGCGGAGTTGGGATTCGTCCCAGTCGCCGGCGAGGGTGAGGGCGCGAGCCTGATCCTGACTGCGTTCGCTGGAGCCGTCGCTGGACCAGTCGCTGCCGTCTTCGCCGGGCAGGGAAGCGTCGTCGTAGACCTCGGGATCGACCAGGGTGAGGGAGACCTCGGCCATTCCGGTGGGCTTGCGGTCGCGGGTGCCGGCGAAGATGACGTCCTCCATCTTGACGCCGCGCAGGCTCTTGGCGGACTGCTCGCCCAGCACCCACATGATGGCGTCGGAGATGTTGGACTTGCCGCAGCCGTTGGGGCCGACCACGGCGGCGATGCCGTCCCCTGGGAGATGGATCTCCGTGCGGTCGCAGAACGACTTGAAGCCGAGCATCTGGACCTTTTTGAGCTTGAGCAAACCACACCTCCGGGGACCACGGCCAGACTCAGCGAATGATGCGAGGCAGACCTTCAGCCGCGCGCCGCGCGCCGTGCGGATTGGATGAGCCGCACAACTTCCAATTTAGCGGCTCGCGGGGGCGGTATCAACAACCTAAACTCTACATCTTGTGGATAAGGAGGTTGGAACCCCACAAATGGGCTGGGTTGGCTGGAAGAGTAATGGTTACCCCACCGAATCAGGGTAATTAATAGAGAAGGCTTACCCAAGGGGCGGTTTCAAGCTCCAAGTGCAACAGGCATCTTCAAGCGCAGCCATGAGATACCGGAAGAAGCCATGGAAAAGATGGAAAACAAAGAGCGTTTCCCACTTTTCCACGGCACTGCGGCGACTATCTCTATGAATTAATTCACGAAACTTGTTGCACTTGGACTTTCAGCGCGGCGGGTCTCTATAACCGACCAGAATCGCCTACTGGCGGAGGATAGGATCACTCCACTTGTTCCCCAGAAGCGCGGGCGCAAGCCAAAAGCCTAGTTGCGAAATGCCCTTTTCAGTTCGCACTCAAGTTTTGCGGGATCGAATGTTATCGAAAAGTGCTCAAAGAATCCATTCATTCCCAATAGTCCAGCGACCGGCAAAGTTTCCGTGAATCCTGCTTTTATTACGACTGTACCGCCTGGAATGTATAGGGCCACATCGTGAATCCATGTTTTTTGCCGGCCGCCGATACCATTGCAGTTCTCCATTACTCCCGACTTAAGATCCAACCCCAGATACGTCGCAATACCCGCATGGAATAAGCATCTGCTCGCGCCAGAGTCTATGATCGCCTCGAATCGCTTAGTCCGAGGCGCATTGGGCTGAGGCAATGCAAGATTGACGCCCAGAGTTGCGCTATAGATAAACGATCCGTATTGATCGGGCAGAACCTTATAGGGAACCAGCATTAGACGGAGATGACTGCCCAAGACGAGGGCGTTTTTAGGATGACTGGATCTGGTTCCCCGGAAGCGTCGCTGTTATCGGCAGCTTCCTGGAAATTGTCGCCAACGGCTACGATGCGTGATTCATCGGACGAAAGTGCTATCCACTTGTCGAGAGGCGCAGAGCGAAGAATTGATAGCCGTAGGGCGTTCGCTGGTGACATAGTGGCTCCCTCTGCCGATTAGACGCTTAAAGCTAATCGGCAGACTCCAATATGTCAATTACACCAGCAATCGCATGGCGCGTCTATGACGCTTTCCAGCCACGATTCTGGCGGTATGGATTAGAAGGCCGGTCTTTCCGTCTTCCCTGTCAGCTCCGCGTATGTGAGCCGCTTGTTTGCGACCGAATCAGGACCTGCATTTTCTATATATTGATTGCGGCGAGGTGGAGTTGCGGGGGGTCGAAGGGGTGGGTCAGGCGCGGCCGGCGAAGTCGCGGGTCTCGGTGGAGACTTTGACCTTTTCGCCCTCCTTGATGAAGAGGGGGACGCGGATTTCGAGGCCGGTCTGGAGGCGGGCGGACTTGGTGACGCTGCCGCTGGATGTGTCTCCGCGGACGGCAGGCTCGGTGTGGACGACGTCGAGCGTGACGAAGATGGGAAGTTGCAGGCCGATGGGGTTGCCGTTGTACTTGTGCAACTGGACCATGACGCCGTCGGTGAGGAAGTCGAGTGCGGTGCCCAGCATTGCGCCGGTGAGGTTGATGGTCTCGTAGCTCTCCTGATCGAGGAAGTAGGAGCCGTCGTTGTCGCTGTAGAGATAGGTGGCGGGGACCAGGACGAGGTCTGGCTCCTTGAACTTGTCGTTGGCCTTGAAGGTCTTGTCGAAGACGGCGCCGGTGAGCAGGTTGCGCATCTTGAGGCGGACGAGGGTCTGTCCGCCGCGCGCGGTGGGCGTGTTCACTTCGGCGTCCAGGCAGGCGTATGGGGTGTTCTCAAACTCGAAGAGCGCCTTGCGCTTGACTTCGATTGCATCGATGAGTGCGGCCATGAAGCTGTGGTTCTCCTGGTTCGATTGGATTCAGCGGGGGCAGGCCGGCGGCGAAGCAGGATGCAGACGCGATCTATTAAGTATATGGGGTTGGAGTCGCAGGGGATATGGGGTTGGAGCCGCATGGGGAAAAGAAGACCGCGCGGCTTCCAGATGGATCAGGCGGATTTGGCTTGCTGGAGGAGGTCGCCGGCGTGGGCGGCGGCTTCGGCCAGGACGCGGTGGTGGATGGTGAAGAGGGCGAGTTCGAGGCGGTCGCTGACGCCGGTTTTGTCGTAGATGCTGCGCAGGTAGTTCTTGATGACCTGCTCCTTGGTGTTGAGCTGGGAGGCGATGAGCTTGTTTTTGCATCCCTGGACGATGAGGGCGACGATCTGAATCTCCTTGGGGGTGAGGCGGTCGCGCACGCGCGCGCCAACCGAATCCTGGGCCAGGATGGAGGTGACGTTGGAGTGCTGGAAGGAGTGTTGTCCGGCGGCGACGCGGCGGATGCACTCCAGCAGGCCGGGGCCGGCAACATTGCGGTAGAGCACGCCATCCAGCGCGCGGGCGAGGTCATCGGTGACCTGCGAGCCGTTTTCGGCGATGTAGATGGTCCGGGTGCCGGCCGCGCGGGCGTGGGCGATGACGGCGTTGACGTCCAGTTGCATGCTGGAGGAGAAGAGAAGAATGGCCCCGCGCCAGGCGTCGATGGCGCTGGAGAGGCGGGCGAGGTCTTCACATTGGGCCACGATGCGCATGTCGTCTTCCAGCGCGAGGACTCGGGCCGCACCCGCCCGGAAGATCGCCTGATTGTCGGCAAGGATGATTCGATTCATCGGAATGGTCCTCCTTGGACGACAATGCGCCGCCAGTCCTCTCATCGGCGACGGCCGCACGATGGGAGTGGGGTGTCTACAATTCGTACAGCATTCGGACCGCGGGCCAGAGTCCAGTACAGGTCCAGACACAAGGATAGAGCGGGCGGGGCGGTTATGGGATGGAATCGGCCAGGGCATGCCGTCCGGCCGCCTCGAGATGCACGGGACATCCCGTGGGCCACGACTCCCGTCGAGACGTGGGGCTTTTGCTGTAAGTGCTGCAATTCCGCGGCTTAATTCTGTTCTGGGAACAAATTACCGCTGAGCGGGGTCTATCATGGCAGGCGGAAAGCCGCGGGGATTTTTCCTGCGCGGTTTCTTTCCTGGTCGCGCTTGCAGGCCGCGTGCAGATCGCGCTTGCGGGTTGCGCACCAAGCTCAGTCGCAGTCCCACCGCAGTGACACCTCTTCAGTCGGGAAGGAACAACCAGCATGCGCAAGGCAATCGGATTCTGCTCTCTCTTTCTGCTTGCACTCACACTGACCGCAGGCGCGCAGCAGCCCGCTGACGCAAAGCCCGCTGCAAAGGCTGCCGCGAAGGCGGCGCGCGCGGAGGCGGCGGCTTCGACCGAGCTTCCCGTGACGCGGGTTGCGCTGTACAAGAACGGCGTGGGCTTCTTCGAGCATGCAGGGCGGGTGACGGGCGACCAGTCCGTGACGATTGACTTTACGACGGCGCAGTTGAACGACGTGCTGCAGTCGCTGACCGCGATCGACCTGAACGGCGGGCGGATTGCGGGCGCGGATTACAACTCGACCACGCCGCTGGAGCAGCAGTTGAAGGCGCTGCCGCTGGCACTGGGCGAAGACGCCACAGCGGTGGACTTCTACAACGCAATTCGCGGCGCGCGGATTGAAGTGCGATCCGGTACGACCACGATTACCGGGCGGCTGCTGAACATCGAAGTGGTCAATACTCCCGAAGGCGACAACAAACCCGCACTGGAGAAGCGGCTCATCACCGTCATCGGCGAGGGCGGCGAGGTCCGCACCGTGGAGCTGACAACGGCGACCTCGGTGACGCTGCTGGACGCAGACCTGCACCAGGACGTGACGCGCTACCTGCAACTGCTGGCAAGCACGCGGAATCAGGGGCTGCGGCATTTGACGATCGAGGACAACGGGACGGGCACGCGCGAGTTGCGCGTGAGCTACATCAGCGAGGTGCCGATCTGGAAGTCGACCTACCGGATTCTGTTCACGGAGCCGAAGGCGGGAACGACTTCGACGAGCGCTTCCACGACCCCATCCACGCCCCAGACGGCGACCTTGCAGGGCTGGTCGGTGGTGGACAATACGACTGGCGCGGATTGGATCAACGTGCAGCTCTCGCTGATCGCGGGCGCGCCGCAGAGCTTCATTCAGCCGCTCTCGGTGCCGTACTACTCGCGGAGGCCGGAGATCGGGCTGCCGCAGGAGGCGCAGCTTACACCGCAGACGCATGAGAGCGGGGAATTAGTTAGTGAGATGGATAGCGGATTGCATGCGCCGACGAAGATTCCGACTGAAATGAACGTAATGAAATCTGCGAAAGGCGTCGGCACTGGCACTGGTTCCGGCTATGGGGCTGGCGTCGCTGGCGGAATCTATGGTGGCAGCGGCCAAACGAGCCTGAACGCAAACTTTGTCGAAGGCATGCAAGTCGCAAATGGTATTTCGGTCGATGCGCTCAGCGAGGCCGCCCGTAACTCCATCGCACCCAATACCACCACGGTTGCCTTTGACGACTACTTTGCGTACAACCTTACCGAGCCGATTACGATTCGCAAGAATGAGTCGGCGATGGTGCCGATCCTGCAGACCAAGGTCGACGCGGAGCGGGTGACGCTGTGGTCGCAGCAACAGCCGACGCCGCTGCGCGCGCTGTGGATCACCAACACGTCGAAGCTGACGCTGGACCGCGGCTCGTTCTCCATCGTCGAGGACGGCAACTTCGGCGGCGAGGGGCTGCTCGATCCGATCCATCCCGACGAGAAGCGGCTGCTGTCCTACGCGGTGGACCAGGCCGTGCGCGTGAGCACCGAGGAGCAGAACGGCAACACGCAGGCGACCGCGGTGACCGCGGCCAAGGGCATCATGGTGTTGCATCACACGCAGACCGCCGAGATCACTTATGTCATACACAACGCGGCGACCGATGGGCGCACGGTGGCGATCGAGCACCCGATCCGGCAGGGATTCACGCTGGACAACGGCAACGCCAGCGATAACAAGGACCCCAAGCCGGAGGAGACCACGCCGACGGTCTATCGCTTCCGCGTGACGGCGGCGGCGGGCGAGACGGCCCGGCTGCACGTCAGCGAACACCACAGGAGCACCGTCAGCTACCGGCTGACCAACTTCGACGACAACCAACTCACGTTCATCCTGAACCAGACCAATAACAACGAGAAGATCAAGCAGGCGCTGGAGCCGATTCTGGATGCGCGGCGGCATGTGGCCGAACTACAGACGGCGCTGGACAAGGTGAACGAGCGGATGACTGCGCTGCACTCGGACGAAGAGCGGCAGCGGGCGAACATTACCGCGCTGGCGAATGCGGACAAGAGCTCGCGCGAGCGGTTTGTGCGCGACCTGAACGCGACCGAGGACCAGATTGCGAGCGCGCAGAAGGACCTGACTGCGGCACAGGCTGCTCTACAGGCGGCCAAGGACGATTTGGCAAGCAAGATCGAGTCGTTGCAGATCGACGAGAATATCTAGGTTTGGCCGCGTGAATTCGTGCGATCCCACCCTTGCGGCAAGAACAAGTACGCCGCAAGGATGGGGCACCTACTTCGGTACAACAACAGGCGGAGGGCCGCGTATGATGAGCCTATGAGCTGGATTGGATGGGCACTGCTGTCTGCGGCCTTTGCCGCCGCCACTGCCTTGCTGGCCAAGGTGGGCGTGGAGCATGTGGACTCGAATCTGGCCATGGCGCTGCGCACCACTGTGGTGCTGATCTTTGCATGGAGCATTGCGCTGGCCTTGGGCAAACACGGCGAGATTCGTTCCATTGACCGGCGCACGCTGCTCTTTCTCACCCTCTCGGGACTGGCCACAGGACTGTCGTGGCTGTGCTACTTTCGCGCTCTGCAGTTGGGACCGGCCTCACGCGTGGCTCCGCTGGACAAACTCAGCGTGCCGCTGGTCATGGTCTTTGCATGGCTGCTACTGGGCGAAAAGCTTACCCCTCCCTCGCTGATCGGCGGACTACTCATCACGGCTGGAGCCATCGTGATTGTGATGGGTTAAACAACAAGGGCTGATTTTACTCAAGTGTCCTGAGTCGGAAGTTTGCTAAAAAATAGATCGGGCCTTTGGCCCTTGGTTTTGAGCGGCGAATCAATGACTCAGGACACCAGCGATTGCGTTGCTACTGCGTGGCGTCCGGCTTTGCCGTGGCGGCGGGGGTGACGCGGGGGTAGTAGCCGCTGCGGGTGCGCACGGAGAGTTTGCCGTAGCCCTTGTCCTTGGCCTCGACGCGGACCACGCGGTAGCCGCCCAGTTCAGGCGGCTTGGTGGAGCGGTAGGCGATGGTGTACTGGGTGCGGATGTCGTTGGCCACCTCTTTGGTGATGGCGTCCACATCTTTCACCGATTTGGGGAAGTAGGCGGCACCGCCGGTCTGTTCGGAGAGGGTCTCCAGCACGCGGCGGGCGTGGCGCGACTCGGTCTTGGTGGTGTCGTCGCCGAAGAGCAGGCCGATGCAGTAGACGACCGGGCCGTCGAAGTCCTGGATGCGGCGGATGGCCTGTTCGAGCGTGGCGCTGGATGCGTTATCTTCGCCGTCGGTGACGATCAGTAGCACCTGCTTGGGGTGCTTGGCGTTCTTGGAGAGGTAGTCGGCGGAGGCCACCACCGCGTCATAGATGGCGGTGCCGCCGGAGGATTTGATGTAGCTGAGCCCCTGCTGGAGCTTGTCGATGTTGTTGGTGAAATCCTGGTCGATGAAGGCCTCCCAGGAGAAGTCGACGAGGAAGGCCTCGTCCTCGGGGTTGGAGAGCTTGACCAGGTCGAGCGAGGCCGCATCGACCGCGGCGCGCTTGTCGTACATGGAGCCGGAGCTGTCGATGAGGATGCCGAGCGAGACGGGCAGGTCCTCGTGTCGGAAGCTGGTGATGGTCTGCGGGACGTTGTCCTCGAAGACGCGGAAGGCGTCCTTGTCGAGGGTCTGGATGCTGCGGCCGGAGCTGTCGAGGACGGTGGCGTTGAGGCGGACCTCGTAGGCGTTGGCGCGCAGCGTGAACTGGCCGCCTGCGCCGCGCTGGATGGGGCTGATGGGAGTGCCCTGCTGGTTGTCGGCTGGCTGCGGCTGACCGGATACGGGTGCGACTTCGGGGGAGGGTTGAGCTGGCGGAGTTGACTGAGCCGGAGCAGCGGTGGGCTGCGCAGGTGCGGCAGGTTGTGCGGGCGTGGTCTGCTGGGCGCGGGCGATTGCTGCGCAGAGGGTAAGCGACAGGAGCGCGGCAGCGGCGAATCTCTTGGGTACACCCGACAGCATTTTTCTCCTACTGTGACGGCGCATAGTATCCCTCGCGGAAGTGTACGGCGAGTGGCGGAAGGCCGGGCGGGGGCGCGAGCTTCCCCTTGAGTTTACGCCAGCTTCCGTCGCGCCTCGGCCCGCTCTGCCTGTTCTGCCTGCCGGAACCAGCATGATCGACCTCAACCCACTTGCGCGACTTATATCATCTCGCAGTCTCTCTCGTCTTGTTAGACTCCGCATCGCAGGGCAGGGATGCAGCGGCGCTGGCGGTACTCCCAGAACAGGACGAAGGCAGCGGCGGCAACCTGCACCCCGTACAATCGATGGCAGACCATTTTCCAGGAGCGCCGAGACACCGCATGGCCCGCATCTATCCGTTCCGCGCACTTCGCTACGACACCAGCCGCGTCCGCATGGAGGACGTGGTCACCCAACCCTACGACAAGATCAGCCCCGAGATGCAGCAGCGCTACTACGAGGCGAGCCCATACAATCTGGTGCGCATCATTCTGGGCAAGCACGAGCCGGACGACACCGAGGCCGAGGAGTTTCTGCCCGCCGGAGAGCAGGCGCACAACGTCTACACGCGCGCGGCGGACTGGCTGCGCGAGTGGCGCAGGGAGGGGGTCCTGGCCGAGGAGGCCGAGTCCGCGCTCTACGGCTACTCGCAGAGCTACACCGTGCCGCATACTGCGGAGATTCGTGAAAGGCGCGGATTCATTGCGCTGGGGCATCTCTACGAGTACGCGGACAAGGTGGTCTACCGGCACGAGCAGACCTTCCCCAAGCACAAGAGCGACCGGCTGGCTCTGTTCAAGGCGACGCGGGCCTACTGCGAGCAGATCTATATGCTCTACTCGGACCCGGCGTTCACTGCGGAGAAGCTGATCTTCGGCACCAAAGGCAACAGCGAGGGATCCAAAGGCAACAGCGAGGGAGCAGGCAAGGACGGCAAAGACACCAGGCCGGCGGACCTGGCCATCACCGATGAGTACGGCGTGGTGCATCGCGTGTGGAAGCTGACCGACCCGGGGCTGATCAACCTCATCCTGACCGCGATGGCGGACAAGAAGCTGATCATCGCGGACGGACACCATCGCTACGAGACCTCGGTGGCGTATGCCAAGGAGCGGTCGGCGCAGTTGAAGCTGCCGCTGGGCGAGCCGCTCGGCCCGCAGCAGAAGCTGGGTTCGGGCCGCCTGCCCGCGCCGCCCTTTCCCGAGGCCGCGATGATGATGACGTTCGTGAATATGGATGCGCCGGGAATCACGATTCTGCCCACCCACCGCGTGGTCTTTGGGCTGAAGGACTTCAAGACCGCAGAGTTCCTTGCCAAGGCCGAGGAGTTCTTCACGGTAACACCGATGGATTCGTCCGACCTAAAGCCATTGACTGAGTCCGCGGGCACGGCGTTTCTGGTGGTGACGCGGGAGGGGAACTATCTGTTGCGGGCCATGCCGGAGGCGGTCAAAGCCGCGCTGGGCGGAGTTCCCGCGCGCCAGGCGCAGCTCGACGTGGTGCAGTTGCACAGCATTCTGCTGGACCGGATTCTGGGCCTCTCGCAGGAGAGGATCACGCAACTTGGCAACGTGCGCTTCATCCGCGAGGCGGCGGAGGCGGTCGAGCAGGTGAGGGCGGGCGAGGCCGACGTTGCCTTCCTCATCAAGCCGGTCACGCTCGACCAGTTGCGCGATATATCGCTCTCCGGCGACGTGATGCCGCAGAAGTCGACCGACTTTTATCCCAAGCTGCTGAGCGGGCTGGCAATCTATGCGCTGGATTGAGGCGTCATTTTATGGCCGGATGGAGGAGGATGGCTGGATGGAGGACTCACTTCTCCATCGGTCGAATCCGGCTCATTGGATGACACGTCCCAAGATTGATTTGAAGAAAAACCGTTGATCTCTTCTCGCAAGTTCGCCGCCGTACTTCTCGCCATTCTGGCGGGCGCGGCTGTTGCTGCGTTCTACCTCCGGGCGCAGACGCAGGGGCAGAACGCGAACTCCAGGCAGGCGCAGGGCCCTGCCGCATCGGCGATGGACCGCAATCTGGTGGTGCTGGACCCGGCGCACGGCGGGCCGGATACGGGAGCCACGCTGGGCGACAAGATATTCGAGAAGGACGTGACCCTGGCGATTGCGGCGCGGATGCGCGCGACGCTGACGGCTGCCGGGTTCACCGTGGTTGCGACGCGTGATGCGGACCCCGCCGCTCCGCTGACCGGCGACCAGCGCGCCGAGATCGCCAACCGCGCGCACGCGCTGGCCTGCATTGTGATTCATGCCACGGCCAGCGGATCGGGCGTGCATCTCTACACCTCGGCGTTGCAGCCGCCGCAGGAGGACTCGAGCTCGAACGTTCCGCTCACCCCGCGCGTTGCATTCGTCCCGGTGCCGTGGGAGCAGGCGCAGGCCGCCTCTGTCAGTCAGAGCCTGCGTCTGATGAGCGACCTGAGCACGGCGCTTGGCAAGACGAACCTTCCGCTGCTGGCTGGACGCGAGCCGGTGCGGCCATTGGACAATATGCAGTGCCCGGCAGTGGCGCTCGAGCTGGCCCCGCTACCGGTTGCAGGCAGCGACGCGACGCCAGCGACGGATGCGGACTACCAGCAGCGGGTCGCCGCCACGCTGACTGCGGCGCTGCAGGCGTGGCGCAACGATGTGGACCCAACGGCCCCTAATTCAGCGGCAACCAGCGCTGGCGGTGCGGGCGCAGCCGATTCTGCTGTAGCGGCCCAGGCCGCGGCACAGGCCGCGCGTGCGTCGGCTGAGGCTGCGGGGCGTGCGGCGGTCAGGCTCGCGGCGGCCAAGGCGCATGCGCCGCTCGGCGTTCCGGCTGGCAGTCCAGCGGGCAGTAGCGGACAGGCGAACAAAGTTAAGCAGAACAGCGCTGGCAAGGCCGCGCCCGTGGGTTCCACCAGCGGGTCAGGCGACAACCCGGCGCCGGCAGGGGGGAGCGAATGATTCCCCGCTACCAGCGCGTTCTCTTCTGGTGCCTGAGCGGCGCGATCCTTGTGATGGCGCTGGTGTTGCTGCGTGGCTGCGAGCAGACGCGCGAAAAGCTGACCCGGCACCGCGACGAGACGCCGCTGGCCGCACCCGTGGCCACGCCCAGCGAGACGGTCCACCTGGCGCTGGCCAACGACGCCACCGGCTCCATCACTCTAGTGGATCGCGATGTTGCGCTGCCGGTGGAGACGACGGCCCGCGCGCGCGCACTGCTGACGCGGCTGATCGCCGAGTATTCCTACAAGGGATCCGCCCATCCGCTGGAGAGCGGTCCGGCGGTGGACGATGTCTTTCTGCTCGACCTTCCGCTGCGCACGCCGGTCGCGCCCGGCGGCAAAACGGCGCTGGCAGAGAAACCGGCGGCGGGAAAGAACGCGGCGGCGCGCAAGCAGCTCTCCGTGGTTCCGGGGTGGAGCGCGCCCGATGGCCCTCCCTCCAACGCCGACCAGAATCCCGGGCCGCGCACTCCCGGCGGCAAGCTGGCGGTGGTGAATCTGCACGGCAGCTTTGCCGACCACCACCCCTCGGGCATCGAGGCGGAGACGCTGACCATCGACTCGATCCTGGGCACCCTCTACGCAAATTTTCCGCTGATTGAGCAGGTGCGTTTCCTGGTGGACGGCCAGCCGCGCGAGACGCTGAACGGACACGCCAACCTGATGCGCACATACGACGTGGTCGATACTGCGACCGGGTCCGCACAGCCAGCTACGGAGGAGGGCCGCTGATGAGCACGAAGGGTTTAACCATCGGCGTCTTCGACTCCGGCTTCGGCGGGCTGACGGTGCTGCGCGAGTTGCTGCCTCTGGTCGGCGACGCGCACTGCGTCTATCTGGGCGATACGGCGCGCCTGCCCTATGGATCGAAGTCGCGGGAGACGATCGTGCGCTATGCGCTCTCCAGCGCGCGCTTCCTCCAGCAGCGCGGAGCGCAGTTGCTGGTGGTGGCCTGCAATACCGCGACAGCGCTGGCGCTCGACGAACTGCGCGCCGCGCTGACCATCCCGGTGGTCGGCGTGATCCAGCCCGGCGCTGAGGCCGCGGCCGACGCATGCAAGGAACAGGGAACAACGCCTGGCGTGCTGGTTCTGGCCACGCAGGCGACCATCGAATCGCACGCGTATGCGCGGGCCTGCGCGGCGCTCGGGCTGAAAGCGACCGAGAAGGCCTGTCCGCTGCTGGTGCCTCTGGTGGAGGAGGGCTGGCTCGGTGAGGATGGCGATGCGGCACGAGCTTCCGTAACCGCGCAGGTGCTGCGCATCTACCTTGGCGAGGCGCTACGGGACGCGCCCGAGAGCCGCGCGCTGCTGCTCGGCTGCACGCACTACCCGCTGCTGCGGACGGAGATCGAACGCACACTGGCGGAGCTTGGCCGTCCGCTGCGCGTCATCGACTCGGCGCAGGCGACGGCGCGTGTGGTGGCGCGGATTTTATCTGAGAACGGCGGTGCAGACAGAGCTTTGGCGGGGCTGGGTCAAGCGCGTACAGCTTTGTCGGGAGTTGGCGAGGCAACCTGCGAGTTCTTCGCCACCGACTCCGTGCAGAAGTTCGAGCGGCTGGGATCGCGCTTTCTCGGTCGCCCGGTCGGGAAGGTTCAACTCGTCGATCTGGGCGGGTAAGACAGGGATAAGTGGCAATCAATAAGTGATACTGGCAAGTTTCGCTTGCATCATCCTTCGCATCTCAAGTCTCTAATAGTCCTATGCCTTATCTACTGAAGACGGAACCTGGGAAGTACTCCTTCGACGATCTGGTGCGCGATGGCGAGACCGTCTGGGACGGCATCGCCAACAATCAGGCGCTGATGACGCTGCGCCAGATGAAGAAAGGCGAGCGTTGCGTGATCTATCACTCGAACGTGGGCAAGTCTGCTGTGGGAACGGCGAAAGTGGTCTCAGTGGATGCGAGCGACGCCCGCAACCCCATTGTGCGCATCAAAGCAGGGAAGCGGTTGCAGCGCGAGAGGCCGCTGGCCGAGATTCGCGCGGCGAAGGTCTTTCAGGGGTCGGTGATGTTTCGCCAGTTTCGGCTCTCGGTGGTGCCGTTGACCGAAGAGCAATACGACTGGCTGACGCGCGGCTGAAGCGCCGCGCGGACGCAGGTCCCGCCCGCCGCTGCTATCCTATTGATTGGAATATTTTTAAAGTTTTCTAGGAGTTGCATGATTGATCTGAAGGGCAAAGTGGCCGTTGTCTTCGGTCTGGCCAATAAACGCAGCATCGCCTACAGCGTGGCGCAGAAGCTGGCCGAGGCGGGGGCGACCCTGGTGCTGTCGTACCAGTCGGAGCGGTTGCAGCGCGAGGCCGAAGAGCTGCTGGAAGACCTGGGCCAGAGCGGCACGGGGCGCGCGTTTCAGTGCGACGTATCGCGCGATGAGGAGATCGACGCGGTCTTCGCGCAGATTGCCGCAGTCTTTCCGAAGATCGACATTCTTATCCACTCGGTCGCGTTCGCGCCGGCCGACGCGCTGAAGAACGACTTCCTGCTCACCAGCCGCGAGGACTTCCGCATCGCACACGACATCAGCGTCTACTCGCTGATTGCGCTGGCGCGCGCGGCGGCGCCGCTGATGACCGACGGCGGATCGGGCGGATCGGGCGGATCGATCCTCACGCTGACCTACTACGGCGGCGAAAAAGTCTTCCCCAACTACAACGTGATGGGCGTGGCCAAGGCCGCGCTGGAGTCCACGGTGCGCTATCTGGCGGCCTCGCTGGGCGCGAAGAACATACGCGTCAACGCCGTCTCCGCCGGGCCGATCCGAACGCTGGCCGCGCGCGGCATCGGCGACTTCAACCAGATTCTCGATGCCGTCACGCTGCGCGCTCCGCTGCACCGCAACGTGGAGCAGATCGAGGTCGGCAACACCGCGCTCTTCCTCTGTTCGCCGCTGGCCAGCGGCATCACCGGCGAGATCACCTTCGTCGATTGCGGCTTCAATATTACGGGAATCTAAAATGGAACTCCCCGAATCTAAGACTCTATCTACGAAGGATAAGGAGATTGTTACATGACCACCGCGGAACTTCTGCTTCAGGACTATGACATGGAGATGGGCATGACGCGGCGCACGCTGGAGCGCGTCCCGGAAGACAAGCCCGACTACAAACCGCACGAGAAGTCCATGCCCATGGGTAAGCTGACCATGCATGTGGCCACGCTGCCGAAGTTTGGCACCTTCATTCTGACCACGCCCAGCATGGACCTGACGACGGCCAAGTGGCCCGAAATGACCTTCAGCACGCGCGAGAAGCTGCTGGCCGACTTCGACGCGCTGGCTGCCGAGGCGCGCGCCGCGCTGGCCACCTCCTCCGACGCCGACCTGGCCACGCCGTGGAAGTTCTCCTACGGCGAGCACGTCCTCTCCAACAGCACGCGCTCGCTGGCCTTCCGCCACATGTTCTTCAACCACCTGATCCACCATCGCGCGCAGCTTGGCGTCTATCTGCGGCTGAACGATGTTCCCGTGCCGGGACTCTACGGCCCGTCGGCGGACGAGCCGTTCAAGCCGTAACGCCAGCGTTGCGCAAGTTGCATTGCCATTCCCACAAGAAGTGTTTCAAGTTCAAGCCGCATCGCGCCGCAACGACGCAGCTCGCTCGCCTGGATTATTCAGTTGCATTGCCTGCCAACGCTGGGTGCGGAACAGACATCTAACCTGGCAAGTGGCGAAGATCAGGGCCACAGGACGAACCTTCAACCGGGAGTATAGCGATGACAACGGCACACAAATCTCAAGATTCTGCGCACGACCTTTCGACCGAAGACCGCAAGGAGATGAAGGATTCAACATATGCCTTCCCGGCGCAGCGCAAGGAGCCGCTCAACGACGCCTCGCATGTGCGCAACGCAATTGCGCGCTTCGACCAGGTGAAGGATGTCACCGACAGCGAACGCGAAGAGGCCTTCCATCACATCCAGGCCGCGGCGAAGAAGTTTGGCGTGGAGATGACGGAGACCCACTGGAAGCAGCTCGGCCGCAAGCCGCATACGTCGAACCCCGCGCAGCAGTAGACACTCTCGCCGCAGGTTCGCTAGCCGGCCTTCTCGGTCAGCTCGGCCCAGCGAGTGTAGAGCGCGTCAGCGGAGGTCTGCGCTACTTCCATCTCGTGCAGCGCGGCGGTCAGCGCAACCGCGTTGGTGGCGACGCCGGGATCGTCCAGCAGATCGCGCGCTGCGTTCAGGCGCTCTTCGGCGGCCTCCACGCGATCCTCAATCGTCGCGTACTCGCGCGCTTCCAGATACGACAGCTTCTTCTTGCCCGTGCTGTTGGACTGCGGCGCACTGTGCGCGGGCGTCGCCGTCGCATCCGCCGAACTGCCATCGCTGTTTGCCGAGCCTTGTTCGCGCTGCCACTGCTCCCACTGCGAGTAGTCGGCAAAGGTCTCGGCGTTGCCCAGTCCATCGAGGCCGAGCACGATGGTCGAGACGCGGTCGAGCATGTAGCGATCGTGCGTGATCAGCACCAGCGCGCCGGTGTACTCCAGCAGGCTCTCCTCCAGAATCTCCAGCGTCGCAATGTCGAGGTCGTTGGTGGGCTCGTCGAGCAGAAGCAGGTCGGCGGGTTCGAGCATCAGCCTGGCGATCAGCACGCGCGCGCGTTCGCCGCCGCTGAGCCGTTCGACGGGCTGGTTGAGCTGTTCGCTGGTGAACAGAAACTTCGCCGCGTAACTGGCGACGTGGACGACGCGGCCCTGGTAGACAACCGAGTCGGAGTCCGGCGCCAGCGCGCGGCGCAGCGTGACGCCCTCCTCCAGCTCGCGCATCTGCGAGAAATGGACGATCTTCAGCGACGCGGCTTTTTTGATCGCGCCTGCCGTCGGTTCCAGTTCGCCGGAGAGCAGGCGCAGCAGCGTCGTCTTGCCGCTGCCGTTGGGCCCGACCAGGCCGACGCGCATTCCATTGGTGATGAGGAAGTTCAGCCCCGCAACAATTTTCTTCCCCGTAGCGCCTTCGCCAAAACTCAACGAGAGGTTTTTAAACTCCACCAGCCGCTTGGTCTGGCGCTCGGTCGCAGCAAAATCAATCCCCGTCGTCGAAGTCTGCGAGCGCAGGTTCACGTCGCGCAACTGACCAATTAGATCCTGCGCGTTGTCGATGCGCGCCTTCGCCTTGGTAGACCGCGCCTTGGGGCCGCGACGCAGCCACTCGACCTCGATCTTGACGCGGTTCTTCAGCGCGTCCTGCAGCTTGGACTGCGCCTCCATGTAGGCCTGCTTGCCCTCGATGAACTTGGAGTAAGGTCCCTTCACGCGCAGCAGTCCGTCGGCGTAGACGCGGTTCAGCTCAACGATCTCGGTGGCGACGTTCTCCAAAAAGTAGCGGTCGTGGCTGACCATGACACACGCAAACGCAGCCTGATTGAGCAGATCTTCGAGCCACGCAATGCCAGCCAGGTCAAGATGATTCGTCGGCTCGTCGAGCAGCAGCACGTCGGGGTGCGTAACGATGGCCTCGGCGATGGCAAGCCGCTTGCGCCAGCCACCGGAGAGCGTCGCGGCCTCCGCGGCGAGATCGGGAAAACCGGTGCGGCCGGAGGTCTCGCGCAGACGGCCCTCGTGCTCGGCCTCGGCGACGTTGGTACGCACCAGTGCAGCCTCGAGCACATCGCGCACCGTGAGGCCGGGCGCGAAGTTCGACTCCTGCAACACATACGCAATGCGCGCGCGCTTGCGCGTGGCCACGTCGCCGGAGTCGGCCTCCTGCTCGCCCGCCAGCACTGCAAGCAGCGTCGATTTGCCCGCGCCATTCGGCCCGATCAGGCCGATGCGGTCGCCATCGGATACGGGAAAGCTGATCTCTTCGAAGAGCGGCACAGCGCCGAATCGCTTCGACAGGCCCTGCGCGTTGAGGATTGGCGGCATACCACAAGTCTACCGTGCCAGGCCGGACGGCTTCAGTCGAGATCGAAGTCGCGCAGGGGGCGGTCGGTGAGGGGCTTCTCCTTGGCCTTCTTGACGGCTTCGGCGAACTTTTTGGCCATCAGGTCGTCCTTGTTCTTCTGCGCGTCGACGGACTGCGCGAAGATGGAGTCGCGGCGCGCGTCGGCCTCGCGCGCTGCGCGGGCGGCGTCCGTGAAGTCCTCGAACATGCGCTTGCGCGGCGCGGGCGTGTGGCTGATGATGGCGCGTGTCACCGGATCGACCTTCAGCATCGCTCCGCACTCCGGACAAGTCACCTCAAACGCATCGTCGCTCAGGCCCATGTTGATTCACCTCTACGGGAACCATTGTAAGACGGTTGCTGGTTGTTGGTTGCTGGTTGTTAAAAGCAAAAAAATCAGAGCCGGATGACGAGGTGGCCGGGCTGCTGGCTGGCAGCCTCTTCGACCAGGCGCGCGATGAGGCCGGAGCTTTCACCATGGGCGGACTCCCACGCGGCGAGGAACCAGACGCCGGCCAACACGCGCTCCTGCGGGTGCGCGTTGGGGAAGAGGTGCAGCGAGATGGCCTCGGCGTGCTTGCGCAGGCTGGCTTCGCGATGCAACTCGAAGGTGGCGGCGAGGCGGCGCAGGCGGCCCATCTGGTAGCGCATCTTGGAGGCGGAGACCTCGGCGGAGCGGGCCAGGCTGGGATCGAGCGCGGCGAAGTAGTCGTGCGCGGCGGCGAGCGCATGGTCGAGCGCGTTGCCCGCGTCGGCCAGGCGGCGCTTGGCCTCGATGGGCAGGGCGCGCGCTGCGAGCTGTTGGGCGAGTTCTTCGGCGGAGCGCATCGCGTCGGGCAGGCTGACCTCGTGCTGCGCCATGATCGCGCCGATGGCAGGCTCTACGAGCGTCGCCGAAAGACGCGGCAGAATCGGCGTGATGCGGCCCAGAATGCGCTGGTACAACACGGCGCTCTGCGCAAAGTACGCGACCTCGGCCGGGCCTCCGATGTAGGCCGTGGTGGGCAGGATGGTGTCCTGAAAGACCGGGCGGAGGAGCGCGTTGGGGCTGAGCCGTTCGGGCGCCGCATCGAGAATTGCCAGCAGCTCGGCGGTCGCATAGGAGGTCGCCGAGTTTCCTGCTCCGGCCTTCCAGCTTCCGTCGGGCATGGGGTGCAGGGCCTGGCGGTTCTGCGCGCCTTCGACCTCGCTGACCAGAAAGAGCAACGAAGAGGCGGGCTTGACCAGCACCTGCGCGTGGCAGCCTGCGGCTTCGAGTTCTGCCGTGCGCACGAGCAGCGCCGCCTCCAGCTCCTCCGCGTGCTCGATGGCAAAGCGCAGCGTGGATGCGCCGAGCGCGTGGAAGTCGCGGCCCGCGGCGTCCATCACGATGAGGCTGTGCGCGGCGAAGAGGCGCGTCATCAGGCGGGCAAAGGCGCTGGCGAAGGTTGGGGCGGCTTTGTCTGGCTGATGCGCGTAACACTCGCGCAGCAGATCGCAGATGGGCGCGTGGTGCAGCAGCTCGCTGGCCCGATTGAGCAGCGCGTCGATGCTGGCGTCGAAAGGGACGTTGCCGACGGGCGCGGCATGGGACTTGGCGTTGAGGCGCAGCGTTTCGACCGCATTTTTGCTGAGCAGCGAGACCTGGTCCACCTCTTCGAGGTCGTGGTCCTCGGTCGCCAGCCAGAAGATGGGGACGTGTTCTATACCCGTCTCCGCCGTCGCCTGCCTGGCGCGCGCGACTGCTGTGGCAGCTTTGAGCAGCGTGAGCAGCGGCCCACCCAGCAAGCCGACTTGCTGGCCGGTGACGACGGCGCGAGCCCCAGCGCGCAGCTTTGCGATGTTGACCAGCGTGGCCGGAGATGCACCGAATGCGCGACTCTGCGCATCGAGCGCGTCGGCCAGGGTTGCGGAGTGAGTGCTCGCAGCGGCTGGTTTCATCCACGCGCTGCCGAAGGGTTCAGCTCCGTACCACGCACGCACCAGCGAGTTCGCACTCTCGTCCATCGCGAGGAAGTCGCGGAAGAGACGGGTGGTGTGCGGCAGCGTTGCGATGGGATAACACTCGGTGCTCATCAATTCCTCAAACCGTGGGACACATTCCTGGGGCTGCTTCCATGTTAGCTTGACTGCACTCGGCGCGGCGCGCGGCGTGCGCGGATCAAAGGCGCGGCTCTCCCACGGCGTGAGAGATTCCTCCAATTGGATGCGGCGTTTGCGGCCTCGATGCAGGGTGATACCGTAGACCCATGGCCGCACACTCAAGCAAATCCATGAAGTCCCTCTCTGCAAAGACAAAGCCCGCGCCAGTCAAGGCCGTGAAGACCGCATCCACAGCCAAGCCCGCTGTGATGACTAAGCGCGTTGGCAATGCGAAGTTGATCCGCTCGAAGCTGGTGTTCAAAGGCAAGGTCTTCAACGTCTACACCGACACGCTCGTCGAGCCGGGTGGGCACCGCAACTCGCGCGATGTGATCCGCCACAACGGCTCGGTGGTGATGCTTGCGGTGGATGAATCGAAAAATCCCGCCGACCCCGACGTGATTCTGGAGCGGCAGTATCGCCACGCCGCCGGGCAGTTTCTGCTGGAGCTTCCGGCGGGCAGCCGCGAGCCCAACGAGGCCCCGCTGGCCGCAGCCAAGCGCGAGCTGATCGAGGAGACCGGCTTCCGCGCCCGGCGCTGGACGATGCTGATCCGCTACTTCGCCAGCCCCGGCTTCCTCGGCGAGTGGATGCAGATCTACCTGGCGCGCGACCTGCGCGAGGGCGTGGCGCGGCCCGAACTGGACGAGCAGATCGAGGTGCTGCGCATGCCGCTCTCGCAGGCGATGCGCATGATCGCCGACGGCAAGATCCACGACGGCAAGACGCTGATCGGGCTCTCCCTCTTCGATGCCGCCCGCCGCGACGGACGGTTGTAGTTTGTTCCGATGCAGATGGAGTGCCTGCACCCTCAGCGCGGGGCGAGCTGCTTGGGGGTGAGCTTGGCGACGATCTCTTCGGCGACCTCGGCGGCGGGCTGCAACGTGTCCAGGTCCTCGTCGGTGAAGTTCTCGCCCAGGCCCCCGAAGCGGCGCTCGCGGTGCTGGTAGTCCAGGATTGCCTCCAGCAGGTGGATGCCGCGGAAGTCCGGCCACAGCCGGTCGGTGATGAAGATCTCCGAGTAAGCGATCTGCCACAGCAGGAAGTTCGAGATGCGCTGCTCGCCCGAGGTGCGGATCACCAGGTCAGGGTCGGGCATCAGGCGGGTGTAGAGCGCGTCGGTGATGTGGTGCTCGTCCAGCCGCGACTCCAGGCCGTCCACCTGCAGCAGGTCTTCCAGCGAGCAGCCGCGCTGGTCGGCCTCGGCGATCAGGTCGCGGAGGATGGAGCGGGTGGCGTCGACGATCTCCGAGCGCGAGCCGTAGTTGAGCGCGATAGTGAGCGTAGTGCCGGTGTTCTTCGCCGTGGATTCCGTCGCCCACTGCATCGTCTCCTGAACTTCAGAGGGCAGCTCGTGGATGCGGCCGATGTACTCCATGCGCACGTTGTTGTCGTTCATGCGCTGGACGTTGCCCATCAGGTAGCTTCTGAGGAGCTTCATCAGGAAGTTGACCTCGGACTTGGGGCGGCGCAGGTTGTTTTCCAGCGAGAAGGCGTAGAGCGTGATGAAGGGAAGATTGATGCGCGACGCCGTCTCCATGACGTACTGCACGCTCTCGGCGCCCTGCTGGTGGCCGACGAAGCGCTTCAAGGCGCGTTTGCCCGCCCAGCGGCCGTTGCCGTCCATGATGATGGCGACGTGCTGGGGAATCTTGGCGGGGTCGAGCTGGCGGTAGAGCGCGGCCTCCTCCGCCGAGAGTTCGTCGAGGCGAGAGCAGGGTTGGAAGACCGGCCTGGATGTGTGTGCGCGCAAGCGAAAGCGACCTCGCAGGGTATGACGCTAGCATACCCCCTTCGGCCTGTGCAATGAATTGCGAGGCGGCGTTGCCTCGCATTCTGTAAGTGATGCTATGTGGCCTTCAGGCGGTGCGGCGACGGCCGGCGGCCAGTTCGCGGACGTGGTTGAGGAAGATGGAGCGCTGCAGCTCGGTGAGCTGCGAGGTGTAGGCGGCGATCTCGGCCAGGAACGGGTCGGCAGTCAGCACGGCGGTCTCGTCGGAGTGACGCATGTTGGCGTCGCGCAGAAGGGCGCTGATATCCACCTTGAGGGCGCGCGCGAGGCGGTCGAGCGAGCCCAGCGTGGGCATCGCCTTGCCGTTCTCGATCTTCGAGATATAGGTGCGCGGCACTCCCATGCGGGCGGCGAGCTGGCGCTGCGATAGGTTGCGCACATGGCGCAGATCGCGCACGGCGGTGGCAACCTGAATGGTGCCATCCTTCTTCTCGGTTTGCGGAGGGACGAGCGTGAGCGGCGCCGGTTCGGCGACGGGCAACTCCACCTCAAGGCACTTGTGGCAGCGCCGGCAGAGCGAGTTGGCTGTGCGGAATTGCACCAGACTGCAGAAGTCGCAACGGAGCACCTCCCGTTGTTCGACGGACGCCATCATGGTTGCCATAAGTTGTAGTTGCGGGCGGGCCCAGAGCAAGGACCGCGGCGCTCACGTCCGATAACGGAGGTTTGCGATGCACCTAGAGTGACACCGGGTATCGTTTCAGTCAAGGGGTATTGCCAAAGATTCCCGATGAAAACCGGAAGAAAGACAAAATGGAACCACGGGAGTTAACAGTGGACAGGGTTCGGAACTCTGCGGCGTGTTGCTAGCCGCCCAGGATCTCTTCGGACTGGATGCGCTGAATGCCCGCTTCTGCGAAGGCCTGACGGGTGGCGTCGATGCTGCCGGGCAGCTTGACCGCGCGTGTGGCGTCTTCAATGACGATGCACTCGAAGTCGAGCGCGGTGCCGTCGACGGCGGAGAAGCGGACGCAGAAGTCGTAGGCCAGCCCGCAGAGGAAGAGCCGCGTCAGGCCGCGCTCGCGCAGATAGCCGGCCAGGCCGGTGGGAGTGAAGTGGTCGTTCTCCAGAAACGCGGAGTAGGAGTCGATCTTCGCGCGAAATCCCTTGCGCAGAACCAGCTCGGCGTGGGGAATATCGAGCGCGGGATGGAACTTCGCGCCGCGCGTGTTCTGCACGCAGTGGTCGGGCCAGAGCGTTTGCGTGCCGTAGGGCGCGGCGATGGTCTGATACGGCTTCGCGCCGGGGTGCGCGCTGGCAAACGAGATGTGCGCCGGCGGATGCCAGTCCTGCGTGAGAAGAACGTGGGGGAAGGCCCGCGCCAGCGCGTTGACGAGGGGGACGATCTCGTCGCCGCCTGCGATCCCCAGCGCGCCGCCGGGGCAGAAGTCGTTCTGCAGGTCGATGACAAGCAGCGCGTCACTGGGTTGAATTGCGTCCATGCAGATTTGATGCTAATGCAATGGAATTAGTTTTCGGTGAATGGGGTACTGCCTGCGGCTGCGCGGCGAGGTTTGGGTAGACTGGAGGCATGAGCAAAGACGGTGCGGTGCGGAAGATTGTGGGCGAGACGCGGCTGCGCGTGCGCTATGCGGAGACCGACCAGATGGGCGTGGTCTACTACGCGAACTACCTGGTGTGGTTCGAGGTGGGGCGGGCGGAGCTGATGCGCCAGCGCGGCCTCGACTACAGGCAGATGGAGATCGAAGAGGACTGCCTGATGGCCGTGGTGGAGGCCACGGCGCGCTACAAGGCACCCGCGCGATACGACGAGGAGATGATCGTCGAGACTACGGTGACCGGCGTGCGCGGGCCGGTGGTGCGCTTCAGCTACCGCGTTCTGCGCGCCGCGGACGGCGTGCTGCTGTGCGAGGGCGAGACCGTGCATGTGGTGGTAGGCCGCGACATGAAGCGCTGCGCGATGCCGAAGAAATATGCGGCGCTACTGAGCGCGGCGGTATCCCATGCGGCGCTGTAGCATCTGATACGCAGGACTGAAATTTCCGACGGAGACGAGATTCGATGAGCGATGCGGCTGTAACGAAGACGGGGAAGGTTGCGCTGATCACCGGCGCAAACAAGGGAATCGGGCTGGAGACGGCGCGGCAGTTGGGCGCGCTGGGCATCACCGTGTTGCTGGGCGCGCGCGACTTGAAGAAGGGCGAAGCGGCCGCGGCGGAGTTGAAGCGGGAAGGCATCGACGCGTGCGCGCTGAAGCTGGACGTGGTGGATGACGGCGATCGAAAGGCCGCGGCCCTGGCGATCGGGCGCGACTACGGGCGCCTGGACATTCTGGTCAATAACGCCGGAATCGCAACGGAGAGTTCGAGCGGGAACAGCACGCTGACCACCTCGGAGGAGACACTGCGCAAGATCTTCGAGACCAACTTCTTCGCGGTGGTCGCGCTGACTAATGCGCTGCTGCCGCTGCTGCGCAAGAGCGCGGCGGGACGGATCGTGAACCTGTCCAGCATTCTGGGCTCGCTCACGCTGCATGCAACCCCCGGCTCGCCCATCTACGGCGCAAAGATGTTTGCCTACGACGCGTCGAAGACCGCGCTGAACGCGTACACCATCCACCTGGCCCACGCGCTGAAGGAGACAAAGATCAAGGTCAACTCGGTGCACCCCGGCTGGGTGAAGACGGATCTGGGCGGCGAGGGCGCACCGATGGAGATCGTCGACGGCGCGAAGACCAGCGTGCGGTTGGCTACGCTCGCCGACGAAGGCCCGACCGGCGGCTACTTCCATCTGAACGACACGCTGCCGTGGTAGGTCAGCCGGTCAGCGATTCAGCGCGTCGGTAGAGGATTCAGGACTCGCGCGAAACGCGCGCGGCCTGCCACGCCTTGGCGTACTTCCAACTGGTGTACGCGGCCTGGTAGAGGTGCAGCAGCAGGCCTTCGCGGCCATCCAGAAAGCCGAGGCGGAAGACGTAGTTCCACAGAAATGTGAGCTTCGGAACCAACACAACATTGCAGACGAACGCGAGCCACGACCGGCTGACCTTGCCGGAGGCGACCAGCAGCTCGCTGCCCAGCGTGCTGTAGCGGTCCATGTGCTCGATGTAGTTTTCCAGCGTCGGGTACGCGTGGTGGATCATGTCGTGATCCAGCGTGGCGGCATTGCCCTCGAATGCGATGGTCTCGTGGACGGGACGGTCCTGGAAGCGCGGCGGCGTGGTGACGCTGACCGGGACGCGGCGGAAGAGGCGCAGCTTGGGGTCGGGATAAAATCCGCCGTGCCTGATCCAGCGGCCGAGGAAGAGGTTGCGGCGGCGGATGCGGTACGCGTCTACGGAAGGATTCGAGGAGAGCAGCGACTGAATCTCGGTTTGCAGCTCCGGGGTGAGCTCCTCGTCGGCGTCGAGCGAGAGAACCCATGCGCCGGTGCATTTTGCGATGGCGGAGTTCTTGGCCGCGGCAAAGCCCTGCCACGGCTCCTCGTAGACCGCGGCGTTCGCGGCGTGGGCGATCTCGATGGTGCGGTCGGTCGAGCCGGAGTCCAGCACCACGATCTGGTCTGCGAACCGCACGCTGGCCAGGGTGCGCGCGAGGTTCGCCTCCTCGTTTTTTGTGATGATGGCGACGGAGAGCGTCTGCGGCATGGTCGTAATAGTTCCTCCCCGTTGGCACGCTCATGGCGCGGCGCTTCAAGATGAGAGCAGTCTATACCGGTTGCAGCGTGATCGACGGGTCGGCGAGATGTTCGCGCAGCAGGCGCTCGATGAGCCGGATCAGCGGCTCGCCGGTCTTGGGAAGCACGAACGCTCCCGCAGCCTCGTTCCAATCGAGCTTGAAGCTGGTGGAGAGCGCGGAGATCCAGATCTGGCGGACGGGCGTATTGGGCGTGACGACAAACTTGCTCGATCCGTCCACGAAGAGGACATTCATCGCTCCGTTGTTGTCGTCGAACTCGAAGCTGCCGCTGGCGTCCTCGGCGGCGATTAGCGCCTGCTTGAGGCGTTCGAGGGCGCGGTCGGATTCGCTGCGGAAGGTGGTCTCGTCGATCATGGGTTTAGTGTAGCCCGATCGAAGGCAAAGGCCGCGGAAACGTTAATTATGAAGTAACCTTCACCCCCCGTGCTAATAGCGTAAAGTATTCAAAAAATGCAGGTTAAGCACGCGCTAAGTGCGCGAGACGTATTAAAGGCGAAGATTCGGGCGGGTTCGGTTGTGTCGGGCATTCGGATATTTCCATTATGTGCGAAAAAGTCTCAAAGTATTCAAAAAAGGCATGTTAAGTCTGGACTTAGTCTGGATCAGGTCTGGACTAAGTCTGGACTTCGTTGCGACGGTTGAGGGCCTGGGCCAGTTAAATGCGAAGGCCCGGCGGTTGGCCGGGTCTGTTTGGTTTTGCAACCTGATTTAATTATACGCGCTGGAGGGAAACTACTATGCCAACTATTTTCAAGGGGGAAGTGGTTTGGTTGGTGTTGGTTAGGGGGATTTTGGAGGGTCGAGGGTCTTGACAAGGGGATTTGCTGGGGTTTATGCGGGGGTCAAATCCCACCCATCGCGATAAGACTGCGATGGATGGGGCACCCGGCCAGGAAAAAGAGCCGCTAGAAGGGGATGTCGTCGTCGGTGATGCCCTGGTCGGCGTAGTCGGGGGCGGCGGCGGCCGCGGCGGGCGCGCTTGATCCATAGCTGGCGGTGTTGGACTTCGCGTAGCTGCCGCCGCCTTCGCCGCTGCCGCCGCCGCCCTTGCTGTCGAGCAGGCTCAGTTCGTTCACCAGAATCTCAGTGCGGTACTTCTTCTGGCCGGACTCCTTGTCTTCCCAGGAGCGGGTCTGAATCTTGCCCTCCACGAAGATCTGCGAGCCCTTCTTGCAGTAGTCTCGGACGATCTCGGCGGTGCGCTGGAATGCGACCAGGTTGTGCCACTCGGTTGAGTCCTGCCAGGTGCCCTGGGCATCCTTGCGGCGGTCCGAGGTTGCGAGGGTGAAGCTGGCGATGGTCATGCCGCCTGCGGTGGCGCGCATTTCGGGGTCTTTGCCAAGTCTGCCGAGGAGAAATACTTTGTTGACGCCTTTTGCCATTTGTCTACGCTCCAGTGGTGCAGTGGTTGCGAAGGATGAGAATAGCAGATCGGGCTGCCAGCGAGCTAACGGGCTACCGCGTCCAGGAAGCTGTGCAGCGTTAAGCTTCCGGTTCACGCGCTGTGCCTCTGATAGCATCCATATCCATGGATGTGAGGGATCTGGAGTTCGCGGCGGGCCTTACAAGGCTGGTGACGGTGGGCCGGTATCGCGACCTTCCTGATGCTGACATTGCGCGGTCGGTTCTCGATTCTGCGGGAATAGAGACATATCTGCAGGATGAGCACATTGTGAGCCTGAACTGGAATCTATCTGACATCATCGGCGGTGTCCGGCTTCAGGTGGAAGCGGCGGACGAACAGGCTGCCATCGAATTATTGCGTCATCCCGTACTGGAGATGATCGCCTTCGGCGACGGCAAGAAATTTGTGCAGCCTCGCTGTCCGTCGTGCGGTTCGGGTGATGTCTCTCTGGGACAGTACTTCGGGGTGTCCGATTCGCGTCCAGCAGACCGCGACATCTGGCGCTGCAATGCCTGCGGAGAGTGTTGGGAGGTGACGGAGGACTAGCGTTTGCGGCGGCCGGCGAGCTTGGCCAGGGCGAGGGCGAGGGTGAGCGTGCCCAGGGGCAGGCAGGCCATGGCGACCATCAGGGCCAGCCAGCCGGAGTTGGTGCGCGGGCCCTGGTGGCCCATCCCACCGCAGACGGTGAGCGCAAGCAAGGCGGCGATCGCTCCCGAAAGGAAGAGGCCGAGGCCGATGCGGAAGAGTTGGCGGGTGTCTGGTTGCATAAGGCAGGGAACAGGGATCAGGGAACAGGGAACAAAGGCAAATACAGGGGTCCTTCACTGCGTTCAGGATGACGGCGAATCGTTCAGGATGACGGCGAATCGTTCAGGATGACGGCCTATCGTTCAGGATGACGGCGAATCGTTCAGGATGACGGCGTGATACGAGCGCGAGCGATTCTTGCAGCGCGTCAGCGGATGACGGCTTGCAGGAAGTAGATATAGACGCCCGAGACCGAGACGTAGAGCCAGATGGGAAAGGTCCAGCGGGCGAGCCGCTTGTGCGCGGGAAAACGCCCGGTGAGCGAGAAGAAGAAGGTGATGAGGATCATGGGCAGGGCGATGATGGCCAGCGGAATGTGCGTTGCAAAGAGCACGAAGGCGTAGCTAACCCAGAGCGCTCCGGTGTGGGCGATGTGCAGATGCGTCTCGCCGTGCAGGGTGAAGTTGACCAGATAGGTGACCAGGAAGATTGACGAGAAGAGGAAGGCGAAGAACATGGAGGCGCGGTGGTGCAGGATGCGGCACTCGCGGATCTCGCGCAGGCCGGTGACCAGAGCGATGGCGGCCAGCGCGTTGAGCACGGCGTTGACCAGCGGCAGCCAGCGTAGGTGGGCGTCGGCGACGTCGGTGGGCGCGTGGAAGTAGACCAGCCAGCAGATCAGCGCGCTGGCCGCGGCCGAGAGGCCGATGATGCCAAGGATGACGCCGGGCGGTGTGCGGAGGTTGGCGGGTGTGGAGTGGACTGGCATGGCGTTCGTCCTCGGGTGTCCATTTAAAGGGTGTCCATTCAAATCAAAACAGCAGGCGTCCGCGCGCGTCCAGCATCATGGCGGCAAGCAGCAGCGGCAGATAGACGATCGATGCGTGCAGCAGGTCGCGCGCGGGCTGGCGGTGCGAGGGTGCGTCGGCGTCGCGCAGGTCCGGGCTGCGGGCCGCCTCTCCAAAACCAATCCGCGCAAAGCGAATGGTACACCAGAGATAGCCCACCGAGAGAAGCACGGCGGCGACCGCATACGCGACCCCGGTTGTTCCCAACACAAAAGGCAACAGGCTGACCGGGACCATCAGCGCGGCGTAGAAGAGCGCCTGGACGACGGTGGAGCGGACGGCGGTGCGTGTGTTCTTGATGGTGGGCGTGATGCGGATTCCGGCGCGCGCGAAGTCCTCGCGGTACATCCAGCCGATGGCCATGAAGTGGGGAAACTGCCAGACGAAGAGGATGGCGAAGAGCGCGACGCCGGGCCACTCGATGAGCCCGCGCGCCGCGGTCCAGCCGATCAGCGGCGGCATTGCGCCGGGGAACGCCCCGATGAATGTGTTGATGGTGCTCACCCGCTTCAGCGGCGTGTAGATGGCCACATAGCCGACCGCGGTCAGCAGCGTGAGCGTGCCGGTGAGCAGGTTGGTGGCGTAGGCCAGGTAGATGGAGCCGAGGATGACCGCCAGGAACCCGACCAGCAGTCCGTGCGCCAGACCGATGCGTCCTGTCGCCATGGGGCGGTCCGCTGTGCGTCGCATCAGCCGGTCGGTCTTGCGCTCCAGCACCTGGTTCAACGCGCTTGCTCCGCAGGTGACGACCGCGATTCCGGCCAGCGCCGCCAGCATTCCGGCGTAAT